>Ga0206887_10011_pt2 | contig 55847 bp, 46 predicted proteins | sample Alteio_BWOrgHeat_89_FD_153248 | JGI IMG/M metagenome (GOLD analysis project Ga0206887, IMG submission 153248) | Enriched cells from forest soil in Barre Woods Harvard Forest LTER site, Petersham, Massachusetts, United States - Alteio_BWOrgHeat_Nextera3 ...
AAACGGAAGTTGCTGAAAAATCAAAATCCGGAAAGAACAAACATCCGAAAGCAGAAGAGGCGGGAATGTTCGATAATTTGAAAAGCATGTTTTCATGATCTGAGTCGGATGAAAACTTTTACAATTTTCATAATACTCTTTTGTACACTGATATTTTCAGTTAAGGTCTATTCCCAAACCACCGATGCTCCTTTCCGTGGTGATACGGCAGGGTTTGTTAATGGGAAAATAATAACAAGAAAAGTATATAGTGAAATGTTCAGGAGGGTTTCTGACCAAATAAAGTCTGAAAAAAACAACTCACTTTCCGATAAGGATATCATCGAAGCTCACCATAAAACATGGGACAATCTGATATTAGAATCTGCTTTAGAAGATACTATTGAAAAAAAAGGGATTATTGTTACTGATATAGAAGTGCGTTCATCACTTGAAAATGATCCTCCCGCTTTTCTTAAACCTCAGTTCACTGATTCCACAGGAAAATTTATAAGAGAAGATTATCTTAATGCATTGCATGATCCTCATAACAAAGGTATTATAGATACTCTGATTCAAACAATGAAGCCCCAAATGCAAAAGCAAAAGCTTTCTGATCTATTACTTGCTTCGATCACTCCCACCGATGAAGAATTATGGAAGGATTATAAAGAAAAAAAAGGTGTAACGCGAACACAATTTGAATCAGAAAAAGAGAGCTTGCGCAGTGAACAATTAAAGATAAAGACACCGATATTTTTCGAAAATTGGATTCAGTCTATAAAGACAACCGCCAAGATCATAGATTATCGAACAGTAAAGTAATGTCGCCGCACGATTTCTTTCAGAAAGTAAAGAGTAAAAGCAAGGCAGCCGTCTTGCAGCTTTTTACGCCGAAAGAATTCAAAGCACTGTTGATTTTTTTAGGAATAGGTTTTGCAGTTCTTCTTTTTCGCGGCGGCAGAGAACTCCTTTATACACTCTACCCCCCGGTTGTCCCGAATGAAATTGCATTACGCGAAAAACAAAATGACAGCATATTCGCCGTTCTGAGCAGAAAAGTGATCAATGAGGATTCATTGAAATTTTCTATCCCCGATGATTCGCTTATATCAAAAGATAAACTGAGTTCTACTTTTGCAAATAAAAAAGGAAAGGATCTTTCGCCACATTCTATCCCCTTAAATAAAGCTGACGAAGAAGTTCTTACAAAACTTCCCGGTGTTGGGAAGGTAACGGCGCAGCGAATACTGAAATATCGATCAAAGCGAGGTAGTTTCCGAAATGTCCGTGAAGTGATGAATATTCAAGGAATAGGCGAAAAGAAATTTAATCAGATGGCGCAGTATTTGCGATTGGATTAGACAGCAATGAATAAGAAAAGGCTTCTACAAAAGGTGCTTACAAATTCTCGGAACATCAGTTTTGACGAGCTTGCATCTCTCATTGAAGCATTTGGTTTTCGGTTGGATAGAACTTCCGGTAGTCATCATATTTACAAAAAAACTGGTATAAGAGAGCTTGTTAATATACAAGATGTCAAAGGAAAAGCCAAGCCCTATCAAATCAGGCAATTCTTAACCATCATTGAGCGTTATAATCTATTATTGGAGGAAGAATGAAAGATTATCATATTAATGTATTTTATAGTGACGAAGATGAGGGATATATAGCCGATATTCCTGATCTTTCATTTTGCTCGGCTTTTGGTGTAACTGCCCAGGAAGCACTTCATCAAGTAGAGATCGCAAAAGAGGCTTGGCTTACTACTGCATCCAAAGAAGGAATTCCAATTCCCGAACCTCGTTATCGTCCTGCAATTTATCAGGCTGCATAGTCTAAAATAATCTGGCGCAACCTCCTAAAATACGATGCGCATCATCTCAGGAATTTATAAAAGCCGAAAACTTCTTGCTCCCGGGGGTGACACTACTCGCCCGACATCTGACCGTGCCCGCGAATCACTTTTTAATGTGTTGCAAAATCTGGTTGATTTTGACGAGATGAATATTCTCGACCTTTTTGGAGGAAGCGGTGCATTTGCTTTTGAAGCTTTAAGCCGGGGTGCAAAACATGCAACCCTCGTTGAGCAAAGCCGAAAGGTCACGGAGACTATAAGAGCAAATGCAAAGACATTGAAAGTTGAAGCACACCTAAATATTGTTCAGAAGGATGTTTATTTGTGGCTAAGTAGTTTGTCTGAATTTCAGACGAAAGACGATCGACGATTGACGATCGACGTAGTGTTCGCTGACCCCCCTTATGACGATCCAAGAACCCTGACCGACCTTCCAAACCTCATCTTTGCCTGCGGACTCTTAACTGAGGATTCCCTTGTTATAGTGGAGCACCGCAAGGGTAGTCATGTGGAAATACCTGCGAATGCAGAGCTAATTCGCGAATTGAGCGCCGGAGAGGCGGTTTTTTCATTTTTGAGGCGGAAACAAGACACCTAAAGTGGGTAAGATTCGGAAGGTAATATATCCCGGAACGTTCGACCCGATCACGAACGGGCATTTGGACGTCATTGCAAGGGCTACAGAGCTTTTCGATGAGGTGATCGTTGCTCTTGCTACCAATAGCACAAAAACACCTCTTTTTTCCGAAGCAGAGCGGATCACACTCTGCAAAGAATCGATCAAAGAAGTGATCCCTGATAATGCTCATATTACAGTTGATTCTTTCAAAGGGTTATTGGGAGATTATGCAAAGCAACATGATTCTATCGCACTAATCAGAGGGCTGCGGGTATTAAGTGATTTTGAGTATGAATTTCAGATGGCATTAATGAACCGCAAGCTCAAAGATATTACCACAGTTTTTTTGATGCCGAATGAGAAATACACATATTTGAATTCCACCATTATTCGCGAACTTGCAAAATACGGCAGTGATGTTTCAGCGTTCGTGCCGGATTGCGTTGCAAAAAAAATTAAAAGAAAAATTTACAAAGTAAATGTGTCATTGCGAGAAGGGCTTCAGCCCGACGAAGCAATCCCCTCAATCCTGCCAGAGATTTAGGGGCTACAAACTTTAAGGAGATTGCTTCGTCGTCGCTTCGCGACTCCTCGCAATGACACGTAAATAAATAAAATGATCTTGACAGAAATAGAACATCGCTTAACAAAACGAATGGAGCATTGCGAAGAAGCGGCGACGCTGAAGATCGCAGCGCGTGCAATGATGCTTCGTTCGCAGGGAAAACAGATCGTCAGTCTTTCGACGGGTGAACCGGATTTCCCGACTCCGGATAATATCAAGCACGCTGCGATTCGCGCAATCGAGCAGAATTTTACGAAATATACTTCGGCCGAAGGTATGCCGGAATTGCGTGCACTTGTTGCAGAAAAAATTTAAGAATGATGATCATATTCCTTCATCTGCTGAACGAGTTCTTATCACAAGCGGCGGAAAACATGCACTGAGTAATGCACTGTTTGTTCTGTGTGAAGAAGGTGATGAAATAATTATCCCATCTCCTTTCTGGTTGAGCTATTCAGCTATGGCAAGTTTGACAGAAGCAAATCCTGTTCTTGTTGAAACCACACAAGAAAGCGATTGGCTGCTAACACCTGAGTTGTTACAGAGTGCTATTACCTCGAAGTCGCGAGTACTATTACTCAATACTCCCCATAACCCTACAAGCACGATCTATTCTGAAAAAGAACTTCAGGCTTTGGTACCACTTATTGAAGAGCACGGACTTATTGTCGTCGTTGATGAGCTTTATGAAAAGCTAACCTACGATGGCAGAAAACATTTTTCTCTCGGCTCGATCCCCGAAATTGCAAACCAGGTTGTTACTGTCAATGGACTAAGTAAAGCTTATGCAATGACAGGGTGGAGACTTGGCTATGCAACGGGACCTGAATGGATCATTAGTGCCATGGGGCGTTTACAATCACAGGCAGTATCTCATCCAAGTTCTATCAGCCAGAAAGCAGGGATAGAAGCACTGACAGGACCACAGGAAAGCGTAGAGCTTATGCGTCAGGAATTCCAGCGTAGACGCGACTTAGTCGTATCGCTTATGAATGAGATACCCGATATTTCATTTTCTATTCCTAAAGCGGCGTTCTATGTTTTCTTTTCTGTTGCTTCGTATATCGGGAAAAAATTGCCTTCGATGAAAACTATCCGAAGCGGCGAAGATATTTGCGAAATGCTTTTGGAAGATCATGGGCTTGCACTTGTTCCGGGAAATGCTTTCGGCAAACCCGATGCGATCCGCCTTTCATTCGCTGCCTCGCAAAATGATATTCGTAAAGGCGTTGAGATCTTAAAGAAAGCGATGGCAGAAATTTCGTAAAAGAAGATGAAGATCGCCCATGCAGAGTTGATCGATTTGCTCCGAAAAGCTTACTCGGCAGAAAAGGCGGCAGCATTTGCATATCAAGGTCATGCCGGCTCGTTAAAGACTGAAATTCAGAAAAAAGCGGTGAGGCAGATCGAAATTGATGAATGGCTTCATCGAAAACAGGTATTACAAATGATGGACAAATATGAAATATCTGTTTCTAAAAAATATGAAATACGATTTCATATTATCGGAAAAATAATTTCCACTTCCTGTTATGTCATCGGTCGTTTCATGCCATTCTATTTTGCCGGAAGGCTTGAAAGCGGGAACGTCTGTGAGTATTTCAGAATGATGAGATATTTCCATGAACTTGGTATCAACGATCACGATGAGATTCTCTACGAAATGGGGATGAAAGAAAAAGAGCATGAGGTCTATTTTTTAGAACAAATACGCACCGATAAATTTCGCCCGTATTTTGAAAAATTATTTGCTTGGGGACCGATGAAAAGTTTTAATGATGTTGATCTTGAAAAAAAATATTCTTTAGAACTCTCAGACCAATATTGCAAAAAATAATTTACTTACGTGGCATCATCTACTTCGATAACACAGCATCCACTCCTGCTCAACACCGGACAAACACTGAAGGTTATTGAGATCTTTTTGCGCGATGAAATGAAACGCGTTGGTTTTGAAAATGCTGTCATCGGTCTCTCGGGAGGAATTGACTCTGCCCTCTCAACATATTTAGCTGTCCGGGCACTTGGCAAAGATCATGTGCATTGCGTGATGATGCCATATAAGTCTTCAAGTCCTGAAAGCTTAAAAGATGCAGAGGAAGTTGTAAGCGATCTTGGTGTCTCATCAGAAGTAGTGGAGATCACATCAATGGCAGATGCCTATTTTGCAATGAATGCTGAGATGGATAATCTGCAAAAAGGAAATGTCTTCGCCCGTCTTCGCATGATCGTGCTCTATGACCGTTCACATTCCCGCAAAGCATTAGTTATCGGCACATCAAATAAAACAGAATCACTGCTTGGTTATACAACACTTTTCGGAGATAATGCCAGTGCGATAAATCCTATTGGTGATCTTTATAAAACCCAGGTACGGCAGTTATCGAAAGAGATCGGCGTACCGAAAGCTATTTTGGAGAAAGCACCAAGCGCCGATCTTTGGAGCGGACAGACCGATGAAAATGAAATGGGTTTGACCTATGATGAAGCAGATCTGCTGCTTTATCATCTTGTTGATTGCCGTGAATCGGACGACGAATTATTAGAGCGAGGATTTAAGCAGGAGCTGATAAAAAAAGTAAAAGGCATGATTCGCCGTTCTCAATTCAAAAGAATGCCTCCGCTGATAGCCAAAATTTCTCCGAGAACAGTCAATGTTGATTTCCGGTATCCGAGGGATTGGGGGAAGCTGATCTTGGCAAGGATGAATGATCCTTTTATTGGAATTTTCCTCCAAATCCAATAGTTATTACAATGTAACTACATAGCCAATATGACAGCACATATTATATCTATCGGCAACTCGCGCGGAATACGTATTCCCAAATCGATCCTTGAAGAATCAGGTCTTGAAGGCGAGGTTGAGCTTGTTTTAAAAGGCAAGTCACTTATCATTTCGCCTAAACGCAAAGCACGCGAGGGATGGGCGGAAATGTATGATGAAGCAATAAAGCGCGGCGATGATATACTTACTGAAGAAGATAGGGAGTGGCTTGATGCGCCCTTAAGTGCTGAAGCTGATAAAGAATGGGTATTGTAGTCAAACGTTTCGAAGTCTATTGGGCTTCGCTTGATCCGACAGTCGGAAGCGAGATTCGTAAAACCCGTCCTTGCGTTGTTGTGTCTAATAATGAAGCCAATAGAGGGCTTCGTACTGTCATCATTGCTCCCTTTACATCTGCAAGAAAAGATTATCCTTCGTGGGTCAAAACTAATTTTATGGAGCGCGAAGGATCAATTAATTTAGATCAGATCAGAGTAGTTGATAAATCGCGACTGAAAAAAAAAATTGGTTCGATCAATCGGGCAACACAAACTCTCATCTTACAGACGTTACAGGAGATGTTTGAGGAATAAAGGCACAGAGAATCATTCTTCGGTAAATGCGTTCGATAAGGTAATAGGCATCATTCTTTATGAAAAATAAAGTCTATATTTTCCTCGCAGTTTGTACGGTTTTTTGTTGTGAAAGAGAGGTGTTAGGGCAGAATACATATTTAGATTCTTCTGATTGCGCACAATTACAATGGTCAACTCATTTACTTTCCCAAGGATCAGACTTCCAAAAAATGTATGATTCCGCCAAATATACAGTTGAACATTGTGCAATCTATGATGTTTCCCCACATATTTGGGCTGATTTTGGTGAAGCTACAAACGGCTTGCAAGACTTGAATAAAGATCCTAATCGTTGGCCACAATATCGGGAATGGTTAAAGAAAGGTTTGTATCTAAATGTAGATACAAATTATTATTGCTCAGATGTAAATGCAATTTTAAGCACGATGCAACTTTTCAATGAAGTGAGAGGTCTCGATAGAAATGGTTCTCTTGCGATTATAAAGTTTCTTCGAGATTCAAATCGCTGCATGGGTTGGTATTTTATGGCTCCACAAGTATGGACACAAACTCGTCAAGATCAATATACAACTTGGCGCGATACTGCAAAAAATCCGAAGCTAAATCCACTTGATACGACATTACCGTCATTGGAGGATCTAGATCTTCAGGTCTTGCGCGGTCCGCAATATGCCGCAGTTAAAGATGCCTTTATGCCAACTAGTATCACCAAAATAAGATATTTGAATGTATCTGAAAATCCATTCAAATCAGAAACTACACTTCTTTTTGGTTTGGCAGATGATGAGTATATGCGAGTGGATATTTATGATCTACTCGGAAATAAAGTATATTCCGATACAAAACTCTTAGGCGAAGGAGATAAAGAATGGCGAATAGATGGAAAGTCATTAGCTGGGGGGTCGCTATATGCGAGACTTTCAACGATGGGTGGAGAGGTGAAGACGGTGAAATTAATGCATGAATAGGTCTTCTGTTAAGCTCTTAGTTCTCAATTGGGAAAAGGGATTAACGGACTAAAGCCCGTCCTACCGGATTCAAATCTGACTTAATCCATAAATTCCACCAAATCGAGTATGCGACAAAAAATTAATTATCGTTTTTTGATCAATTTAAGCGATTTTCAGGAAATTTGTTTGGGATCGGATAAAATCTCCGTATATTTGTAGGCTAAATTTTGTGGATAACTTTTTACCCTTTAGCACTTTATAGAGAAAAAAAGTGTTACCATTTTTCTAGGGAAATGAAGGGGGATTAAAGAAGTCAACGCAAATATATGGAAATTTTGGAGATACCAGTGGCAAAAACGACAAAATCGACCGAGGAAAAACCAAAGCGCGCTGCGCGAGGACGTACTCGTCGCCGTATGAAATATATCACAGGTCTGATCCTGTGTTCAGATTGTACGAAGACGGCTCGTAAAGAAATCGTTGGTGAGGCTCATACTCAGGCAGCCGGTGAAGAACCGCAGCCGATTGATCCGATCACCGGAGAGCGCCGCACGGATAATCTTTGGGTGCGTTGCACGAAGTGTCATAATACGATGCTGGTCAATCTCACGGCAATGTTCGATGAGAAGCCAAAGGCGCATACGAATATGTCAGCCTCTGAGTGTACACTCTATACGCCTCAGCGCATTTATGCAATCGGCGAAGCAGTGTACCATAAAGATTGGGATGATATCGGTTCTGTAGTTTCGAAAGAAGTTACCGGAAGCGGCAGACATGCCATCATTGTAAGTTTTGATAAATCCGGCGAAAAGAAGCTCCTCGAGAATTTCGCTGCCGGTGTTTAACATATTTTTTTTCAACTTAATACATCTCTGAAGGAGGGATAAATAAATAGTGGTAGGAATTATCATTCAGGATAACGAGCCGATCGATCGCGCTCTCAGACGTTTCAAGAAGAAGTATGAACGCGCAGGAATTCTCCGTGAATTTCGCAGACGCACAGCTTTTGAAAAGCCATCGATCACGACCAAGATGAGGCTTCAGCGCGCCGCAAGACGCCAGATGCACATGCAAAACGAGCAGGGATAAAACCCAAAGCTTTACAGCACTTATGAAAGTAAGTGCTTAAAAAAGAAAAAAAAAGAAAGCCGGGTTTAACCCCGGCTTTTTTATTGCATTATCCTTTATTGATCATTTACCGGAGTTTCCATATCCTTATCAAGCCGGACGGTGAGGCTGCCAGATATTGTTCATTGCGGCTGGCGGCAATAGATGAAATATAGGCATTGCTTGAAAGTAATTTCAATGTTGATGATCCGTCAGAGATTTTGAAGATCATCATAATATCTACTCCATTGGATTGATCGGTAGTATAAAGATAATTTTGCGTGATGAAAGGGAAGCCAAGTCTTCCTGATTTGCTGACAGGTATTTTTACGTCACCGGTTTTTATTCCCGTTAAGGTGTTATAACAAGAGTATGTCATGTAATCAACGGTAGCAGTCATTGTTAATCCATCATCGGAAGTGGTGAAGGTATAAGGCTGTCCGGAATAAGAAAAGTTACGAAGTTCAGCATCGGTTTTCAAACTCCACACTCGTGCAGTCTGCGCAGTATTTCCGTCAGGATAGACGATCGATTCTTCGCTTTGATTGAATCCAAATGATCCTGTTGAGTCACCTGAATTTCCGAAGTTAAGAGGGTGAAGTGTCTTGAGTATACTTCCGTCAGTTGCAGAATAAATATTCAGGCTTGGCGGATTCGGATATCCCGTTGACGCGGCAGCCACGATCTTCGTGCCATCATCATACAGTCTGGCATTCAGAATATTTTGGATAGAGAGCAGCATTGTTGTCGTCGCACCTGATACATCATAAAGCTGCGTTGGGCCATAAGTAGTGGATAGTAACAACTTATTGTTATCGTCACTGAAGTACATATTCCTAATATAGTATATTCCGGTTAAAGGTGTTGTGCTGATCACATTTCCTGTTTTCGTATCATAGATCGTGAATTGCGGCGATTGTGATTGCCATGCAACAAGACGGCTGCCATCATGTGAGTAAGCAAGCTGCAAGCCCTCTTTGGCGCTATTCGATGTAATGTCAATATAATTCGCTGTTGCTGATCCGCAGATCTTTATCGAACCCATATTCCGTAATTCGCTTTGGTTAAGGGCAGGGATCGCTACAGTTGTTGCCTGATTTCCATTGACATCCATTGCATCAACCGTGAGGATTACCCCGGATGGAACAGAGAGGGCGAAGTCTCCGGTCTTCGTGTAGCTGTATTGAATATTTGTGCCGTCCGAAACTACGGCAAGTCCTTCAGCTTTGGTATCATCACATGCGGTAAGTGAGCCTTCTATGGTTGCAGGACATGGTGAATCCAATGAAATATCACCAAGATCAAGTGTCTGACCTTGAGTTAAATTCACAGTGATCGGAGTGTTGATATAATACTTTCCTCCGTTACGAGTGCTGCGAATATCGACCTGTGTCGTCCGGTTTGCTGGGAAGCGAATGAAATGCAATTTGCCATCCGGTCCGGTCTTGCCTCCGGCATGAACAAAATATTTTCCGCCGGGCACATCATCACCGACTATGGTAATTACGACATCGCTGACAGGTGCGCCGTTGCAGACAACGCGAAGATTAACATCGCCATAAACTCCCATTTCACCGGTTGTCGAATCATAATAATCCAAATTCCAATCAGTGAAGTGGCTTACAGTGCCAGTATATATTCCGTTGGCTAATGTCGCTTTGCCTTCCTCTTTCCACATGCCCAGTGATTCATCGAAGTACCAAAGCGGCATAACGATGGGTGCTTTTGGGTCGATCGGTTTTGGGAAGGTAAGCGTTGCGGGTTTTGATGCATCGAGTTTTAATGATTCGCCGCTTGCTCCGCGAAGTTCAACGCGAAGCACTCCTGCTGAAGTTAGCGATGCAGTTTTGCCGCTTGCTGTTTTTGCAATATCATCACCAGCAAAATAATCGAAGAACGTTTCAACTTTTGGATCAAGATAGCGTGCCGCTACACTGACCGTTCCGGTATATGCTGCACCTGATGCATCAGTGAAACTACCTGCCGGAAAAGCGATCGAAGCGCCTGTTGAGGGGATATTGACTGTTCCTCCGCTTGTGGCTGAGACAGAACCTGTGGTGCCATCGGTCATCATGGATAGATCAATATGCGTTACACCGTTCGATGCAGTTGCTGAAGCGCGGGCAGCATTGAAGTACCCTGCTTTTTTACCGACAACAACTGCTCTGCCTTGTGGTACGGTGGCATTTTTGATGATGAATAAACCGCGGGAATCGCTGACTGCCGTCATCGTTCCTGCGGCAACTGATGCGCCTGGTACTGCTGCACCGGATTCATCTACGACTCTGCCATAAATAGTCGTGGTTTGCATGCCGGGTGTTGTACCCGGACTTGTTGGTCCTGAAGAACAGCCCGTCATCTGAGAAATAAATAATGCGGAAATAGCGAGTATGCTAAGAACAAGAATTGAATTTCGCAGTTTTAAAAATCTTGCGAATCCGGAGAAAGGAGTATTTTTCATTGTAGTATAAAAAAAGGATTAAAGACACTGATGCGGAATATAAATGCAATCCGGAGGAAGAAGTTACAGCGGACAACGTCAAAAGTCAAAACTTTAAAGTCAAAAAGTGGAGCTTGCTTGACTTCTCATATTTCCTAGTTCATAGGTTTAAATTTCCTATTTTTCCAAAAGTCCCCCTGTAAGTCATTATAATTCATCCATATCGCTGTTCGCGCGCGGAACTTAGGGGGCATGGCGTACTGCTAACAACTACCCTAGTGGGTAACCACCACCCTCTGAGTCACCGAACCCACTTGTACAAAATACACACCTTCCGATAATCCCCGAACAGGTATCTCGATCTGTGACATTCCAGAAAGTATATCCTGATGATACACTTCTCGCCCAAGCACATCGAACATCATGAGTTCAGTAGGGCGGACTCTAAGTCCGCCAGTCCCCAAACTCACCACTATCCTATCATGAGCGGGATTTGGTCGAATAGAAAATCCATCTGCTCCCAATTCCTTCACCGATGCCTTCGGAGTACCCGAACCTGATAGCACTGAATGACTCTTCACCGAATGAGCAAACGATGCTTCCAAATCAGTGCTCCAATCTACACCTCCTGAATATGAACCCTCAGCAATGGGATGAAAACAGATACTTATCTGCATGCTGCCATTCGGTTGAATGATGATGGGAAGCTTCGAGCTATCAACTGTGAAGTTGATATTATCGGATAAAACAAATGATTTGGTTAACGTGAACGGAGCAGAACCTACATTCTTCACTTGCAGATTCTTGCATAGTGTATCGCCCGCTGTCACACTTCCGAAATCAAGATCACTTGCAGAGATCAGTCCTGTTGAACCATGAGCATCTAAAGAAATGGCAATGGAAAAACAATCACTGCGCATGATGAGCGAATCTCTGTGACGGGAAGAGTCTTGGGGTGTATAGCACACTTGCACCATGAGTGAATCCTGCGCGGCAAGTGCATGGGGAAGAGATGGCGTTACTGATACTACTTTATAGGATGTATCATTATTCGTTAAGAGTACTGATGAAAGATTCAGCGCTGTTCCGTTCTTCGGAGCGGTGTTCTTGAAGACGAAGGTGGTGCAGATCTGTTCACCAATCTTCTTCACCGGAAAGACGATGCTATCGGCACGAGAGTTTGTTGGCGGCGCGGTCGTGAGTTGAATAGCAGGTGCAGTTCTATCTAATCTGAGGATTATTGCATTCCCAAGATTATCCACGATAGCAAGCGGAGCGGAGGCAGCAGAAAGTGCACTAGTGAAATTCACATCGAAGCAGTAGCTATCAGGTCCGTGAACATGAGGATGCAATTCGCCATCGGCATAATCGGTGGATGTTGCATCAAGACTTGTATTGGAATATTTTGCACCTGGTGTCTGCCAATAGACTCCATCGGGATCATCAATGAGGATCACAGCTTTTAATCCCGGATCATTCTTCCCTGTATCACGAATACAGATATGCCAGCCTGTGCAGGTTGATGTTGTATCCACAATGAATGAAGGGGGCACGCCTGTATTTAATTGCATACCGGCGGGGGCGGCGTATTCATCAAAAAAATTTGCATAATTACTATTACCTAATGTATTATTCGGGGAAAAATCCCGGAATCCATAGTAATAGATCATAAAAGGATCTGAAGAAGTAAGGTGATACGTGTCGAAAGTAAACCCTGATAAAATACTATATTGATTTGCGTTAATGTTTGATAAATGACTTGATAGATTACTAAATGACTGAACACGCGAGAGACTTGAGAGTGAAGTTGGGATACTTCCATTATGAGATACCTTGATATTGGATAGATTACTTCCGATCAAATTTATATAAATAGAATTGTTGGCTTTTTCACGATCAACATCAAGAAATGCTGCGAACGAATAGGATGTTTTCCATCTGGAATAGGGTACAATAGTCATCATACTTGGTGCAGGCCATGGATTCTTAACTGGTTGACTACGTTGGTCATATTGCATTAAGGAAATTTTCTTTCCATTTGTTGAATAGGCTTCAACGGGGAGCGTTATTTCAGATTTTTCAGGGGGTGAAACTAGGCGCTTGGTAGTAAAATCGTATCCACCATTTATACCTTCTACATCAAGATGTATTTTAACATTAGCGGTATCGAATGAATAAATTCTATAACTGTCACCTTGTCCTTCACTTCCAGGGGGTAATGATTCAGCTAATGGAATCGAAATATAACCTGTGGTATCCCAATATTCGACTGGCACCATTTCCTCAATCATAAAATCACGTGCCTCAATACCATATGGATCTGTGCCTCCAAGAGAAGCATTTTCGTGCCCACTAATAACCGTGATCGGTTTCGAAGCTTCAATAATCGATCCTGACATATCATTGTCTTCGTTTCTCCCGTTTGAACGTGCTAGATAACTTTGTCCTTTGTTAAGTTGGATAGAGAAAGGATGTGGAGTTCCTGTATTTGCTCCAGCATGACCAGTGACCGTTGTTGTAGAAGGTGTTATTTTGATATCGGTTTGATCTTCAGAAGCGATTACGATAAATTCACCTCCGGCATATTCAAATGTTTTTGGGGCATATACACTACCATAATAAATTGCCCCATTACCAGGGTTATCATTGTAACTTGCCGCGACATAGTTTTTTCCAAGACCAAGAACAGGAAGGGCAAGATAGCTACCACCTGAACAAGTACCTACACTTATATAAAAAACAGTTATAGGATACTTTGATCTAATATGGCAAGATTTATATGATGCAGCGTCGGATGCAGTATCCATTTGCATTGCAAGAACATCAAGAAGTATTTTTACAGAAGTCTCTGCAGAGAGATGATAACTTTGTGGGTCAAGTTCTTTACCAGAAGAATTAAAATACGAAACAGAAACGTCGTTTTCATAGTGTGTAGATATTAATGCACAAACATTAAAATCAGTTATCAAATATGAATTCACGATAGTATTATAACTTGGATACAAAAGTCCCAAATAGAACTCCTTCCCTTCGTTAGTAAGCCCAAATAATTGTTTCTTAGCTATAAAATTCCCTGTCATTCCAACCGATGCATATTTGTTATTCTGGAAATCGTATTCACCTAAAACCTTGACTACATATATGAATGTGTCGCCTGTGTTAATCGGACCAAAATTAATCGCTCCAGTAGGGACAAATGTAGATTGTAAATTGTAAGTACTAAAATCGCCAACCCACTGAATTGTATCACCTACGAGAATATTTTGAGTGCTGGGAAAATATGTGAAGCCATGAGTTCCACCGAAAAGGATAGTATAAGTTCTTGCAGAGACAGTAGGCAAAGAAACAAATGTCAACAAAAGCATGCTGAAGACAGATATGCGAAAAGTTTTAGAGGTCATTAGTTGTGGTTTCATAATGCAGTAATGCTAATTTAATAAATTGGAAACCCCTCTTAGTAAGAGAGGGGCTTCCTCTTGAACTCTCTCCCAAAAAAATCAGTGATGTGGTCTTCCTACAACAATAAACATAAAGTCTTGTCCGTCATATGGATCACAACTTAGCCAATAATCTGGGTGTGTTGGTGCAGAAGGTGGGTGTATACTTGTTTTTGTGAACATTGCAGTAAACGAAGTGACACCACTAGTCGTATTAGTACTTAACACCTTTGAATAAACACAATCATTATTGCTACCTTCGGGTGTTATTACTACAGCCATCTCTGTGTCAGTAAGTGACGCAACTGACCCATTTGGGTGTACCATATTTAATACTACAGTAAATTGTCCACTACCTGCGGTGCCAGGTGTAATACTAGATACCCCAAAAGTTCGTGCGATACTACCCCCTCCATCATAGAATCCCCATGCGTATACGACATTATCAGTATAAGTCGCACCAACTATCGGTGCTCTGCTTGACCCATTTGAATCATAAACAATGGAATGTCCGTTTTCCGAGACTTCAAATGCATTTTTTTGGTTTCCGTTTCCGGAAGTTCCATTGCCAATGATAAGAAGTCTGTCATTGCCATTGAGTGCAGACGATGTAGAACTGCCTTGAGCCGAATTGTAATGACCCATGACAGTCTGTGCATAACTTTGTGCTGTAAGATGATCGCCGCCGGTAATTGTGCAGTTCCTTCCGGCATTGGTAGTCCCTGCCGAAGTGATCGTGCTTGTGCTTCCTCCGCCGATAAAAGAGTTTGTACAATTATCGGAGATGGTATTTGATGTACCTCCGAGTATCGTACTCGCTGAAGCATTGTCATGAATAAAGCATCCGCTTCCTGAACCGATATAAGCATTCGCTGAACTCTTGCCTATGGTGTTTCCACCGCCGGCTACAATAACGGAATTATTGCTTCCGGTATCGATAAGTTGTGCTTTACCGCCGCCAATGACGGTAAAATTGGCGCGCGATTCATTGATACCTGATACGTTACCGCCGCCGCAGATCACGGAGCCTGCTCCGAGAGAGATCAAATTCCCGAAATAGCCGCCGATGATATTTGGGCTTGATGCTGTGCCGGTCTGTGGTTCATATCTCATCACTCTTCCGGTACCCTCATTTGCAGTACCATAGGTATCATAGACATGGACTTCAACGGCATAGTCGTCATTGCTTCCTATCCAATTATCAATACCGAGCGTATTCCCTGCAACATCCCAGGGTACTCCTTGTACTCTCGGTGTATTTCCTCTGCCAAATAAAGCCGACTGCACATCAGGCGCAAGTTTCGCTTGAGTTACGGATTTATCGGGAATGTTGAGTGAATATGGAGAGGAGGATAACTGTGACAACGGTCGCATCTCCTCCCCACGATCTACGCTGATACCTACCCACAACGGGCGGTCCATTGCAGAGATGTCCGGCAGAGGTGTTGCCCCTGAACCGAGAAGGATGTTGAAGATGCCATTATTTACCAAAGCATCATAACTTCCTTGCCATACGGAATTTTTTCCGTGGGGATCGGAGTATAGTGATGCCGTGATATGATGTGTTCCATTCATGGCTTTGCCATCGGTGGTTATGACTTGTCCCTGATAGCTCATGATGCGTGGTACATCGGCATTGCTGCCGGATACCTGGGCATGAGAACTACTAATAAACAACGCCGCTAATACCAGTAGTATTCCGGCAATTTGACTTGTTTGGTTTTTCATGGTTTCTATGGTTAATTATTAATACATTAGCACCATTGCTTCCATGAAACCGTTTACATACTTGTACGGTCAATACTTGTATGCACGGTTTCGCTTCGGCAAATCTTGTGTACAAATAGTACAGCGGGGCAACAGGCGCAAGCATGCTGCCCCAAATTTTTTGGGTAAAACGAAAATTGATGTAGACCAAGTCATTCATACGTTACGGGGATGATGAATGAAAACATTCATAAATGTCAAGAGGCAGGGTTATTTTTTGAGGGAGTCGTTAGTACTGACTCGGGGAAAAAATAGCGGTGTCCAATGTGATGCAAAAGAAGCACGGGATAATGAATGTAAGATTTAGGTGTTTGGTTCCCTCTTACTTGATGTGAAGAAAAAAAACTTACGTTCTTCCTGATTTCCTTTCGTAAATATTTGGTTTCTATTATTCGCATACTTAGTTTGGCTATATTTGTAAGCAGACTCATCTGCATTCCCCTTTCGTAGCAGCGACCTATAGATCAGATGAAACATACATTTCGTGCGGTTTTCGTAACTACTGCCTTTTTTTTGATGGCGGTTCAGGCATCTGCGCAGCAGCCCTGGCGTGCAAATCTTAGTTTCAACCCTCGTCCTACACCATATATAGATCAGTGGCAATCCAATGGGAGCATCGGTACGCTGCAGGTTTTTAATCCGCAAAACTCACCGGTTCAGGTCGTCATTGGATTTCAGGTCAGTAATCTTTCCACAAATAAAATTGTGCTGCGCGGAAGAACCTCTCCGCAAAGTATCAATGCTTACCCTTCGCCGACGATCATGAACAATACGAACTTCATCGGCTCAGTAGGTTTGCAATATGATGAATCGCAAAAAGTAACCATGATCCGCACGGGTATGCTGCCTGAAGGAGAGTATTCGATCTGTCTGACATTTATGAGTATGTCGAATCAGATCCTGCTTCAGGATGTGTGTTCAAATTTTTCTGTGGTCTTTTCGGATCCGCCAAAACTTATTAACCCGGAAAATCGTGCAAGCCTGACGCAAACGCCGACGCTTTTTAATTGGACACCCGTTCAACCATCCGGAGGAAACTCGAACTATGAGATCAAGATCGTTGAAGTCCTTGGCGCACAATCACCGACTGATGCGCTTCGTGCGAATCCGCCACTTACAGATCAAGCGAATCTGAACTCGCCAACCTTTCTTCTTTCACCTGATGTTGGCAATACCATGAAAGCCGGAGCGACGTATGCCTGGCGTGTTCGAGTACTAGATGCGAATAAAAAGCCATTCACACGTGCCGATGGTTATACTGAGATATATCTTTTCTCTGTGAAAGCAGCAGCAGCAACTCCGAAGCCCAGCAAACTAAATACCGTCATCGGAATAATGAAATATGGATTTGCTGACCCGACAGGTGCCGAAGGTCTTTCACTGTATCCCTTAAAAAATATCGGTGTTAATTTAGTATTACGCCATTATCATATTAAGGGGACGAAGAAAGAATTTTTCGGAGATGACTCTCTGCTTGCATCTGCAAAGACCGATGGCTTAGGACATTTTTCGTTCAGCACCGAATATTCAGATCCGGCGGAGCGCGCGACTGGCGGCAAACATACTACATTTGGCGATTCCTATCGCCAGGCATTTGTTCTTATCGATGATATTCATTATAGCAGTCCGGAAAATACTTTCGCGCTTGGTGACGGTAAGACTGTCGATGCCGGAGAAATTCACGGATACGTAAAATCTTTTGGGTTGAAAGTTACTGTAAAAGATGTGAAGCCTCCATATATCGTCAGCGGTGCGACGGTCTATTTGTACCGTGTGACGAAGGGTACCCATACCCCTGATGAAGAAGGAACACCTCGGCCAAATCCGCCTGAAAGTTTTTTTGACATGCCTTGTATCGGCAAAGCAATTGCAGATAAGAACGGAAGTGTAAGTTTTGGAAGAATGGTAAATTGCTATTACGATGAAAATTACATGGTGCTCGTTGCACCGCCTGATTACTTAAGCGGTTATCAATATCCGATCACAATGTACCCGCTTCCGCCTCAGGCCGGCTCGATTATTTTTACTCCGCTCTTTAGTCCTCCGGTAATGAATTCGGATATTTCCTGGCAGGAATATCAGATCGATGTTGCGCCTGAGAAAATTACTTCAGGAGTGAAAGGAATGATCAGACGCGGATTCGATGGAAGTTCTGCCGATAATACACCGCTTGCAAATACGGATGTACATTTACAGATTCGTTATAAAAATCTGACGGTCATCCCTTCGGATTTTTCTAATGATGCCTATCCCGATAACGGAAAAGTTATTGCTTATGGGAAAACCGATGCAAGCGGGAAATTCAGTTTTCAATTTACTGACGTACCAAAAACCTCGGATTATAGTGGTGTGACAAGAATGTACCGCATCATCGTCGACGATAAACATTTTACCAGTCCGGATGATGATGTTACTCTTTTTCCCGGTGAAGTAAAAGATATGGGCACTGTAAAGGCAAATATCAGAACGTACAATTTAAAAGTGAGCACACTTAAAACAAAAAGTAATGCCCCGCTGCCCGGGATGTATGTATATGTGCGCCGTCCGGCACGGCCGGAATCGGTGCCTGCCGATGAAGGCTCACCTCATCCCGATCCTCCGATCCAGCGTTCAGGAGAAGATGTTGTAGCAGTTGGATTAACAAGCGGAAGCGATGCAAGCATAGTGCTGACGAGATTGGTAAGATGTTATTCCGATTACGAGCGGTATCATTTTGAGACTGTATCCGATCCGACAACAGGCACAAATTATTTGGGATTTACCTGGGATGATTTCAGCGACAAGAGTGATGATGCTGAATTCAACAGCCAGTACCTGACTCCGACGATTGAGAAAAAGATCTCCGTATTCCCGCTTCCTGCTGCGATCACCGGAAGAGTTATCCGTGAAGATAATAAAATGTCACCGATTGCAGATGCGCTTGTGACAATGATCGTCACTGTTCCGGGTGATCCGGATTGGCATCCATCCGGAGCTGTAACGACAACCGATAAAGACGGATATTATTTTATCGATGGCAAACAAGCGAACGGATCGGGAAGAAGACTACAAGCTACAAAACACGGTTATCAGGATTCACCAACTGCCGATCTGCCTCAGTATATAAATGACGGAGAGCAATCGTATCATGAATTAACGATGATGCCGAATGGTATTGTCAAAGGAAAAATATTTCATGCATGGGCAAAGCCATCGGATGGCAACACGGGTTATCGTGCAGCATGGGTTACCGTTGAACATGGAACATCCGTTTATACAGCAAGTGATTTTTCATTGCCAACCAATCTCGATGAACCGAGCGATGTGATCGTTCAGCCTGATGACCAATCATATTTCGCGGATACATTATCGGCATATAAACCTCATGGTATAGAAGAAGATCTGGGGAATATCTATGTGATGAAAAAACTTCATCGCATACGAGTTGTAACACTCGATGAAGAAACCGGAAAGCCTGTAACGTATAATGATGTTATCACGGAAATGGCAAATCCGCAATTTCCCGGAGCAGTGATTCCGCCTGATACACATGACGCGGATGCCTCATTTTGGGCTCCGTTCGAATCAAGCGATAAATATTTTTCATTCACTACCTATACAAATACGGATGCCGATTACGAACATCGGACGTATACAATCAATAATCCGCTTTCAAAAGATTTTCTTTCATATACTATCAAAACTAAAAAAGCAGGTTTCATCAGTGGTACAGTATATCTCTATTCAAAAAAGACAGGCAAGAAAGATGTGATAGATTATGCGAAAGTTCGTATGGAGCAAGCATCTTCCGATGGTGAGTTTCAGCCTTTTTGGACTCCGACGCCGGGGAATTTGAATCCAAAGCCCAAAGACGCATTTAAATTAGATGAGTTGTATGCATACTCAGGTTATTCATTAGTACATAAGACAGGAGTGTATAAACTTGGGAATATTCCTGTCGGCAAACATACCTTCATGGCATCGAAATCAAAATCGGGTGCCATCGGTGAAGAAAAAACTCTTACCGTTCCGAAAGAAGGTTTACAAAATGTAGATTTTTATTTGCAGGTTTATGAAGATATGGATATTACCAAGATGCTTGGAATATCCATGGATGTGGAAAAATTGGATTCATTACCATCGGGAGTTTTTATTACCGGTAGTTTCAGTGAACTTCCTTCATCAGATCATTTTAAGGCTTCATCAGGCACGGAAGTTGACTTCACCAATATCAGGATAACACCCGGTGCGCACATGGGATCGAATGGTGTTCCATACCCTAAACCTGTCAGTCTGCCGCTTGTGACCGACGAAACATCGATTCCTGTTTCCTACATGTATTCTCAGAATGCAGGATATAATGCTCAGGTCAAAGGAGCAAACGGAAAGATCACAATGACTTCATCGCCGGATGAGAAGGGCTCAATAAGCGGAAAAATTTACATACCTGTTAATCAATTCTCCCCGAAGGTCTCATTTGTCAGCGGAAATGAAAATGGATTTTATCTTGCAGTGCCGAATAAATCCGTACCCGATAATATGAATCTTCCCGTAATCGCCTCGGATGGGAAAGATGCTTTTACTCTTAATTCAGGCGGACTGCAAGTCGTTGATAAAACCGGAAAGAGCGGATCATATACGCTCATGTCATTCAACGCTTCTTTCGATGCAGCGAATTCACTTTTTCGCGGCGATTCAGTTACACTTGCAACAACGTTGAATTTACCGGATATTTCAAAGCCAAATAAATCTATTCCTCTTTCAATTGGCAATGTTCGTCTGCGAGGAACAGATGTTGGGATTTCGATACCTGCAAATACTTCTTTACCTGAGATCGCTCTTGATAATTGGAAACTGCAATGCACAAGTATCAGCTTAGGTGTCGGAAGTCTTTCGATGGACGGAGTTCTGAAAACCGGTTCAGTAGATGTGCCTTTTACGGGAATGCCGATCAGTCCGCAGGGCTGGAAGCCGGAACAGGCAGCTTTTAAACTTACAAGTCTTTCAATTGCAAGTATCATTCCTCTTTCTTTGAATGCGGCAGTAAACTTCGGTCATGATATTGCAGCGATGCCGCCATGCTGGAAGCTCTATTCAAATCAGGCATCAAGCGGTCATGTAGCAGCTTTTGGAAATATAAATGGAATGCCTGCAGGTGATTCGGTTTACATTACCTCATTTTCTCTGACCAGCCTCGGTTCAAATTCATTTATTTTACAGAAGAATATTCCGATACATCTTTTTACATACCTGACGTTTACTCCCGATGGGATATCACTAAATTCTCCGGGTAAAGTTGAACTATCAGGTGGGAGCAATCTTGCTGTCACGAATGGATTTTATTTTTCAAACAGGACGCTTTCTCTCTCTTCACAAGGAGGAGTGCTTACGTATGATCCTAAAAAATTACTGTATGATATAAAGGATTATTATGCATACGGTACGAAATCAAACTATGCAGCAGCAGATATGGATCTGAATGCAACAGGTTTTTTTGCGAAAGGGACTCTGGTTGATCAGGCATTTCCAAAGGCATATTCTTTTCCTGTTATTTTTCAGCGGACAGCCGATTCAACAGCAATCGTGATTCAGCCGCAAAGCCAAAACGGAACTGCCGCTACGTTCCCAATCTCTAAAGATGGAAGCAGAAGCCTTACGAATATCAAAGGCGATATGGTTTTCAATTCACCGAATTCATGGGGGAATCTTAATTTCAGCGGCTCGCTCACCGGTACAACAGGAGCTTCGGGGATTATGTCAATGAAGGTAACGGGAGCAATACAAACTGATGGTGACCAGAAGATCGCAGTAACAAATATTCCAACGCCGCTTGGTGGTGCGACGATGACATTTGATTTTGCTTCGGGTGCAATGCACGGAGCGATAGATCTTAATGCTGATCTTCCCGGAGCGGGACATATTGATGGTCAAGCCGATCTTGAGATCGATAAAAGCGGGTGGTATTTTGCAGCAAATGGCGATCTGCATATCGTCAATCCGAATATTGAAATTCAGGCGGCGCTTGTTCTTGGCTCTTATCCGAATATCCTTTCACTGACAGATATTACCGGAAAATTTGATAATCTTCCCTGGAAGCAGGAAGTCCCTGCGGAAATGCGGAAAATTCCTCAAGCATATAATTCGCTCGGAGGATTTTATTTTGCCGGAGACTGCACAAATTTTCTTGGTATCAGTCTGCCTTCAATAGATGTTGATCTCGATCCTATTGTTCATTGCAGTGTCTCAGCATATTACGGCGCAGCGATATCCCTTGGAATGAATTTTTCTGTAGGAACACAATTTGATATTGGCGCAGCTGCATTTGTCGGAGTAGATGCCGATGCCGGAGGCTCGATAGGCATTGCCTGTGGAGGCGGAAGTTTGCATTGTGGGTTGAATATGTATGGAACAGGGGCATTCAATACGTCGAGCGGAAATTGGTCTGTCAAGGGAAGCTCAAACCTGATTCTATCAGGTGAGTTGTATGCAGGCTGGGGAGTATGCTCATCAAGCTGCGGATGGTTTACTTGTGATAAGCATACGTGGGGACCTGCGCAAATGTCATTCGGACTTATCGGATTTCATGTCGGAAGCGATGGCTTTTCAATTAAACCATGATAAGAATACATTTTTTTTCAAAAGCTTTCCTTCTCGCAATTTTTGTACTCGTCTGTTCGAGTCATGTTGCTGCGCAATCTCAACCGGAATTTCTCTTTAACAGTCCGCTTGGAATTTATGTCTATGCAGGAAATGCACTCGGAAATGAATCCCATCCTGTCAGAAATATAATCGGTTATCGTATAGAACGCAAAGGTGGTGGCGAAAATGAGTGGAAAATTCTTGCCAAGATAAATACGCCGGAAACATTTGGTGATCTGAAACTGCGATTCGCATCAGCGGTTGGTGATGTGCCTTATCCAACGCCAATGAATAATATTCAATTGGATAAGATATGGGAACGCTTGGATAAATTTCATTTGCTTGACTCTCTTCCAAATCGCGGAGCAATCTTAAGTGTTCGTATTGCAGTCGGAGCTACATATCTTGATCGCACAACAAAGCAGGGAATTCAGTACGAATATCGTATTTCCGAAATTGCTGCCGACGGTACATCTAAAGAAATTCAATCAAAGAAGATCACTTATCAGCCGGTTAAATCACCGCTTGAATTATATAAAAAGGGGCGATATACAGTTGATTCCTCGCGCGTGGATTTACTTTGGCATAAAGGCGATAACTCGCTTCCTCCTTGGCTTGAAGTATATAAGAAAACTGGCTTTGGTGATTTTATGAAATCATCGTTATCTGCACATTCGATCTATTTGAAGGATTCACTTTTTTATTTTGTAAAGGATACTTCTGTTAAAGCAAATATACGGTATTCCTATTATTTGCAGCCGCTTGATTATTACGGAAATCCCGGTCCTTCTTCAGATACATTCAACGTGCAAACAGTCAATGCGCATCAAGTCATTTTACCGGATCACATTCATGCACAGGTTATTGCTGCAAAATCCTCTGTGGCATTATCATGGAAGTTCAAACCCAATGATCAGACAATCGGTATTCGTATATATCGCGCTGAAAGCATTGACGGAAAATTTACGAAAGTTGGTGAATGCTCTTCAAAGCAATTAACTTATACCGATGCGACGATCACGCCGGATAGAACGTACTACTATTGCCTGCGGGTGATCAATACGAAAGGTGATGAATCCGAACAGACTGCAAAAATATTTGCTGTTACCGAATCCAACAGGAAGCCGCTTGCACCATTCGCACTTATTCCTGCATCTGAAAAAGATGGAGTGCATGTTACGTGGCATTCAGCCGATCCGAATATTAAAGGATTTTATTTGTATCGAGGTCAAGGTGTCCATACAAAGTTATTCAGGCTAAGCGGTCTCATAGAAACTACTGATTCTATTGCTACCTATATTGATACGGATAAATCACTTTCGCCTAAAGCCGTGTATAGTTATGCTTCTACTGCGCTCAGCAGTAGTAATATAGAGAGTAATTTTTCCGACACAGCTCGCGTGCAGCCAAAGGGAAAAACGACGCCGCCAACTCCATTTAAGTTTTCTGCGATTGCTACTGATAATTCTATAAAATTATTTTGGGATGAGATGCGTAATGCCGATCCGTATGTCGTAGGCTACCAGGTATTTCGGCGCGAGCAAGGCAGTGAAAAATTCGAAAGGCTCGGCACAAAAAATATTTCTGCAAAGAATAATAACTATACCGATTCACTTATTGAAGTAGGAAAAATTTATGAATATTATATCCAAACGATTGATGCTTTCGGCGGACTAAGCGATAATAGTATTGGTGCAACAGCTTCAGTTACAAAAAAACAAACTTCACTTCCACCTATCCCAATGGGTTTGAAAGCCGAACCAACTTCTGAGGGAATCTCTCTTTCATGGGGAAGCATGATAGGCGCACAAATTACCGGATTCAAACTCTATCGCCGTGAAAATGATGCTGAGGCAACGGTGATCGCAACGCTTCCGGCAGAGCCAAATTCCTATCTTGATGCATCGGCAAAAAAAGGTGTAATCTATTGGTATTCCTTAACTTCTCTGACCTCGGACAAGATCGAAAGTCCCATTTCATCTGAAGTGCGGATCCGCCATTAGGATTTGCTAACAGGGATTTAACGGAAGTGTGGGAATTCATTTACTATGTTTTAGCATTACAATAGTGTAGATATTTCACTATCTCCGGCATGGCAAGCCGGTGAACACTTATAGAGGAGATTCGTCTTCAGTAAATTACATTCGATCCACAAGGCTCATTCCAACGGAGCCTCGCGCTACGGGAAGTACATCGCCGATATGGACGATGATGTAGCCGCCGCTATCCTTGAATCCGAAAGTCCTGAACTCAGCGGGGCACAGCCGAACTCCCTCTCCGGAAAAGTCTTACTCCTCAATGGTAACTACGAACCACTTACCATTTGCAGTATCCAAAAAGCGGTGATCCTGATCTTTATGGGCAAAGCCGAAGTTGTCAGCGTTGCAAATGATAGAGTGCTTCGCTCTGCACATTCGACTATGGATTTCCCGAGTGTTATCCGTCTGTCGCATTTTATCAGAGTACCGTTTAAAAAAGTAATTCTTTCGCGCAAAAATATTCTGCGGCGCGACGGCCATCAATGCCAATATTGCGGAGCGCGGACAGGTCTGACAGTAGATCATATCCATCCGAAATCCCGCGGCGGTGAAGATTCATGGGAGAATCTTGTCACTGCCTGCTTACGATGCAATAATAAAAAAGGCAGCATGACGCCCGATGATGCAAGAATGCCGCTTTCAAAAAAACCCGTCCGCCCAAACCATGTCATCTTCCTCAGACAATACGTCGGCAGAGTAGATAAAAACTGGGAGCCGTATTTGTTTATGCATTAACTCTGCTTTTTGAAGAAACTCTCAATATTTCTTCTTCTCTTTTGTCTTACCAAAGCATACCCTGCTTTAAGCCAATGCTCAGATGCAGGTATTTGCTCATTGGAAAAACATACCGATGGAATGCTTCCATTATTTTTTGGGGTGACATATGATTATGGATACAGCGGTAAACAGGATAATATTTTTATCAATGATCTAAAATTTGCAATCAGTTATCAGGTTACTTCACGATTAGGAATAAGTGCGACTCTTCCCTTTACAAAAAAAGTTTTTAGCAATGCAAATTTTACAGGAAGTTTGCAGGGGATTGGAGATATTCTTTTAAGCTCAAATTATGTATTATTCACAAAATATCCAACAACAATTGGTGCCACAGATTATGGCCCTGGTTGGGACCCTAATAACGAGAGTTCTATGTTTCGATCACCAAAAACAACAATCGATCTAGATGTTGGGGTAAAAATTCCAACAGCATTAACGAATAGAAACAAGTTGCCTCTGCGCTACCAAGCTGGAATGGGTACTAATGATCTTCTAATAGGAATTTCTTACATTCCAGGACCCAAAACTACCGCAGGAGAATTTGATCCTGAATTTTGGAAATTTGGACTCGATTTCCAAATACCATTCGGAATTGCTTCAAATAGTATTGATTCAATCCGCCGAGGTCCTGATCTTGTCGGAAGAATATCATATTTTAATGCAATCCCCAATCTTGATTGTCAAGTTGAATTACTTGCGATCAAGAGATTAACAAAGACTAAAGAATATTTTAATGGTCCATTTATCGTAACAAGTGAAAGCTCACCTGATCCAATTGACACGGTATATGGAAGTTACGAAATCCCGAAGTCCGATTTTTTTCAGGTTAACCTAAGACTTTCAGCAAAATATTATTTTGCTAAGAACACAGGACTTCTTTTCGGTGCTGCTATTCCATTTATCAAACGTGGTGAGAATAGCGATGGCACTGAACGCAGCTACACTCTTTTTTGCGGAATTAGTTATTTATTCGGGAGATAAAAAAATTATACTTACTCCGCAGCCACCATCTCATCATACATCTTTCTGAATTTCTGAAGATCTTCCCAGGCGCCTGCTTTCCAGTTGGGATTTCGTAGCAGGGCGGCGGGATGGTAGGTGACCATGACTTTGGCTCCCATGAAATCAAAAGCTTTGCCGCGGATGGCTGCAAGCGAATCGCTATCCATCTTTAGTAAATTATTCCCTGCAACTCTGCCGACGCAGAGTATCATTTTTGGTTTGAGAATTTCGATCTGTTTCCAAAGATATGGCTCGCAGGCTGCGATCTCATCGGGTTTCGGATCGCGGTTTCCGGGAGGTCGGGATTTGAGAATATTCGCAATAAATACTTCTTCGCGCGGAAAATTAATTGCCAGAAGCATTTTATCAAGCAACTGACCTGCTCTTCCGACAAATGGCTCGCCGGATTCATCTTCATCTTTGCCGGGAGCTTCACCGATGACCATAACTTTAGCATTCGGATTACCGACGCCAAAAACAAAATTCGTTCGTGTTTTATAGAGATCGCATTTGGTGCAGCCGGAGATCATTGATTTAAGCATCGGCAAGTCGGTTGCTTTTTTCCAATCTTCTGAAAAAGGTTGTAGGTTGGAGGTCGTAGGAGGAGGGATGGGTTTTATGTTTTTGGTTTCTGGTTTAGCAACCGGCTTCTTCGTTTCTGTTTTTTTCATTTCAATTTCATTCTTTGCATTTACTAACACTTCCTCACCTTCAACCTTCAACCTACTACCTTCCACCTCGCTCCCAGAAAGATAAATAGTCTCTTCGCCGCTGAGCAATTTTTCTTTTGCCCAGATCTCAATATCTGCAATGATTTCGTCTTTTGTGCGCGGCATATTATTCCATCTCAGAAATAAGTGAGAGAATAATTCTGGCGCATTCTGTTTTTGTCACAAGCGGCATTTCTTTTTGTAAACCGTCTTTCGTGAAAATGGTGATGCGGTTTGTATCGGTAGAAAACCCTGCACCCATTTCATCGAAACGGTTCAGGACGATCATATCCAAACCCTTTGCATCAAGCTTTCCTTTTGCATACGCCGTCGCATCGCTCCCTGCTTCGAGTGCAAAGCCAATAATTTTTTGCTTGGCTTTTTTTACTCCGAGTACGTCTTTAAGAATGTCGCGAGTCGGCGAGAGATCAAGTGATAATTTTTTCTTATGTGTCTTTTTAATTTTTTCTTTTGCCGGATCGGATGAACGGAAATCACTGACGGCTGCGCTCATGATTAGGATATCATGCCCGGGCAATTGCGAAAGAACTTCGTCGCGCATTTCATCAGCAGTCTCAACATCGATACGATTCACCGATGAAGGTGTAGTCACTGATGACGGTCCCATGATGAGCGTGACATCTGCTCCGAAAAAATTTGCTGCTTCGGCAGCAAGTGCCGCACCCATCTTGCCGCTTGAGCGATTACCGATAAAGCGTACCGGGTCGATCGGTTCGTACGTAGGTCCTCCGGTAATGAGGATATGTTTTCCCGCAAGAGGAAGAGTTGGGATGGCTACATTCGGATTTCTTGTATCGGCAGTAACTAGCAATTGTTGAAATTGTTTGACAACATCATCAGCTTCCGGCATTCTCCCCATGCCGACGATTCCGCTTGCAAGGTTTCCTTTTACAGGCTCTATGAATTTGACACCTTTTGCTTTAAGCCATTCGATATTTTCCTGAACGGCAGGCTGCATCCACATTTCTTCATCCATTGCAGGAGCGATGATAAGCTGCGTGTGATGCCCCAGAGATGAGGCAAGCAGCAGAACCGGATTATCATAAATCCCGTGACGCAATTTGCCAAGTGTTGATGCCGAGCAAGGGGCGATCAGCATTGCCTGCGCCGATCTTCCAAGATGCACATGCCATGTACCTTTGCCTGATGAGGGAAAAATATTGGTGACAGCTTCATTACCGGTGAGGATCGAAAGGCTATATGGAGTAGTGAATTTCTGAGCGGAATCGGTTAAGGCGCAATGCACTTCTGCTCCTGCGCGGATTAATTCGCGAGCAATGATCGGAGCCTTCGCTGCAGCAATGGAGCCGGTGATGCCATAAATTATTTTTTTTCCGTTCAGCATAATTTCTTCTAAATGTGTCATTGCGAAGTGGGCTTCAGCCCGACGAAGCAATCTCCTTAAAGTATTGGTAAGAGTATGGGGCTGCTAATAACGAGGAGATTGCTTCGTCGCCGCTTCGCGGCTTCCTCGCAATGACACCTTGATTTACTCAAACACTACATTCACAGCGGTACGTAATTCTTCTTCAGTATTATAAAAATGTGGAGAGAATCTGAGCTTCCCGCCGCGAACGCCCACGATGATATTCTTCTTTAACAGGCGCTCTAACACTTCTTCAGGCTTTTCTATTTCAACACTGACAATTGCGGATCGCTCCTTAGGATCATCGGGAGTTACTACCTTGACTCCATGACCTTTAAACCGTGAGATCAAATATCCGCTGTGTTCTAAAACTCTTTTTTCAATTTCAGTAAATCCGAATTCACCATGAAATTTTAAGGCAGTATTTAACGCAGCAATGCCGGGAAAATTCTGCGTTCCGTTCTCATATCTGCTGGCATCTGTGCGCAGACGATCAGTATTGAAATCAAAAAAATTGAACGGAGCAGTTACACTTGATGCACCCATTGATGATTGATGAATGAGTGGTTGCAATCTCTCGCTAATATAAACAATTGCCGTTCCTTCGGCGCCCAACATCCATTTATGGGTTCCGGCAGAAAGAAAATCAATGTTGGATTTTTCAACGTCAATAAATGAATGCGGCAAACCCTGAATAGCATCGACAGCAAAAATAATATTTTGTTCGCGGCAATATTTTCCAATTGCTTCAACATCGGAGCGAAACCCTGTTAAAAATTGCACGAAGCTCAGAGAAATAAGTCTTGTTTTCGGAGTTACATGTTCCTTGATCACATCAGGAGTAATGCGAAAATCTTCAGGCTCCATGTAATCAATTTCAACGCCATGACGACGCTGATTAAGATACGGATAGACATTTGCAGGATATTCATAACGATAGAGAAGTATTCTATCGCCTTCTTTCCAGTCAATTCCTGATGCCAGCAGGCTGATGCCTTCTGCTGTGTTAAGCATGAAAGCTATCCGTTCGGGTCTGGTATGCAGAAGATTGGCGACGAGTCCTTTGGTTTCTGAAGCCATTTTCTGCGCCCAGGGATACGATTCAATTCCTTTAAGGGAGCGACGCTCTAAATATTTATCGATGGCATCACGAACTCTGAAGATCATAGGGCTGATAGCCGCATGATTTAAATAGATCATGTCCGTCCATGTATGCGGGAATTGTTTTCTTGCGTCTTCGAGTGTCATAAATTTTTGTTTAATATCTCTTCTACTTTCTTTACATCTTCTTCCGTATTTACTTCGATCGAAGAGTTTTCCACACGGATGGTTCTGATCTTATAGCCATGATACAGCCAACGAAGTTGTTCAAGTTTTTCGATCTCTTCTAATTCGGTCTTTGGCAATGTTTTTATTTCTTCAAGAATCTTTTTTCGGAAAGCATAAAGGCCTATATGTTTCCAATAAATATTTTTTGAATCTTGCGCATCGCGGATATACGGAATTGTGGAACGTGAAAAATAAAGGATGTCATCATGTACTGAAGTAACAACCTTTACGATATTCGGATTATCAATATCAGCTTTTTCTTTGAGCGGTGAGATCGGTGTTGCGATCATCACATTCGGATCATCAAAAGCTTTTGCTAACGCTTCGATCACTGAAGGCTCTATGAGCGGTTCATCGCCTTGCACATTTATGACTACATCAAAATCATCGGAGAGATGCCGCGCAGCGTAAGCAACGCGCTCACTACCATTCTGGCAATCTTCGGGTGTCATGACTGCCCCGCCTCCGAAACTATTAACATGCGAAGCAATTTCATCGCTATCAGTTGCAACGACGACGAAGTCAATTCCTTTTGCTTTTTTGCATTGCCTGTACACCCGCTCAATGAGTGTTATTCCGGCAATCATGTGAAGCGGTTTCTTCGGTAATCTCGTCGATCCGAGCCTTGATGGGATAATTATTGCTGTCTTCATGCGTACAAATATGCACTATACTTTAGCTCTTCATTCGGAGTTTCAGGATTTGAAGAAGTTTGTCTTGGAACTCACAGGGCAAAATCAACGTATTTTTGCATATATTATGGTGAAGCAAACGGACCAAGAACTTCTCTTACTGATTTCCGGAGGCGATTCAAGCGCTCTTTCGGACTTTTATGACCGGCACTCGAAGCTCGTTTACGGAGCATTATTGCGCATTTTAGGGGATACCGATGATGCTGAAGATATTTTGCAGGAAGTATTTATTCAAGTCTGGCGTAAAGCTTCTACATATAAGGAAGAACTTGGTTCACCAAAAAACTGGCTTGTTCGTATTGCTCATAATCGCGCTGTTAACCTGATCCGCTCACGCCGGCACCGGGCAAAAAATTCGGAAGTGCCAATGCCTGATGAAGATAACGGAATTGCTTTGGGCAGTGAACTCATTGATGATTCACTGATAGAACAAACGATCAGTGCCGAAAGAATGAAGATGATCGGGGAAGCAATGCAGGACCTTCCGAAAGATCAGATTGTGCTTTTGGACATGGCCTTTTTTCAGGGGTACTCGCATTCGGAAATATCAGAACTTTTGAAATTACCACTGGGTACGGTTAAAACACGGATACGCAACGGCTTATTATCGCTACGGCACTCTTTAGGTTTTTTGAAGAGTGAATTTAGCTGAGGTTTTATCTCTAAAAATCCAAGCAGTGGTTTTGCTTGTATTGTTATTAGGGCGACAAATAATCAGCCGGAAGTGCAGATTTTATGAAAGAGTTAGGATACGAACATGGATACAATAAAAAATGAGGAGATGAACGATTCGGCGCTTGAGGTCCAGCGTTATAAATTAGGCATGATGACACCTGATGAAGAAGTGGCATTCGAACGCAGCATCTCGAAATCTCAGGAAAAAAGAGAAGAACTTCAGAAAGCAAATGAGGGATTGACAGCCATGTTTGATGGGCTAGGAAAAGATATGCCTGCTCCGCGCAAAAGTTTGAAAAAAGAAATTATTAAAAAAATTGGCGAGACATCTTCATTCGAAATACCGCACGGTGCCGATGCGTTTATACTGCGAGCATCGGATGCAAAATGGGTAACGACAAATATACCGGGTATCGAATTTAAAATTCTCTATAAAGATGAAGATGACAGAATGATGTTGATCGCACGTTTAGCTCCCGGTGCATCACTTCCTTCACATCGTCGTTTGGCAACTGAAGAATGCTTGGTACTTTCCGGAGATTTTTGGGCAGATGGTCACAAACTTCTTGCCGGTGATTTCATTGCAGGCAAAGCGGGTGAGGAGCCAGACCCTGTATACAGCGAAGGCGGCTGTGAGCTGCTCTTGAAGATGATGGTCCCGAACGAGATTATTTATAATTAATTAATTAATTTAACTATTTTTCACAATCACATCATCACATTTGTGATGATGTGATTGTGTATGTTTTGTTAAACTTTTTAGAATATTTTTTTTATTTTCCAACATTGCATTCCTCCAAATCCACTTCATGATTCCTCATGTATTAGAACCAGTTCAATTATCCCCACTAACTGAACTATTTATTTTTCACTTAATACATTTACTCATGAATACGAAACGTGTACTATCTTTCTTCGCTGCGATTGCACTTGTCCTGACAAGTTCTCTTACAGCATTGGCATCAAGCCATAGGGAAGCACCACTGATCAGTAATGATCCGCTTGCGGATAATACCGATCTTTATGCTTTCCGCTCACCTGATGATCCGAGCACGATCACCATTATCGCTAACTATATTCCTTTCGAACTTCCTGAAGGAGGACCTAACTACTTCAACTTCGGAGAGAATATCCGTTATGAAATCCACATTAAAAATAAAGCGACAGGTACTGCAGATGATATTACCTATCGTTTTACTTTCACCAATACGAATGAAGATCCGACAACGTTTTTCAATATTCGTCTCGGGAAACAAAACCTGAAGACAACATATAAATGTGAAAAGAGCACCGACGGCGGTTCATCATGGACGACGATCAAAGACGGCGGCATCGTACCTCCGACAGATATCGGTCCTCGTTCGATCGATAATACCACAGTCGGACTCGGAAAACCATATGATCAGATCTGGAATGATGCGATCACAACCGGCTCAACAGGAGAGACAATGTTCTGCGGACCTGTTGATGATCCGTTCTTCGTTGATCTTGCCGGAATTTTTGATCTCGGCAATTTCAGAAAAGACGGCAAAGTGGATGCACTTGCAGGATTTAACTGCCATACAATTGCTTTGAAAATTCCGATTAGCATGCTTCAGGCAAGTGGTCACTCAATTTCTCAAGCAGTAAGTATTCTCGATTCAAGTTTCGTTATCGGCGTTTGGGCATCAGCTTCACGTCCGAAGATCACCACACTTAATGCTGATGGCAGTAAGCCGACCGTATCAACGGATTTCGTACAGGTATCACGTCTCGGTATGCCGCTTACGAATGAAGCGATTATTCCGATTGGAATGAAAGATAAATGGAATGCAACAACTCCATATAACGATCTTCCTTATGCTGCAAACTTCACAAATCCTGAACTTGCACTGTATGTCGGTAATGGTGCATTCGGCGCCGCAGTCGGTACATTGCTTGATCTTCGTTTGGATACCAACTCACTTGGTTTAGGATTAGATTTCCGTAACCAGAAAGACGGCTTATTCCCATTGAAGGGTACTGCCGGTGTGAAAGGTACAGCTCTTGATGATGCGCAGTTCGGTAATATCTTATTACAAAAAGGCGCACCGAGATCAGCTGATCTTTTGCCGATTTTTTATACAGGAGTGCCGAACGAAGCACCTTACCAACTTGCAACCGGTAAGACAGGCGGAAATCCACTTGCAAACGGAAAACCGTTTATTAATAACTTCCTGCCGACACTTGGCGATATGCTTCGCTTGAACATGGCAGTACCGGTCACATCACGTACGGATGCGAACTTCAGCTCTGAAGGATTGATCCAGGCTGCAGCAATCGGATTAACGGTTGCGCCGTATAACACTACTGCGAATTTGGAGAACATTCCGAACATGGATGGCTTCCCGAATGGACGCAGACTTGAAGATGATGTAACTCGCATTGAGATGCAGGCTGTCGGCGGACTTGTGCTGAATGCAATCGGTCTATGGACTGATGACTATACACCGGGCGTTTCTACTTCACCTGTTACAGCACAACTTGGCGCAAAGCTTGGTTGGAACGCTGGTGTCAGCGCGAACGATGTACCATTCCGTGCTCAATGGCCTTACCTTGCTCTTCCGCATAAAGGCTCTGACGGATTGCGTGCAAAGAGTATTGTGCAGAATGGAGGAGGAAGTATTAAAATGAAGGCTCCGCGCAATTTCTTCAGCTCATCGAACTTCCCTAATCCGGTCGCTTCGAGCACCACGCTGAATTATCACATCACCGATGGCGGCGAGATCAGCATCGTTCTTTTCGACATGAACGGTCGAGAGGTTTCTACCCTTGCAAACAGCTACCAGTCAGCCGGAGATTATTCGGTGAACTGGAAACCGGAAGCAAATCTTTCAGCCGGTACATATATTGCATCGCTGATGGTCAACGGTCAGCATTCGCATGATATGAAGATCACGGTGACTAAGTAAGCAATTATTTTTTCACGATGACTCAACAAGAGCAGCCTGCAAAGGCTGCTCTTGTTTTATATTAAAAAATCCTACCCCGTTTGTCATTCCGAAGGAGCCGATGAGGCGAAGGCGAAGAGCGACTGAGGAATCCCCTAAATAATGGTAGAACGTTAGGTCTCAGCCATAGCTAAGGAGATTCCTCACATCGTTTTTTTCGCAAAGCGAAAAAAAATCTCAGTTCGCAATGACATTGGAATCTGACTAACCTGCTACCTCGTAATCTAATGAGGCACGAGCCTTATTTTCTAAGTGTTTCACTATTTCTATGCCGCAAATTCCATTCACGATGTATTCCGGAGCAGGTAACTTATTTGTTATCATCGACGCTTTTAATAATCCAACCGTATTCGGCAAGGTAAAATTAAAAGCATTGGCGCAGACCGTTGCAAACCGCAAAGGACCTATTGGTTCAGACGGCATGATCGTCATTGCCCGCAGCGGAAAAGCGCCTTTCATGATGAATTTTTATAATCCGGATGGAAGCTTTGGGGCACTTTGCGGAAATGGTGCAAGATGTGCTGTTCAGGCAGCTGTGGATTTTGGAGTGATCGCAAAGCCCGATACAGAGTTCGAAGTATTAGGCGAATTGGTAAAAGCAGAAGCAGTCCCTTCCACTGAATATCTCCGAGTGTATTACAATGATCCCAAAAAAATAAAATTAAAATTTAAACTCACACTCGGCGGCGATCTGGTCGATTGCAGCTATGTTGATCTCGGTTCACAGCATGGACTAATATTCATGGACTCATTAAAAGGATCTAATATTGAGGATCTTGATATTAACCGATACGGTCACGCCGTTCGCAATCATAAAGACTTTGAGCCGATCGGGGTAAATGCAAGCTTTGCAGAGATCATGAATGACGATGAAGGGGAATATATCCGTATTCGTACGTACGAACGCGGCGTTGAAGGAGAAACGCTTGCCTGCGGAACAGGCTGTATGAGCACTGCAATTGCAGCGTATGGTTTAAAAAAAGTCGCAAGTCTTCCTATCCGTCTGAAAACACAGAGCGGGGAATTCGTAAAAGTAAATTTTGAAGTTGCGCCTGATGGGCATATCCATAACCTCTCACTTGAAGGTAGTGCCGTTCGCGGCAAAAGTGGGATAGTCACAATCGAAGATTGACTCCGTTTTTTTTCTTATATTTGTACTGAAAACGAAGGTGAAAACCATGTATTCTTAACAATCCCAATTAATTCTTATGCGATCATCAAAACTTTCCCTTGCATTTTTGATCTTAACGATGAGCTTATGCTGTACAGGTATCTCTTTTGCGCAAGAAGATACAATGGCGTATAAACATTTTGAAGTTGGCGCCGGCGCAACGATTGGGGCCTCTGTTTTTAATGGTACAGTGCCTGATGGTTCCAAAACCGATATTCATTTCCCTGCTTATCTTGTTCAGGCAATGGGAATATATTCATTCCATCCATATTGGGGGGTAGCTCTCGGCATCGGTTATGAATCCCGGGGTATGTATTTTAAGGAACAAAATAAAACCGAACCTAATGTTGATGTCTCATTAAATTATATTTCATTTCAGCCAAGCATTAAGTTCAAACAATTCCTTCTAGGAGCCACAATAGGTCTGCCTACCGGCGCCACTTCCACATACAATCCGGGCAGCGGGTTAGCATCACAAACTCGTTCAACCGGAAAGGATACCATGAATACGTTGATCGATATTCGTATCGGTGGAATGCTGCCTATTGTAGAAAATGATAATGGTGCACTTTTCTTTCTTATCAATGCTTCCTGGAATGTCAGCGATGCGTTTAATCAACCATTCTTTACACCCGGACAGACGACTTCGACCGGAGTTACAAAGAGCCCTATCCCAACAATACAAGTGGGTTTGAGCTATCTTTTTGCTGCAGGCGGAAAAACCCATTAAATTTAATTCTCTTTTCAGAATTAGCGCAGGAGAAATCCTGCGCTAATTTTTTATTAGAATAATGCTATGAAGCATATAGCCGTCCTTCTTTTCATCTTCTCCTTTTTTTGCTGTACCAACACGGTCTTGGCGCAGCAAAATAATCAATCAGGAAGGTATGTCGGTTATTTTTTTTTTGGAGTAAGCCCCATTGATGATATTAATCCGGGTGACCCGATCCTTTCCATCCATCTCATAAATAGTTTTAGAGTTTCTCATTGGTTAACAGTCGGATTGGGTATTGGATATGAAATAAAAAATGAGAATAATCTTTCATTAATTGATTCATCCGGACATGTTATTGGGCAGATCAGAGATCAAATACGATTAATACCACTTTGGCTTGATATCAGGGCTTTTCTGCATAAACGTACCTTTGATCCTTATGTATATGCGAACATAGGATATACAATGGGGCAAGTATCAATTACTTCAGGAAGTTCTATCTCAACTTCTTCACTTCAAGGTCAGGGGTATAATTATGTTCTGGGAATCGGAATGAAATTTGATCTATCAAAAGATATCAGTTTAGTCACTGACCTTGGATATCGCGGTCAACATTTACGTAACGGAAGTTTTAACGCAATCGCTGTTAATATTGGAATTGCATATTAATTCTTCCCAAAAAATTCCACGGCCATCTCCGCCACACGCTCGGGATAAAACTCCATCACAATATGCTGTGTGTTTGGGAAGATAGATAGCTCGGAGTGGGGAATCGTCATCTTCATATCCACCGGTATATCGACCGGGAAAAAATTATCACGGTCTCCGTGAATGATAAGAGTTGGTGAAGTTATTTCTTTGAGCACTTCAAGGGAAGTATTAATGTCACAATCAGGCAATCGGAAATTATAAAATGCCTGAGCTAATTCATGCCAATAGTCCGGTCCGTAAATTTCATTTGCTTTTTTGTAGTAATCCTGTAATTTCTGACTGAGCGATTCAGGAGCTTTGTAATAACGCAGTGCCGATTGCGGAATTTTATACGTTGCCGAATCAATGACCATTGCTCTGACAAGTTTTGGAGCGTACCTGGCAACACGAAGCATCGTCATTCCCCCTGAACTTGCTGCAAGGAAAAATGCGCTTTGAATCCTGAGTTCTTTACAAAAGCCAATAATATCATGTGAGAATTGCTCCTTCGTCCAATCGTTCGTCGGATTATCCGATCTGCCATGTCCTCGAAGATCAACAAGATAGCATTTGTACCTTTTTGTTAAGATAGGTAGGAGCGGTGTGAACCTGTCGCGTGAATTCGCACTGAAATTATGCAGGCAGATAAGGGGTTCTCCTTCGCCATGCGTTTCATAATAAAGCTCCACATCACCAACTTTTGCCGTTTCTCCTAACCAGCTTTCTTTCTTCATATTAATAAACTATTTCTCTTCAAGAATTCGACGACTTCTTGAACATATTTGTTGTTTGAAGTAACTCAATTTTGAATATACCGACGAATGTCAGAAAACGAAATTACGAAATCTTATATAGTATTGCCCGAACGTATCACTCGCTTACGCGATATTGCATACGATCTTTGGTGGAGCTCGCATGAGGAAGCAAGGTCGCTTTTTCGTGCGATGTCCCGCCAACTTTGGTGGAAATGTGATCATAACCCTATTCTTCTGCTTCATGAAATGCCGCAGAAGAGATATGAAGAATTAGTCGCGAATGCCGATTTCCTTGCGATGTATGATAAACTTGTCGCACTCTATGAAAGTGATCTTGCGCGGAAGAATAGATTTGTCCATACTGAACATCCGGAGATAGAAAATAAAACCGTTGCATATTTTTCTGCTGAATATGGCATTCATTCAAGCTTGCCGATCTATTCAGGTGGACTCGGAGTCCTTGCCGGTGATCATATCAAAACGGCATACGATATGGGAATGCCAATCGTTGCTGTCGGCTTTCTTTATCCGTATGGATATTTCGAGCAGCATATTACATCCGATGGTGATCAAGTTGCGGAATACCGGCATCTTGCTTACCGACAATGCCCGTTGATCAAGGTCATGAATGAAGACGGTACTCCACTTATCATTTCTCTGCATCTTGGCAACGAAAGCAGTCAACTTCATTTGCAGATATGGCGCGTTAATGTTGGGAACGTGACGATCTATTTAATGGACTCCGATCTTGAGGAAAATGATCCGGAAGACAGACAGATCACGCAAAGATTATATGGCGGCGACAGACTTTACCGTATGCGTCAGGAGATCGCACTCGGAGTCGGAGGAGTGCGCGCATTATGTGCGCTCGGAATTAAGCCCGATGTCTGGCATGCGAATGAAGGACATGCCTCCTTCATGTTCATCGAACGCTTACGTGAAGAAGTAAAGGGTGGCAAATCAATGGAAGATGCCTTATCGCATATACGTGCGACGAGCATTTTTACAACGCATACTCCTGTTCCTGCTGGGCATGATGCATTTGATCTCGAGACTGTTGCTTCATATTTTCAGGAGACCATCGAAGAGCTTGGTATGACAGATGAAGCATTCCTTGCTCCGGGAAAACATGCAGAGCTTTTCAACATGACTGCCCTTGCAATGAATATGAGCGACCGCCGCAATGCTGTCAGCTTAAAGCACGGCGAGGTTACTCGGGAGATGTGGAAAGAATTCGACCATGACAAATATCCGATCACTAGTGTCACGAATGGAGTGCATATTCCAACGTGGCTTGCACCGGAGCTTTCATCGCTATTCAGTTATGCCATTGATCCGAAATGGAAAGATCGCTTGCGTGATCACAAGCTATGGGAAGCAATTCATAGTATTCCGAATGCCGTATTGTGGTCAATTCATAGTGAGCTTTCAAGAACTTTACTTCGTCACATCATTGACAATTTGCGGACGACACAAGTAGATGAAACAGAGGCCGAGCTTGTCACACGCGGCGCGTTTTATAATCCGTATGCTTTCACAATAGGATTTGCACGGCGGTTTGCAACCTATAAACGGGCAACGCTGCTATTCCATAATCCGGAGAGGTTAGCAAAAATTTTGAATGATCCGACACGACCGATGCAAATTATTTTCAGTGGCAAATCACATCCGGCTGATGAAGGCGGTAGAGCACTTATCAAACAACTATGGGATTATGCATCCGATCCGCTCTTCCGCGGAAAAATAATTTTCTTAGAGAATTATAATATGCATTCGGCGAAACTGCTTGTGCAAGGCGTTGATCTTTGGATGAACACGCCTCGTGCACCGATGGAAGCATCAGGTACAAGCGGCATGAAGGCGGCTATCAACGGCGTGCCGAATCTTTCTGTGCTTGACGGATGGTGGTGCGAAGGGTATAACGGCAAGAACGGCTGGGCGATCAAAGCACATGAAGGCGAAGATCCCGTATTACAGGATGCGAATGACGCACTTGAAATTTACAGGTTGCTTGAAGAAGAAATTATTCCGCTGTATTACGACCGTGATCTTGATGACATCCCGAACGGATGGATGCAGGTGGTAAAAGAATCCATGAGTTCTGTCATTCCGAATTTCTCAAGCGAAAGAATGATGAAGCAATATATCGAAGAATTATATATCCCTGCAATGAAGAGTTAACGCGGATCGTACTTTTTCTCTTTTGCCTCTTTCTTCATCATATCAGGCTCTAACATGCTGATGGTGATGACCCCATCCATGTTCTCGCACTGGCTTTCGGAACCGGGTTCAACTTTCGACATCCTGTTATATTTAGCACCAATACGCATGAACTGTTTCGGAACCGGCGCCTGGAGTTCGTAATGTTTTTTATCCGTTGCCATGACGTACCAACATCCGGAATTTGTTTTACGAACCGTGCCCTTGATCTTTTTATTAAAGACAGGCGGGTTATGAGGATGCATAACGGAATCCAAAATTTCGACAACTTCCACCATCCGGCCTAGCATACAGATCGATGCAATGTTCCGTGTCGGGCGGACTCTGAGCGTAAGCTGCCTTCCTTCGATATAACAAGTCTGTAAAATTGCAGGCGATGCTGTAAGCTCATATTTCATTTGTTTGACCTGAAGATACCAGCATCCGCCTTCAAGATCGGAGTGATGCATCATGCCCATAATGTTGTATTCATTCTGAGCAACAGAAAGACGTGGTAATTGAAGGAAAAAAATAGTAGCTATTAAAAACAAATATTTTTTCATCGTGTCAGAAGTTTTTACAAAAATTACGAAGAATCGATTTTAATGTAACGAGAAATATGCCGAAAGAATTGAAGCTTTGATAAGAGTGGAATAATTCTTTTGTAGATTTGTAGTACAGATATGCCAAAACAACCGGACATTGTCGCCAAATCAGTAGCATTCGTCGAGACGCTTTTCCAAGAGCGGCTTCCGGAATTTCTGGTCTATCATACCGTTGGACATTCTAAAAGAGTTGCCAACACTGCTCAGAAGATAGCAAAAAAAATGCATCTCGGTGAAGAGGGTATCGAAGTTGTTACTCTTGCAGGGTGGTTTCATGATGCCGGATATACAGAGCTGTACCGCGGGCATGAAGAAGTTAGCGTTCGGATCGCAAAAGAATTTTTAGAAATCGAAGGGTATCCCGAAGAAAAAATCAAACTGATCGCAGGTTGCATTCGCGCAACAAAAATACCTCAGCAGCCGCAAAATCTTTTGGAAGAGATCGTTGCTGATGCCGACCTTGCAGGACTCGGAAGAAAATCTTTTTTTCATGACAGTGAACTTCTGCATTTCGAATGGGAGGAGGAGTTTCACAAAACCTATTCTGAGCAGGAATGGACAGAAAACAATATTAACTTATTGAGCGGACACACTTTTTTTACGAGGTATGCAAAAGAAAAATATGGAAATCGCCAGCTCACGAATCTTCATAAACTTCAGAAGAGACTCCATTCCATCATTGCGAACGAGGAGGTAATCGTTGAGAAGCAGGGAGACAATATTCGAAAAATCCCTTATCCAGCGGTTTCCTATCCGGAATATCGAAGCGAAGAAGAATTTGAAAATATATCGAATGCCTATACAACTCAAGCCGTTGCAGCCGATCAAAAGGCAAATATGATGATTGTTGCAAATGCAGTGATGATCGGAATTTGTATTATCTCTATCGTTATTTTTAGGTACAGAGGATTTCTGCACATTCGTGCAATGATACCAATTCTTTTTCTTTTATGCAATTCTGTTACCTCGATCTTTTTTTCTGCACTTGCAGCACGTTCAAATATTTCGGGAGAGGCTTTTGAAACCGGAATGAATCACAGAAAAATACTTGCAACAAAATATAAGTATCTAAACAGGAGTTATACTGTCTTCATTTATGGCTTAGGTTTTTCGTTTGCCTCTTTCATTCTGCTTTGCTTGTTTCGGATGATATTTTGCGCGATCCAATGACCATCGAAATAAAATTTCCCCAGCCCGCCGTGATGACCATGAAGATATGACCGAGAAAAAATAGAACCAATGCGCTCATCGAAAAAAAATGTACGATCCTTGCGCCGTCATATCCTCCGAAAAGATTTCCAAGTATTTCTAATTGAACAGGCCAATACATCACAAATCCACTGAGAATACCAACAAGCGCGGCAAAAGGAATTGAAGTATAGGCAAGTTTTTGCAGTGGATTATATTTTTTTGCTTCGGGATGTTTTTCCTCGATGCGTAAATAATATTTTATCATCGGCAGAACGCCTTTAATATCGGATGGTCTGAAGAGCGTTGTTTCCCTTCCATGTGTGCTCAGCAAATTATAGAACCACCACAGTAAACCATTCCCGACGAAGATCCACATTGCAAAAAAATGCCATTGCCTGGCTCCGCCAAGCCATCCTCCTAAGGTCAAAAACGCAGGCATCTTAAAACCAAAGATCGGCGAGGCATTATAAATTTTCATTCCGCTTGAGACCATTATTCCAAGCGCAATGACATTAAGCCAATGCGTCAGAATGACGACCATCGGATGAATGCGTTCACGTAAGTTCTTTTTACTCATATTGTATTTATAAGCCGGCAAACCAATCATAACCTTGATCTTCCCAGTAGCCGCCGGGCTTTTCATTAGTGACCGTCAGTTTTTTCAGCCACTTTGCGCTTTTATATCCAAGCTTTGTCGGCATCACAATGCGAACAGGTCCGCCATGTTCTAATGTAAGTGGTTTGCTATATGCTTCATAGCAGAGAAGAGTTTGGGGATGCATCACGCTTGCCATATCGTAAGGCACATAGTAATCATCCCAGCATTCGGCAGAAAGATATTTTGCATCTTCATCAACTCCCGCAGCCCTGAGAACTAATGAGAGCAATGTACCACCCCATTTCGGGTTCATGCTCCATCCTTCGACGCAGACATGCTTTGTCGTCATCACTCTTTTCGGAAAAGTTTTGAGAACATCGAGAGTATAAATGCCGGGATGTTTTACAAGTCCTACAATTTCCAGATGCCAGTTCGCAACATCAAATTTCGGAGGGCCGTCATCTTTTCCATTGACTCTGAAACCGGATTCAGGTGTCGCTTCACTTTCAGGATATTCTTTTGCAAGTTTCGTTTTTGAGAAAACCGCGCCTTGCACAGCATCATTAAATTTTTGCCCGGATTGCAAAGCAGGTAATGTCTTATCTCCGGGTTCAGCATTACAAGCCGCAAGAATAGCAAGAGAAGTTAAGCCAAGAAAATCACGGCGGTTTATTCCTCGCCCAGAGAAAATTTTCCTTTCATCGGATCTATCTTCTGTATTCATAAATTATCTGATTCATGTCTCTCAAATATACGCAATTTTCTCTCTTGTTTTTTTTTCTATCGTTAATTAATAATCCTTACCAACTATGGCATGCCTGATCTGCACTTCAAGTGGCGTGGATGGATATGGTATGTAATCTTTTTCAAAACGAAAAGTTAAGGGCTTATTCAAAGCCACAGTTAATTCAGTCCATGGTAAACTGTTTCTTAATTCAGGAGGAATGGACGAAGTTGAAGAAGAATGATCCACCAAAAGTTTAAGCTTTGTAGGATTTGTATTTAATAATTCCACGGGCAATGATCCTATTATGCAGGAATCTACATATACACATAATAAGGTATCGCCTAATCTCAAACCCGCCTTATACATGGCACTTCCATGCTCAATATTTGCAACATAAAGTTTTCCAGAATTTGATATTTTAAGATCCGTATTTCCATCGGATGATTCTTCATGAAGACTAAAGCGCTTTCCTATTCCCATTTTTTTTAAATACTCATCAATAGGAAGAGCATCCGTCCCGGCAATATATTTTTTGTAAAATGGCTGCAAGTCAAGCTCAACGATCTTCTCAATTTTACCGATCAGTTCATCATCCTTGAATGTCTTGCCTTTTTTTGCTTCAGCATTTAAGGCAAGCATCACATCATCTAACGATTTTTTATTATTTGTCCGGGATCTGATTTCTATATCAAGCATTAATCCCACAAGTGTTCCTTTGGAATAAAAGACCAATGCATTATTCAGATCAAAATCACTTTCAGCGATTGATAACTCTTCAAGAGTTTTTGAATTGGCAGCTTTAGAATTTTCTACCGCTTTTGTAAGTTCGGTCAACATAGTCTCAAAACTTTTATAAGATGCAATGGTATACCGTGTGAGTAGTGTATGGGCATAATAATCAGTGATACCTTCGGATAACCAAAGCGATGTGGTCTTCACTTGCTTAGTATAATCAAAAGGTCCGAGCAGTGATGAATGAATACGCTTTACATTCCACAGATGAAAAAACTCATGCGAGAAAATGGCAGGCCCGAATTCGTTAAAGATATTCCAATTGATATTCACTAAAAGGTAGGCGCTGGAATTAGCATGTTCCAATGCTCCGAACCCTGTAGAAATCATGTGATCTGTCGAAGGTGCATTGATCAGAAATGTATAATGACTGAACGGTGTATCATGAAAAAAATCTGTTTCCGCATGAACGATCTTATGAAGACATTCTTGGAGGGAATCCATTGGGAATGGTTTATCGCTTGCAAGAACGATATCATACCATGCTTTTCCATCTTTGAAGGTTCGAGTTTGAAAACCACTACCAGCCATTACCGGCGCATCGGCAAGTTCATTGTAATTTTTAGCGATAAAGATCGTGGCATCGAATAAATGACTTTCAAAAATATTTTCCTTGGTAGTATATATCGTTCTTCCTCTCCTCTCCGGATCCTCCATTGGCCAGCCTTTCGGGTCGAGGGCTGTTGCCAGTTGCCAGTATGGGTCATTACCAGAGCGTCCTCCATTGGGTCGGTCATAATTTACAGTTGCCGGGATATCCTTTTTATCATTCACATATCCGAAAAGACATGTTCCATTTGCAAAAAAGATATTGGTATCTATATGAGCAAGTGCAAAATACAAGCTGGTTGAGTCCTTATGGGAATCGGCAACAGTATAAGTGATTTTTGCAATATTTTTCGCGCCTGAAATTTCCCATCGATCACCATTAGGCTGAGTGACATTCAGCTCTTTGCCTTTTGTATCATACGCTTTAAAATTTGAAACGTAGTGTCCATAATGAGTGACACTATAAGCACCTGGTGCCCATAGGGGCATTTGATAGGTAACTTTCTCAGCCCCCATTTTTACCAGATTTATTTCAACATTGACCTTATGCGTTGCTGTTGAATTTAGATCTACTGAATAGCTCAATTGCTGAGCAAAAGATGCACCCGAAAGCAGCAAAATGAATAAGGCGATGTTCAAAGTTTTTTTGGTCATGATGAACGATGAAACAATAAAAAACTGTATGCGAAAAAATGGTTGAAGAGTTTCAGAAGATTGCTAACGGCGCATCTCGTAAATATGTCTCCTGAAAAATGCTGAACTCTCCGCCCAAGAAAAGCGTATTCCATAGTCAATAACTACATGGCAGCAGAGGAATTAACGATTTGGAGCATAATCTGGCGACGCCTGATGATATTCATCAGGGCGGCGGGGACTCGTGCTGTGATGAATGCCCTGTTCGGCTTCCTGACTTTTGCCGTCCTTCTTGTTATAGATCTTATTGCAAATTCGCTAAAGACTATCCAAGGAACTATGCTCGATGTCGTCAGAACATTGATCTTAGTTCTCGGATTATTTTTCTGGTCTCGGGCAATAACACCGTTTATTATCCGACATCGCGATCTTTCGCGAAGTGTGGGCAAAACCGAGGCAAGTCTTATACCTGTTAAGGTACTTCGTTGGTTTGTTTTTGCACTTGCAGTCGGATGTTTGTTTTCTTTTTTGCCTTATCTTTTTAACTTATCACTTGGTCCAAATTCTGAACCGAAAAATCCAAACACTGTCACAAGTATTGACGTGATAGGTGCTTTTTGGCTGATCGGCTTTTCCGTATTGCTTGTCGGTTTCGCACGGTTTCTTTTTCTTTGGCAGCGAACAGCAGATCTGCGCCGGAGATTAATGCTTTGGGTTATTCCGATCATGATGTTTAGCGTTGCGCAGTATTTGCAGCGAAAAGCTATCATGCCCCGCGAAATTTTCTATGATATTGTTCTTTATGGCTTTCGGGCATTAGTAGTTTTTTCAACACTGTTTCTGTGGTTCAGGGTAGAGTGGATACCTCACGTATCGCGGTCGCAAAAAAACAGAATACTTATTTTCAGTGCTCTTGCCTCACTGCTGAGTTTAACTGCTTTCATATTGTATCTCAATACGCCGGTACTTGAGCGTTATGCAATAATTCTTGAAAGTGCAATGACCGTTTCGTTACTTGCATTCTCCTCATATTTTGGGTTGATCTTTTTCAATGCATTATTTTCACTTTCATCAACTGAACTCGTCGAGCGCCGCGCTGCCGAAGTGCAATCACTTGCCAAACTGACGCGGTTCAGCTCCGACGTTCTGACAAGTGAATTACTCCTCGATATTCCACGCCTTGCAGATCAGATCACCTCACTTGCACGAGAGGCAACAAAATCCGATTGTGCATGGCTTGAATTAAATATGAAACCTGTCTTTGGTGCTCAATCAAATGAGGGTACTATTTATCATTCTTATGATTCAATACCGGCAGAAATAGCTGAAAGAATTATCAATGAACTCTCACCTTCAATAAAAACATTTGATAAAGCAGAGCGAAGCCTTGCAGATGAACTTGCCCTGACTCAAAAGCCTGTTCTTCTCACATCAGGGTATTTTATTAACGACCAGTGGTTGACAAACGGACTTCAAGATGGAAGCCCCAAGCAACTATCTTCACTTATTGCCGTACCATTATTGCATAAGGAAGAATTGCGCGGCGCACTTTACGTTGCAAAGCAGAGGGAATATGGTTTCGATGATGAGGATGTTACTGTCCTCACCGCTTTCAGCGATGTTGCTTCACTTGCCTTGGATACAGCACGCCTATTAACCGATTCCATCGAAAAGCAAAAATTTGATGGCGAACTTCGCGCTGCCCGTGCCATGCAAAAAAGTTTGCTGCCGAATAGACTTCCCGATATTCCCGGCTTCGAAGTTAGTGCTATTAGTATTCCTGCTTATGAGGTTGGCGGAGACTACTACGATTTTTCAACGCTATGGGATAATTCTCCGATCGTTGTGATCGGTGATGTTTCAGGCAAAGGAATTTCTGCTTCGATCTTCATGGCAGAGACGAAGGGCATCGTCCAGGCACTTGCTCCGATGATGATGACACTTCGCGAACTCTTCATCGGCACCAATGATGCTTTGATGCGCAACATCGGGATGCAAGGTTTCCGAAGATCTTTCGTAACCCTTGCAGCCCTGAGCTTTAAAGGCAATGCTATCAAATATGCTCGTGCCGGACATACCCCACTCCTTATTTTTTCTGCCGAAGGGAAATATGAATACATCCAACCCAAAGGCATGGGCATAGGATTTGTCGGCAAAAATATTTTTGATAGTGTACTTGAAGAAAAAGAAATTCTTGTCGAAAAAGGTGAGACGATCATCATTTTCAGTGACGGATTAACCGAGATCAGGAATACTATCGGCGAAGAGCTTGGGTATTCGGGATTCGCAGAGATCATCCGTTCAGCACGATTCGAACCTGATGCGCAGAAAATGACGGATCGCATTTTGCGCGATGTACTGACTTTTGCCGAAGCATCTTCTTTTACCGATGATGCTACCTTCGTTGTCATACGGAGATTATAATTTTAATAGAAAAGGAAAATATATGCCACATATTACACCATCACAATTCGGATCCACCGAAGCAGCATCACCTGCTCCAGGGATCACCCTCATTGAATTATCCGGACAACTTGATGCCCACACCGCTCCCGAATTCGAACGCTTCTTAGAAGAACGCGTACGAAATGAACAGAAGTCAAAACTCATATTGGATTTTTCCAACCTCGAATATATTTCCAGTGCAGGGCTTGGGGTACTGATGGGGCTTATCGAAGAAGTCCGTTCGCAATCGGGGGATATGAAGCTTATTAAAGTACCCGAGAAAATTTTTCATGTACTTGATCTGCTCGGATTTCCTATCGTCTTTGAAATCCTTCCCGAACTAAACGATGCATTAACTTCTTTTGCAAAAGCGAAGTGACAGGCATTCATTCCATAACGCTTCCTGCCGATACCAGCATACTGGCTGAACTTCGCTCGTTCATTTTTAAGATCGCCGCTGATAACGGCATTGATCCGCAGACTTTGCATGCCCTTGAACTGGCAGCCGATGAAATTGCGACGAACGTGATCGATCATGTTGCTCATGAAATGCCCTGTGATATTTATTGTCAGTGTGGTATCAATTCTGAAAAGCATAGTATCATTTGCGAAATTTCCTGGCCATCGGATGAACCCTTCCGCCCCGATATCCTTCCCCAAACCGATCATATCCGCCAGCGCCTCGAATCACGCCAACCGGGTGGGCTTGGCATATTCCTGATCCATGCTCTTGTCGATGAGATCGAATACGATTATCGCGATGGCAGAAGTTTGATCAGATTGATGAAAAAACTCTGACCATTTTTCTCCTTGAAATCTTTGTAAGTTGTTATTTTCCCCAACTGTCATTCTGAACGCAGTGAAGAATCCCGTAATCGTTGGCTGAAAGTTTGGGCTGCCGATTAGTATTGCATTCTTTAATACGGAATAAGAGATTGGGGTTTTATTTCAGAAGGAGGTTGTATTTCGCAGTGCAAATATACGAAATAAAAGTGCATTTGTCAAGACCCCAAAGCAAAAAAAAATCATAAATTGGCGTTATTGCTCCAAAATCGCCAAATATTTTTTTGAGTGATTTAAAAAATTTATGATATTTATATTTTCTTAGAGATTTAAATAGGGGGTTTATTTAATTAAATACCTAAAAAGTATATATTTATACGTGAATATGTCCCTAAAATAGTCACGTTAGGGTCGATATTTTTTAGCCCGGGACGTTAATCCTTGGCTTTTTTAATATCCCATTTTCCTGTAACTTTCAATAGGCTTAATGGTTATTATTACCCTCATATCATGAAGTTCATCCACACGTAGCGGCACTATGAAGAAAGTATTTTTCGCATTCGCCATCCTCACCATTCTCGCAGATATTTCCCTTGCGCAGGAATGGGTGCAGACGAATGGACCGGGGGGAGATCAGATATCATCAATTGCAGTAAATGCTAAAGGCCATATTTTTATTGCCTCTCGTGCATTACATCGCTCGACAGATGGTGGGATAACCTGGACGCAACTTTTCACAAATTCACCATTGAGTTCAATACGAAAAGTTTTTGCACAGCCATCGGGTGCAATCATTGCCTTACTTGATTACCCTGTAAATTATCCTGATACCGTATCGAGTGGTATATACAGATCGGTTGACAATGGAAATACTTGGAAGTTGCTTATTGCTCGAACCGTATTGTGGCAGGGAAGTAACGGAGACTTATTTACTCTTGATAGTGCATCGCTCGATCATTCTACAAATGATGGTGACAGTTGGGTTAAAAGAAGTCTTTCAGGCATTGAAGGAAATTTCAGTCAAGTAACCTCTAACAAATTTGGTGATCTTTTTTTGTTTGCTGGATATATTTACCATTCAACAGATAATGGTATAAGTTGGGGAAAACTTATCAATGGACTTCCGACATCAGATGGGGTAACAAATATTTGGGTTTCACCTAATGGTGAAATCTTTGCTACCAAGAATTATGATGCTGGTGATGCGAAAATCTTTCGTTCAGTTGATAAAGGAAGAACGTGGAATATTGATAGCAACGCTCAATCATATGTAACAGAAATTTCGTTTAATGATATCGGAGGGGTAGTTATTGGAGGGTGGTCACAAAGTATATTATTCTCGCCGGATTTTGGTAAGACATGGCATTTCAAGGATTTTTCTATTGAAGGTATTGATGTTAACCGTATTCAAGGAATTTCTCCAGAACCAAGCGGCTCATTCTTACTAGGGGGTAATAATGGTCTTTGTAGATTCGTGTTGTCAGATTCTTCAATTCATGATCTCTCAATTCCTAACGGAAGTGTCACGGCTATCGTAGCTCACCCTAATGATAATATTGCCTCCTTTAATATCTATGGTAATTTAGGTGATGGGATTTCAGGTATAGGGTTTCTAACGAGTGACCAAGGTAATCACTGGCTAAATTCTGGGAATTTTTATTATTTCTACAATACGAATAGTAGTGTTTATTCAGTAGCTGCAGATTCCTCAGGAGGTTTAATAGGTGCTTCCTATGGGTACATTATTAATTCGAAAGATTCAGGAAAAGTATGGGATAGAAGTCTGACACGATTAACCGATGGAGATATAACAGCAATAGTGACAAGATTTAATGGAGATATTTTTGCGGTTTCAGTGAGGGGATATTCAAAACTACAGATAATGGCACTACTTGGGATCAGTTAAATTCCGGAATTACTAATGTGAATCTCTCATCTATTGCTGTTCAGATTAGTGGCGTTATATATGCTGGCGGTCAGGATGGAATTTATGAATCTACGGATGATGCTTTGACATGGCACGCATTGAATGATACAATGAAGGGAAATGTCCATTCCCTGGTAATTACTCCAGAAGGGAATATTATTGCCGGTATAAGTGGCAATGGAATTTTCAGATCGGTTGATAATGGGAATACATGGACTCAGATAAAATTAGGGTTGCCGACTAAAATAGTTAATACTCTTCTGCTCACCCCAGACCATTCAGTTTTTGCAGCAACCGATAGCGGAATATTTCGCCTTGATCCAGGTGCAAGTGCATGGTTTCCATTTAGCATTGGACTAACCACGAAAAATATTTTGTGCATGACGTATAATTCTGAAGGCAAGCTTTTTGTCGGTTCGGATGGATCAGGAGTTTTCAAAAGCATTGAAACATTCAATGTTCCACATGGCTTTATCGGATGGATCAATGCCGATGATATTGATTTCGACACTATCGGAGTTGGTGGTACAGTGTGCAAGGATGTTGTCATCCGAAATGTCGGAGCTGCACCAATTATATTAAAAGGGTTTGTGGTAAAAGATCCGATCCCATTTTCGATTGATCCGCTTTCGATCACATTTCCTATAACACTTCAACCGAATTCCAGCGTGAAGATCAGAGTGTGTTTCCATCCTCCGCAGATAGGTACTTATAGTTCTGAGATCGATTGGACTACGGATATTGCCGATTCACTTAGTGAGATCATGAAGCCTCGCTCAGTTCTTAGCGGAGTAGCTGATGCAAGGTCGGGCGTTGCCGTTAATAAAATTATTCCGCAATTCTCAGTCCACCCCAACCCCGTCTCCGGTAACTCAGTCACTGTATCTTTTCCTGAAGAGCAGTCGCAAACTGCGGCGCTTTCAGTTTATGATGTTCTGGGCAGGGAAGTGTATCGCAATGACATCATCGCGGGGTTGAAAGAATTTGAAATTCCTATTCATGATTTATCTGAAGGTATTTATTATGTGCGGATGTCTTCCGGTGGAGTAACTGCTACGCAGCAATTTATTAAGATGAAATAGAAAGTGAAAAAAATATTTTTCATAGTAGTCATCCTCACCATCCTTGCAGATTTTTCCCTTGCGCAGGAATGGGTGCAGACAAATGGACCTGGGGGCTACTTATACCCCCAACCTTTCTTCAATGCCAAGAAAGATATTTTCATTTCAACCGGCTCTTATTCTGGCGGCACACTTATACGCTCGACCGATAATGGAAAAACCTGGTTGAATATTCCACCAATCGAGTGGTCGCCGAACGGGTGGTGGATTGTAGCAATTGCTCCGAATCAGGAAATATATGTAACAGGAAGTTATAACGATACGAATAACACTTCGAGATCCGCCATTTGGAGATCTTCCGACAATGGCAATTCATGGAGCCGATTAGGGTTGCAGAATGCGAACATAGCATTTATCGGTACTGATAATACTGTTTACAGTTTGATTCGAGATACTGCTGACCATGTGTTGAGGTCAAAAAACTCAGGAAAAGACTGGGACACGTTGCTTCTGATACCATATTCACTTCGATCTTCCTCCGGATATGCTAATCTGATAGATTCGAATGGAGTTGTCTTCTTGGGTATTGACTCCGGAAGCTTGGTCTCACGAGATCAAGGGAATTCATGGCAGAAAATTTCATATAAGGTCTCTGCCTGCGGGAGAAAAGGTAATATTTTTGCCTCGACAAAAGCGGGGCGATTTCACTCAGGTGATGATGGGCTGACGTGGAATCAATTAGTACTTCCTTCTTCAGGAGAATTAGTAACAAATCCTGCAGGACAGCTCTTTTTTTTCCGCAGCGATAGATATATTTTTCCCAGAAACGATACATTACTCTATTCTACCGACAACGGAACGACTTGGAATGATATAGCTCTTCCATCCACAAAAAGATGGGGATCTGCTTATTCATTTATTATTTTCGGTGATGCCGATAGCGGATTATATTATTATCAATATAATGATGGCGAAACGTTTCACACCGCTTATCCCGGTGCTCCCTGGACATCTGCGGTATTCCCAACCGCTCCTGTATCCGATATAGCCGCCTTTGAAAATGGCAGCCTTGCCGTCCTTGTGCCTGTACTTGGAGCGGATACCTATATAGATCCGACTCTATGGAATTCTGATAGCTTACAATCAAATTTTCAGTTTAATGATAGTTATTATGGAAATTTTTATAAAGACTCGAACAATAATATCTTCCTTGTAAATGGTGGTGTGTACAATTCACAGGATACAGGCAAAACATGGAATTTGATGTGGAAAAATTTATCGATTTCTGCTTACAGTGTAGCATTTTTCAAAGATATTATTTTAGCCGAATCGAATAATTCTCTGGCAGCATCATATGATGGCGGAATTTCATGGCAAGTCCAAAACGGAGCAATAGGTTATAATGATCTTATTGATCTCGTGGCAAGTCATGATGGATTACTTTATGGTAAAGGCCACTTTGATAGCTTATTTCGGTCAAGTGACAAGGGAATAACATTTCAAAAGTTTGCAAATCCATTTAGTCCTACTAATAGTATTTCTTTAATGATCTCAGATCTCTACGGCGAGGTCTTTGTATCAAGTTCTAATCCTTTTAGCATTTACCGTTCCCGAGACCGGGGTGAAACATGGTCACCGTGTAGTCAAGGACTCAACTGCAAAAATATTAATTCTCTGATCGAACTTCCTAATGGTTCGATCGCTGCAGCAACCGATAGCGGAGTATTTATCTTGCCGCTGGGTGGATGTCAGTGGTATTCCTATTCAAGAGGTCTTTGGACAAAAAATGTTCCATGTATTACGGTAACTAATAAAGGCGAGCTTTATGCCGGCTCCGACGGCTGTGGCGTTTTTAAGAGTACAAAATTATTCAACGATTCCCCAAATCTTACCTACATTGATGCAGGAGCGATCAATTTTGATACTGTTAATGTTGGCTCCAGCGTTTGTATGGATGTGACGTTGAGAAACCGGGGTTTTAAATCTTTTACTATAAATTCTTTCACAGTTACTGATCCCTTGCCATTTTCAGTTGCAGATGTATCTGTGAAGAAAATTCCAATCACTTTAGCTCCTGACGATTCACTCGTGATGACTATTTGCTTTCATCCTCCTCAGCCATCAGTGTGTATTCTTCATCAATAATTTGGAATACGGATATTGATCCCTCACTTTGCGGAATGAGCCGCGAAACGAAACTTCAGGGTATCGCAACTCCAGAATCATCTGTACAAACTTCTTCTCGGGAAGAAATACATTTCTCCGTTCACCCCAACCCCGTCTCCGGGAATTCTGTCACCGTATCTTTTCCTGAAGAGCGATCGCAGTCTGCTGCACTTTCAGTCTATGATGTGCTTGGTAGAGAAGTGTATCGCAATGACATCATCGCGGGGTTGAAAGAATTTGAAATTCCTATTCATGAATTATCGGAAGGTATTTATTATGTGCGGATGTCTTCGGGTGGTGTAACCGCTACGCAGCAGTTTATTAAGATGAAATAGATTTACGGATTGATAATCGTTATTACGAATGCGTTCTGAAGCTGACCTAATGATTGCACTTCTACGGAGTTGAGAAAAGGAATGCCTGTGATCTCAATATGCGGTGAGAATTTGATGCTGAGCGTTTGGTTCGATAGGAATTGTCCTGCTGTGGTATGAATCGATTGTTTGCCGGAAGAAAATAAAGGTTGGAAGAGAATGCGGCTTGCAGGGGTAATACTTTGTGATATTTTTTCGCGTAACGGGTTGATCCAGGCAAGTGAATTTTGTGAGGAATCCTGCAGAAGGACGAATACTTCTTTTGTAACATTCTCGGCATTAGTTGCAGATCCTAGTATAACCAGTAGCGTATCGAATGCATCGCGGCTCTGACCGTTGTTGTCGGTAACATGGAATGTAGCAATGATCCTTTTGCTCAATCCATGTTCATCGGACGATAATGTGGTGATCGGTGATCGTCCGGCAAGCGAATCTTCACTGGAAAATTCAGCAACGGTGTGGCTTCCGTCGGTAACTTTCACAAACCATGATCTGACGCCTGCTTCGGAAGAAATAAAACGTGATAATCCGAGAGGAGCTACTGCAAGCCCTCGTTCCTTGTGTTCGGTGATAAGGGGAGAGAGAATTTTGGAGTCGTCGGTAAACTCAATAAAAGGAAGTGACGTATTGCTGCGAAGATACTTTATTTTTATTCTTGTCTCCGGTATTTTCCATGTATTTTTTAGGTACGAAGTTATTTGCTGAATGCGCTGATCTGTAATATCTTCGGATTCCTGCGGAAGCGGAGCAGAGCTTAAGGTAAGCTTACTCTCCGGAAAATCGTTCATACGGCTTCCGATTATTGGAAGGATATTCTTATAGGTTTCATTCGCGGATCGTTTTCCGATCTCTTCAAGAGAGAGTGTGTGCATATCACCGGCAAGAGGAAGACCTTTCTCATTATTAGCATAGTATAAAACTGAAGGAAGCATCAGGTATTGGCGGAATGTCGTATCTATATTTTGTGCAGTAATCTGCCGAATAGATTTTTCATTTGTCGTAAAATGCACTGAAGCGCTAAGTTGTGCCTGGGGAGACGGAGCAGGCATAATATTTTGAGGTTCGGGGACACGGTTGTTATGCGGAGGGTCAGTTGTTATACTAATTCCAAATCGTAGCTCTATACTTAAAGCTTGTTTTGCATAACCGCGCAGCATTTCTCCGATATCAATGCGGGCTATTGCTTCCGTATTTAGAGAGAAAAGATCAGACAGGGGAAATCTTGCACCAATGAAGGCAGGAATATCATAATGAAATTTGGAGGTGCTGATGGATTCGCCCGAAGCAATAATAGTATCCTGACCTACAGAAGTTTGGATATGCTGAGTAATGTCATTATTGACCCTGTAGTTCACTCCAAATCCCAAACCTAAAAATAATTTAGAGGTTATTATATACGTTAACGAAGGCTCTAAAGCTATTTCGCTATGTTTCGAAAAAATTTGAAAATTCGTTGTTCCCGAAGACGACTTAAATTCACCGGTGCCTTCAATATATTGTGCATGAATAGATAGTCCAAGAGCAGGAGAAAATAATTGCGGAGTTTGCAGTTCGGCTCCGACACCAAACCGATTATCCCAGGAAATACCTATACCGCGTGTATCGAAGACATTGATCACCCCTGCATCGCGGTTCATTGCAACCGGAGAGCCATACTGGTAACTTCCGAAAATTCCGAAATGGGTATGTGCAGAATCCTGCGCCTTTGCAGAAAGCGAAACGAAGAAACACAAAACAGTGAAAGCCCAGATCAGTTTATTCACCACAATACAAATATACAAAAGGCATGTGCAGAATTTTGCACATGCCTTACAAAATCCGATATTCGAATCTACTGTAAGAAGAATGGGTACTGGGCAGCCGTTGCGATAATGGATGAAGTTCTTGCTGCTACATTAACCATACGCATAGAGACAGTGCTCTTATCGTAGTTGCCGGTCCATGTTTCACAGGCGATATTTTTTCCATCAACTGACCAGCAAGGATGTGCTTCCCCCATAGTCGGAACATTAACAATATCGGTCTTTGTCAAACCAAGGTTGGATGTGACTTTGAGTTGTGCAGAGATTGAATGTATATATGCAAGTGAATTTCCATCAGGTGACCATGTTTGAAAGATGGCGCTATCAATAAAGACCTTCTGAGTACCGTCAGAGTTAATGGTAAAGAGCATATTATGATCATTA
>Ga0206887_10013_pt1 | contig 54991 bp, 61 predicted proteins | sample Alteio_BWOrgHeat_89_FD_153248 | JGI IMG/M metagenome (GOLD analysis project Ga0206887, IMG submission 153248) | Enriched cells from forest soil in Barre Woods Harvard Forest LTER site, Petersham, Massachusetts, United States - Alteio_BWOrgHeat_Nextera3 ...
AAAATTTTGTAGTAACTGTCCTCTGTATCATCTTATCCATTTTCTTTTTTTTTGTCATAATTAACACCTCATCTTCTTTTGTCGAAAGAGGATATTATAGAACATTAGTGTTTTTTTTTGCAATTCTATTTTTGTCTATTCTGAGAAGCATTAAAGGAATTGCTGGAACAATAAAAGTATTAAGAAATGGTTCTATAGGTTCTTTATATAAGGATTTGAGTCTATATGGGGATTCACAAACTGAATTAGAAAAAAATAGATTCTGATCTGGAAAAATTAGAAAAACAAGCATTGCGTAAAGTTATAATTACGCCACGTTACATCATCAATTTTTCTTTTATTGGAGTAAAGAAACATACAGTGATGCCAATTGAATTTATCAAAGAAATTATTTTCAGGGATAATACAGATCGTTATGCAATAGATATTCCTTTTTTTGCAGTAGATTCATTTAATAACGAAATGCAGATAGGTTCTTTGTATGTTTACACAAGAGGCTGGAATTGGAATGAAAAACAAGAAAAGAAATACGCGCAAGAATGGGAGAGGATTAATGATCTGTTGAAATTGACAACAGTGAATAATCACAAAATAAATGTCCTTAATATGCCAAAATCAAGCATGGAATCAGGACAAGTAACAATCTTCAAAAAACCAGTGCCAAAGAAGAAAAACATTCTATCCTCAGAGAATTCAAAAATTCATTGGGATGAGCAACTACAGCATTATATTGAAAATGGAGTCATTGTAGATAAATTCGGAAGACCCTTATATTAGCAATTGGCAACGGTAGTAATCGCGTTGACGTGACACGGTGCTTTAACTTATTATAAATAGAGAGTTACGGGAACAGCCCTTTCGCTTTCTCAGAGTCAGTGAAAAGCACGTCCGAAGGCTTCCATTTTTTAGCGTAACTGTCTGCACGTAATAGCCATTCCTTGATTCTATTTTCAGGGGCAACACTTATTCCCCAATATTCTTCAATAAGTGCGTCATCAAGTCTTAATGCCGCTTCAATCATTTGAGGCTCTATATTCTTTAATGATCTCTGAAGATAATTTCCACCTCTCGCCTTACCTGCTACGCTACCTGCTGTAAATAAATCTCGTGTTTGAGGAGCGAATACATTGTGGTATGTAAGAAAGAATAAAGCTACATCATGATATTTATTTTTTACTCTACTTCCCCCGCAAATTTGCGGGCATAGTATAGCACCTTCGGCGCGGAGTTTTATCTTCTCATCGTTTGACAAATTCATATATAGTTTAACTTCAAGCTCCACTCCCGAACCGCTTTCATCTTCAAGCCACCAAAGACGTTCACCTGGTCTTAACTGTGCGCGTGAGTAAGAGCGGACATGATTCATCTTCTCATAGGAAGATAAATTGCAAAAATCTACATAGTTTACCGATAGACTTGCAAAGAGAGAATCAGACTCATCTTCCATATCCAAAACAAACCGTGGAGCATGGGAAAATCTTACGTGTGCAATTCTTTCTTCATAACGTCCCCAACGTACCGAGGGCATTCCACCCATTTTTCCAAACACAACATAGATTTGTGTCACGCTTGGGTCTCGCATTCCTTCAAAGATACTGTTGCCAACAGTACGCCAAGAATCTTTACTTGTAGTTTTCGCCTCAACTCCAAAACCATTCGCACGAATATCGGGAAAGGCGTGAGGGTGGAAGGTGGGGTTAACCTCTATACCCTGATCTTTAGCTACTAAGGCAAGAACGTGCCTAACTCGCTCTTCGAATTTGTGGGGGTCATGAAAGGTATTATCAGTGCGAACATCTTCTCCGAGTATTTCTACTGCCTTGGTGAGAATAATTTCAAATTGTGCTGTTTCCATTCTTGTTAAGACAAAGATAAACAGCATTTGCAATGTGCCATGCAAGAACAGGAGGAACAGCGTTTCCGACCTGACGCTCTGTTTCTCTTAACTTGGCAGCGAAATGAAATTTATCGGGAAATGACTGTATTCTCGCCGCCTCTCGCATTGATAAGCGACGTGGCAATGAGTAGTGAAACTGAATATTACCGTGACATTCAGCGCGTATGGTATCCGAAGGCTTGTCTGCTTTTATTATTCTACTTCCCTGATCCGGACTTTTTTTAGCGCGACTCCAAATATGATTAAAAGAATCAAGCTCTGCAATCTCTTCAAGATCACTGATTGCATCTTTTGATGTAAGCCATGTTTCCTTTTTATGCTTTGGCTTTGGCGGTTCAAAAGACGGAATACCTTTTGCTGTTCCGATTATAAAAACTCTCTCCCTCATTTGAGGAACGCCATAATCAGCAGCAAGATAAAGCTGATACGAAACCTCATAGCCAAGATTTCTAAAATCTGCGAGTATCTGTTCTAAGGATTCTTTATTGTAAGGCAACAGTAATCCTTTGACGTTCTCTGCTATAAAAATTTTCGGCTGACAACGTTTTACAGTCTCAACCATTGCTCTGTAAAGTCCGCTTCTATCCCCAGCTATACCTTTTCTTTTTCCATTGATAGAAATATCCTGACACGGAAAACCGCCAACAACAACATCGACGTTTTTAGGCAATGTCTCTATCTCTTCCCATATATCTCCGCAATGAATTTCATTGCCTAAATTCTCACGGTATGTTTTGCAAGCCGCTTCGCTTATATCATTTGCCCATTCAATAGAGAATGGCAATTTTTCGTAATTATTGTTTAGATATTTGAACCCACCGACAAAACCCAAATCAAGTCCTCCGCAACCGGAAAAAAGAGAAACAACGGTAAACTTTTTCTTCTCAGATAAAGCACCCTGTTCCTCTCGCCGAAGGCGAGAAGTCAACTTTATTCGTTTTGTTTTAGCTAACTGCACTTAATTCAATTTTTAAAATAAAGAAGGCGGCATAAGCCACCCATGTGTATTTAAAATCTGTGCCTCTCTCCTAATTCGAGCGGATAGAAGCGAAGTCATTTTAGTGAATATGTAATGTAAAAAGTGCCTGTAATTCGGCGCACAAATATACAAAATCATTGTGGGAACTCCTACTCAAAACAGGATTTTGTGAAAAGAATTGCAGTAAACTTCGCAAATTGTGGATATTTTGGCTATTGGATTTTGATAATAGGCGTTTTTTAACGCTTTTTCGAGGCTTTCTATCGATGGAATTTTTAGCACCCGTGAAAAAGCTAAACAGGCTATTGATAGTGCTTCCAAAGATCGGTTAAACCAATTTTCCGAAAAAGATATGAAGGGTCGACATATTCTAAGAGAAGTCGAATCGGGGGTAGATTTCGAGGGAGATGTCTATCTTTGGGAGTCCTTCGGAATAAAAGTGTATGAGCTTGATGAATCCAGAGATGATTTCACGCGGTTACTACCTTGGCAACTGATTGATTTATAGTGCGTTATTGGCAATATGTTAATCTAGATTAGTTAAGATGTATCAGTCTGCACCAGCATTCCCTGTAAACTATGATAACGCCGAAAAATTAATTTCAAAATGACCCACTAACCCATCTCAATACCCCGCTCTCAACAACTCCTCTGTAAATTCTTTCGTATATGTGGGCTTCACGGCTCCGTAAAATTTTCCGGAAGGTACGAGGCGGATCTCTCCGAAGCTGGTGGGGTCATTCTGGCGGAAGTTGCTTGTTGCCTGCATGGTCAGTTCTTCGGGATGGGAGGGATTATCAATATCTAAAACAACGGCAGTGAATCCGAAAAAAGGAAATTGCAGGTCTTCTTTGCGGTCAACCTTATTATTTTTCTTTGCAGATTCATCATTATCGAACATCATCTCGCTTGATCTGTTCTCGAATGCAATAACAGGATTCGATTCAAATCCTAAAAAAGCGAAGGGAATACGAACCTTCAGCGTGTAGCCGATAACAATGCCACCTGCTGTATCGCGGTTGAATGAGGAGCGAATTAATTTTCCGGCTTCCTGCTGTGCATCGGTCAAAGTGATGGCACTGGAAATGGTCAGCTTTGCCATTCTGCCACCTACATTAGGCAAGCCGAATGTGATGTTATAAATATTCGAATCAGTCTCGGTACGGAATGTTGTGACCTGTCCTTTTTTTGTTTTTGCAAGAAATCTATTCGCCCCTTGCCATGTATCAAACCATAACGAAACGCGGTCATTTAATTCTTGCTTATCATTTCCGCCATAGACTTGGTCGTCATAAACGGAGATGGAAAAATACAAATACTCATCATCAAAAGCAGTAAGTGCACGATGAATAGAAAGATCTTTGCTGTCGCGCCGGTAGTCTGCACCTTTAATGATAAATTGTTTTGACGTATCGCTCATATCGCGTCCGTAACCGGGATAGACACTGCGCAAGCGGCTATATGCGGGGAAAGCAAAATACTTTGAATCCATCATCGGCTGTCGGTCTTTTGTTGCGAAGTAAGATTCTTTGGTGAAAAGGGTTTCGTAATCACGGTAGCGCGAATGCCCCATCGCTTTTGCTTTTGGATTTGCAGCAGGGATCTCTTCATTCTGTGTTTCGTAATCGTCGATCAAAATAACATCACCTGCATACACGGAATATCCTTCCTGCTTCCACTGTGTATCATCAGATTTTTGGATGATAGTGACCACAGCACCCTCAGTTGTCAAGCCGACTTCAATAGGCGTTTCAACGTAACTATATTTTTTGCGAAAAACATTCTTAAAAGATTTGTTGCTGTCATTAATAAGAAGATAGACGGTGACTTCACGAGTCGGGTTATCAATATCATAGACTGAAAGCGCAAGATCAGCAAGTGTATCATTGGAGAAATCACCGATGGCAAGCCCCCACACGCGTTGTTCGTCGTAGCGGATGGGTATCTGCTCGCGGAGTGATGCAAGCATTTTTTCAGAAAATGTAAGCTTGAACCTGTCTTGCAAGCTATCTATCGGCATACCTTGGGAGTAGGCAGCTTTGGTTGTGATGAGAAAAAGTATCGCAGCGAAAAATCTTTTCATAAATAGCAAAAATACGGCTGCGGGGAACTTAGAGTGCCGTAAAAACCCTATTAATACATTAATATGAACCCGAACTAACGAAGAAAATACGTAGGAAATTTCATTACGGTTTCGGTTATTATTCTTAATATACTCAAATTTAAAAATCATAATTACTTATAGATGGCTTATCCGTTTCAGAATATCGAAAAAAAATGGCAGGAATATTGGAATGCTCATGAAAGCAACAAAGTCGAGCGCGATTCAACAAGACCCAAATATTATGTGATGTCTATGCTGCCATATCCATCGGGTGCGGGCTTACACATGGGTCATCCGATCGGATATACGGGCTGCGATATCGTGGCGCGGTATAAGCGCATGTCAGGTTTTAACGTTCTGCATCCAATGGGATGGGATGCTTTCGGTTTGCCTGCCGAGCAATACGCCGTTAAGAATAAACTTCATCCGCGCACAACAACTGAGGCGAATATCAAAAGTTTCCGCAAGCAACTTGATGCGCTTGGATATGGATACGATTGGTCGAGACAGATAGATACTACCGATCCTGAATTTTTCAAATGGACGCAGTGGATATTCTTAAAAATTTATAATTCGTACTTCGATACGAAAGAACATAAAGCGAAGTCCGTTGATGATCTGATCAAAAAATTCGAAGCAAATGGTTCAGCCGATATTCCTGTACAGAAGCCCCGCGACTTCAAAGAATTTTCTGCTGACGAGTGGAAGAAATTTTCCGGCAAAGAAAAAGCGGCTGTGCTTTCAAATTTCCGCCTTGCATTCATATCCGATGCACCGGTGAACTGGTGTCCTGAACTTGGCACCGTTCTTGCTAATGAAGAAGTTGCCGAGCAGCAGGAAAAAAGGCTTTACCGTCATCCGACGCAATATGCGTCAGTGGATGCTGCGCATCACCGCCTATGCTGATAGATTGCTTGAAGACCTGAACTTGCTCGACTGGCCAAGCTCAACAATGGAGCAGCAGCGCAACTGGATCGGCAAAAGCATCGGCGCTGAAATTGATTTTGCTGTTGATGGACATGATGCAAAAATTCGCGTATTCACGACGCGACCTGATACGCTTTTCGGTGCAACCTATATGGTACTTGCGCCGGAGCATCCGCTCGTCAAAGAAATTTCAACTGAAGCAGAAAAAACATCCGTTGAAAATTACATCGAACAAGTTGCCAGAAAAAGCGACCTCGAACGCACAGGCACGGAAAAAAAGAAAACGGGAGTTTTCACCGGAGCGTATGCAATAAATCCTGCAACAGAAAAACCGATCCCGATCTGGATCGCTGATTATGTGCTCATGAGTTACGGCACAGGTGCCATCATGTCAGTACCGGGGCACGATGAAAGGGACTTTGAATTTGCAAAACAATTTGGAATTGCGATTGCTGAAGTCGTGAAGAATTCTGCAGCACTCAGTACTGAGTACTCAGTACTGAGTGAGCCATATACCGGTGACGGAATTGCTGTGAACTCCGGATTTCTTGACGGACTTGCAACTTCAGATGCAAAAGCAAAGATGATCTCGTGGTTGGAAGATAAAGGAATTGGCACGAAGTCAATAAAATATAAATTACGCGACTGGCTTTTCTCTCGGCAGAGATATTGGGGCGAACCGTTTCCGATCATTTATGTCAATGATGGAGATGGTGAATATGCGAAAGTATTACCCGAATCATCATTGCCTATCACGCTTCCTGAAGTTAAATCCTACAGCCCGAGCGGCACAGGGGAATCGCCGCTTGCAGTCATCACTGATTGGGTGAACACGACCGATCCTGAAACAGGCAAGCCTGCAAAACGCGAAACGAATACGATGCCGCAATGGGCTGGTTCATCGTGGTATTATCTGCGCTATGCCGATCCGAAAAATTCCGATGCACTGATCTCGAAAGAGAACGATGCATACTGGAATCCTGTCGATCTCTATATCGGCGGCAATGAACATGCTGTTACGCATTTGCTCTATGCGCGGTTCTGGCATAAAATACTTTTTGATCATGGCATTGTGCACTATCCCGAACCCTTCAAGCGTCTTTTTCATCAGGGAATGCTGCTTGGCGAGAACGGTGTGAAGATGTCGAAGTCGCTTGGTAATGTCGTCAATCCGGATGATGTCATCACCGGTTACGGCGCCGATACGTTGCGTATGTATCTCATGTTCTTAGGACCGCTTGAACAAGGCGGGCCTTGGAACACGCAAGGCATTGCGGGCGTGCATCGCTTTTTGAATCGCCTCTGGAGATTCGTTGCAAATGATGAGGGTGTGACAGATGCACAGAGAATTACTGATACGCCTCTGACAAAAGAGCAGGAGCGCGTTATGCATCAGACGATAAAAAAGGTTGGTGAAGATATTGAGGCATTACGCCTAAACACAGCGATCAGTGCAATGATGATCTTCATGAACGAAATTCCATCGGATACACCTGCTCCAAAAGAAGCGATCGAAACGCTTGTGAAACTTACTGCACCTTTTGCTCCGCATATTGCGGAAGAATTGTGGTCGCACCTCGGAAACGAAGGCTCCATCTTTGATGCTGCTTTCCCGAAATATAATGAAGCAAAGATGACGGTTGATACTGTCACCGTCGTTTTGCAAGTCAACGGAAAAATTCGTGATAAGTTGGAAGTGCCCGTAGGGCTTTCTCGAGAAGACCTCGAAAAATTTGCATCATCAAGCGAACGAGTGCAAAAGCATATCGGTGATATGCAGATCAAGAAAATGATCGTCGTACCGAATAAATTGGTGAATGTGGTGGCGGGATGAGAACCTAAAACATAGCAAGGAGGGTTTAGAATTTATGCAAACAAATTTTCATGTTTCGTATGCTGATTTAGAATCAGCTTGTCGTAAATGGGGGGTCGAAAAGGTAATGCTTTTCGGCTCAGCGCTTCGTGAAGATTTTACCGATCAAAGTGATATTGATCTGCTATTGCAATTCAAGCCTGAAGTTGTGCATTCACTTTTTACGTACGATAAAATGCACGACGATTTCCGTAAAGCATTTGACCGCGAAGTTGATCTTGTCAATCTCCAAGGATTACAATCAAGCCGTAATGAAATACGTAAAAACAGCATAATTTCAAGCGCGAAAGATTTTTATGTCCTACAATCGTGATGCTGATTCGTTAGACGATATTGTAAAGGCAGTTAGGTTTGCTACGGAATATGCGGCGACAGTTACTGAAGATATTTTTTCTGTAGATCACGCCGTACAAAATGTCATCTTACGAGAATTAATGATCATCGGGAAGCTGTCAGAAGAATTTCTAAAGATTTCATTACTGCGCATACGGAAATTCCGTTTAGTGATATGATCGCTATGAGAAATGCAATTATCCATGATTATGATGATGTAAGACTCCCATGGGTTTGGTCAACAGTTAAAAATGATCTTCCTGGTTTACTTCTGACTATTGAGCCAATTCTTGAGGAAATGAAAAAAAAGCTTTAATCTTTTTTCTTCCTCACTCCGCCATACAATCGCTCGTAAAAGTAAATGCATACGCACCAAATGCAGACGAATTACTTGACAGCTTCAGCATGAACCTTCCGACCTTTGAATTATTGATGAGGTTATACATCCTTGTTTCTTTCGGCTGAAGAAATGTTTTGCCTCCTTCTTCAATAATATCTGTGCCGCGGTCTTCTTTGGCAACAGGCTTTCCGTCTTGCTCGATAAGTACTTTGAAATCCGTCGCTGACTGCGGACGTATCACCAGATTCACTTCCTTTGCCTGATAATTTATTGCAAGGCTTGATGCGCCGCCGCCTGCGGGTATTCCAAATTCTTTTCCGAATTTCCAACTGCCTGCGAAATAGAGTTTATCATCAGCAAGTTTTGAGACGGGCTTGAAATTCACGTCGCTTCCTTCAGAAATTTTTTCTGTATTGCCTGCTTTATTTCTTGATGAGCCGATATATGTTTCAGGTGTGACGCGGTAGCAGACCGATCCCGGTTTATCCGATGAGCGAACGACTTCGGTTAACGCAGGGAGGGCAATGGTGCTATCGCGTTCAAGCAAAATTTTCTGCATGAATGCTTCGAATTCCTGATACTGCCCTTCGCCCGTATGGACTGTTCGCAGAATGCCGTCTTTATCATAAAGATATTTTGCAGGCCAGTATTCATTATGTAAGGTATCCCAAATCTCCGACTCGTTATCAGCAATGTTCGGATAGATAATACCGAATTTTGCAATTGCCGCTTTGAGATTCTCCGCGCTTTTTCCGAACTCGAACTCGGGCGTATGAATGCCGATAACAACAAGTCCTTTATCTTTATATTTTTCCGCCCATGATTTGATGTACGGCAATGTGCGGATGCAATTAATGCAGGAGTAATCCCAAATATCGAGCAGTACTACCTTGCCTTTGAGCGCATCGGGGTTTAACTGCGATGGTTGTGTATTGAAATATCTATCGGCGGAATACGTAAGCGGCAGAAGCGGAAGATGGATGTGATCTTTCAGGCGGTCATCCATATCGGATGCAAGTTTTATGGCAGCGGGAGAAAGCGAAGTTCTCGGCGGCTGCACCGATTGCTTTGCACAGCCAAAAAACAGTACTGAAAAAAACAGCGCATAAAATAATTTCATCATCTGCATAGAGGTTTAGAAAAATAGCTGTGGGAGAATTTATTACGATGCACCGCCGCCTTTGTTCCGCTCAAGCTTTCCCTGCTACCAAACTCCTAACTACCAACTCCCAAACTATTCCCAAACCTTGATCTCATCGTCTCCGCAATTCGCTAAGTCGCATTCAAGGTCTAATAGTGAATGCAGGTCAGCGCCGCATGCGGGTTCTATCCAGGCAAAGAATCAGTTCTCTCTGCCGTCATGGCCTTCTGTGAAATGAAGCTTCAGCATTGTATATCCACGCAAGGTGCAAGCTGTGTCGAGAGCCTCTCATTAACCAAAGAAATGAATTCCTTTTTCTGCAATGATAGCTTCATACCCACTAATAAAATATTTTTCTGAAAGTTCCTTTCTTGAAAATCCACAATCAAGTAGGTACATTATTATGGCTTCTTTTTATCAGTTGCTCTCGTGTTACCAACGTGTACATTATTACGGTAAATGGCAAAGAGTGGTTTAGTTGTTTAAATTATTTTTTCCATTGCAATTATGAAAACTTTCTTTGGTGCCTATTAACAATGCTATAAATATACAGATATTTTTCGTCCGAGTTCTCATTCCGTATTTTTGTATATATTTAACCAAACAATTATGGCAGGTAAACCCTGGACTCGAGAAGAAACAATCATAGCATTTAATCTGTATTGCAAAATTCCGTTTGGAAAGATCCATTCTACAAATCCCGATGTCGTGAAAATGGCGACTCTCATGGGTAGAACATCCAGTTCGGTAAGCATGAAAATGGGAAATCTCGGTAGCTTTGATCCTAAGTTAATGAGAAGAGGGGTTGTGGGGTTGAAGAACGCAAGCAAACTCGATGAAGAAGTTTGGAATGAATTTAATGGAGATTGGGATAGGTTGACTTTCGAAAGTGAATTACTTATTGCTGGGTTAGAAAATAAGCCTATTGAAGCAATTCAATCCGAATATATTCCAGAACTACGCTTAGAGGATATTCCTATTGGTAAAGAACGTGAAATAATTGTCAAAGCAAGAGTTAATCAGAATTTTTTCAGGAGCACAATACTTTCATCATATAATGGGAAGTGTTGCATATCTGGTCTTGCAGTAACACGTTTATTAGTTGCAAGTCATATTAAACCTTGGTCAAAAGATAAAGAAAACCGCACGAATCCGCACAACGGTCTTTGCCTTAACTCTCTCCATGATAAAGCTTTTGATACTGGTCTTATCACAATCACACCCGAGTACAAAGTAAAAGTCTCTTCCACGATTATAGATTTAGTTGAAAGTGATACCCTAAAAAGATTTTTCCTTGACTTTGACGGAAAGGCTATTACTTTACCTGAAAGATTCATACCTGACCCAATATTTCTTGAGTATCATCAACAGGTAGTTTTTCAAAAATAACCACATCCCTCTCCATCGCATTCATTTTCATTAGGAGATCCTCACAAAATTTTCGTATATTAGTTTTCAGTATGATAGGCACCTATTCATGAGCTTATTTGAACAAATTAATATATTCCAACACATTTCGCAGTGGGTTGACCGCCTCTATGATGGTGCACCTATCAATATTTATCCTCAGCCGTTATTTGGTCACTGGAAGGAAGGTTTTGCATTGGATATACATACTCTTTCTACTAACGTACTCGAAGAAGATGCATCAGGTAAAGTAATCAAATGGAATCAGAGTTACTCAAGCATCGGAGAACATCTCTATAGATATAAATATTGGAAAGAAGGATGGCATCTCTATCCGATAGCATCTGCTATAGTGGCATTTCTGAAAGAAAAGGATCACATATGGGAGATAGATAGCATTATCCCTATCCCAAATTCAAGCGAAAATTCTTTAGATCCCGTCAAAGAATTAACGTTACTCGTGGGAAGAAAAATGAGTATCGCTGTAGAACTTAAAGCACTTCATAAAATTAAAAAAACTTCACAATTGAAAAGAATTTTTTCGCCTGAGGAAAGAGCTGAAATCTTGCAAGATACTTTCGCGGCAGATCCTGCAAAAATTATTGGGAAGAATATTCTACTGCTTGACGATGTCTATAGATCAGGCGCCACCTTGCAGGCTGTTTGTCAGGCGATCAATCAAGCGGCAATTCCAAAAAATCTTTATGTTTTGACCGTTACAAAAACGAGGGTAAACAGATGAAAGATCATAAGTATAGCTGGTTCAAAATCATGCACGCTAGTGGGTTCGGTGCAAGAAGCATGTATTATATCTATTCTCAGCTCAAAGTAAATGGCCATTCTATCAGCGATTTTTTTCATTTTCCTGAAAAAGATATACAAGAACTATTTCCTGATTTAGGTAAGGGGCTATTATCAAGAGCTAAATTTGAGAATCTTATTAAACTTGATGATAGTATATTATCAAAATCATACGATGACCTTCGCGAATCTGGTACTGATATTATAACAGTTGACGATAAAATATATCCGAAGATAGTTCTTAAAAAATTAGGCAGCGATGCTCCTCTTGTGCTATTTTGTAAAGGGCACCTTTCTCTTTTGAATTCTAAAAGTGTTGCTATCGTTGGATCTAGGAATGCAAATGAACAAACTATTAATTTTACTAAAGATATTGCAATCGAATTTGTCAAAAGAGGATACAATATCGTTTCAGGAAATGCAAAAGGGACGGATAGAGCCGCGCATTCGGCGGCATTAGAATCAAACGGAACAACGACAATGGTACTTCCTGAAGGTTTCGATAATAGCGTTTATGATAATGGTGATAATCAAACTCTTGTTATTTCTCAATTCCTACCGCAAACTACTTTCCGAGGGAGTTTTGCAATGACAAGAAATAAACTACTGGTTGCACTATCTGAGGCAACGGTTGTTATCACGTCAGGTCCTGAACGTGATGAAAGAGGTAAAATGAGTGGTACGTTTGATGCTGCTAGATCAACATTACACATGAATATTCCTCTTTACGTCGTAAGCCCGATGATGTTTGAAATTTCTCCTACAGGGAATAGAGAGATAATTTCTTTGGGAGCAAAAGAAATTTTTAAAGAAAAGAGTTTAGTCTCAAAGCGTAAAATTAAATCTAGTCAACTTCTAACGACTTGGATTCAAGCCTAAACTTATGTCCACCCCCGTCGCACTCATTCTCGCTGTAGTCGTTATGATCTTTCTTGCATGGCTTGTTGTGCTTGCCAAGGATTTTATTCAGGGGTTTAAGAAGGAATGGAAAAAGTAGGGGAATGTAAAATTAAAAATGTAAAATGTAAAATTGAGGAAGGGGGCGAGGGAAAGGATGAAGGCGGAAGGATGAGGGATGAAAAATGGGGATGGGGAGAATGTAAAATCGACCGTGATTTATGGGATTATTGGGATTTGATCCGGATTGGGGGTGGGGAGGAAGCGCGGAGTTATGAGTTCTTAGGGCTTAGTTCTTTATTGGGGATTTTAAGAAATGATCTTTTCTAATGCAGCGAGTGAAATGATAGTTGTACCTTCAAAGTTTTTCATTGTGAGAAGGTCATCGTCTCCGGTTATCAGATAGTCAGCTTTGCCATCTTTTGCTAATGCAAGCAAGAAGTTGTCTCGTGGATCACGGCAAGCATTTACCACAGATATTACGTCAATGACAGGAAAGCGTGATTCCAATGACATGAGTAATTCCGAAACATCTTCCGGGGTAAAATTGCGAATGAATTTTGGTCTGGCTGTTACTTGCAAAAACTCTTCGAGAAATTCTTTACTCAGTAGTAATTCAGTCTTTGGATCAGAGAGAAGGGTATCAATTTCTTTGTGAGAGGACCTTATCAGATAATGTATCCAAATATTCGTATCAATGATAAGGCGCATCTTAATTGCCGCCTGAATATCTTGCAGAACGAACTTCGTCCACTTCTTTTGTAATGTCGTCGAGCGAAATCGATTCTTCCGCTCTTGAACGAATACGCTTCAGCAGTTCGGCAAATCGGACAGGGAAAGTGTCTCGTTCTAATTCGCGAACTAAAGCGACCTTATCAGCGAGCGGTCTGCGCATAACTGAATCACGAAAAGCGTCGTAATCGGCGGATATGGTTGGTAGTAAACTCATATATTTAGAAAACACCTGTTAGCTTATTTCATTCCATACTTTACTTAGGACATAGAAATACTATCGAAAAGGGGATGGGGAATGTAAAATTAAAAATGTAAAATGTAAAATTGGGGAAGGGGCGGGGGAAAGGATGAAGGATAAGGGATGAAGGATGAAAAAGGAGATGGGGGTTTTTCCACAGGGTGTCCACAATGGTGATGGAAAGATAATATGTAAAATTGGCGATTTTGGGCTGAAAAGGGCAGGGGATAAAATTTTTTCATAATTTTTTGTAACCAAATCACATCTCAGGTGTCTTTTAAAGTAGGGAGACGAATGTAATAGTCTACTTATAAAAACGCAAACGTGGAAGAAGCCATTAATCTATTTGAAGAACAGGCAGAGCTCAGCGAAGAAACCTTCGCCGAATTGCCGGAAATCCCCCAAATTACGGGGACTCTTTCAGAGGATGATCAACTTGATCTGGCACTTGTACGTGATTTTACGAGTGGACGCGACGATGCCTTTCTTGCTCTCTACGCTAAGTACGAAGCGCCCCTGCTGCATTATTGCAGAAAGATGTGCCCCGATCAGCGAGTAGCCGAAGATTCTTTCCAGGAGATCTGGACGACAATTTTCGAGATCCGCTCTAAAAAGACCGAGGTAGGCAGGTTCCAATCGCTTCTGTTCCGGACAGCACGCAATACATGCCTTAATGCGATGCGCCGTGAATGGGTACGTTCTCGCGGCAAGGTCGAGTTGAAAAATACGCTTGCCAGTGTTACATTAGAAAGCCAGTCAGAGCAGGAAGAGATCAGAACGCTTATATCGCAGGCTTTGGCAAAGCTTCCGATCGAACAGCGCGAAATATTTGTCCTGCATGAGTATTCAGGTTTTGGGTATCATGATATTGCCATTTTGTTGGGGAAAACCGAGGGAAGTGTAAAGACCACGGCTTTCAGGGCAAGGATCAGACTCCGTAAATTGATCGCCAGTTGGTTGGGCCTTGGCGAAGAAGAAGATGGATCCATTAAAGTGCCGTATTTGTCACAAGAACATTAATAGCTATAGTACTATATTATATGAATATCAGAGACGAAGAACAATTGCAACAATATTTCGAACGCCAAATGTCCTCGGCGCAGGAACAGAATTTCCTGATCAACGTCGCAGCCCGCGATGATATGCGCCTGGCATTCCGTTCGCAGCTCGAACTCTTAAAAGCTGTTCGCGAAGATAAGGATTCTTCCGGCAGCCCGACATTCGTCCGTTCCAAGACACTTACCGCTCTTGGTTTAGGCGGAGCGTTAGTCCCATCATCTTTGAAAGAACATGAAGTCCAGCAGGCTTCGATCGTGCCGGCATCATTCCTTCAGAATGTCGGCTCCGCTCTGAAACGTCCTGTTGTTTCAGTCACGCTTGGCTTGCTTCTGGGAATCCTCGGAACATCTGCATTAGCACCTTCGAATGTTTCGACCGATCGCAGCGCAACTACGCCGACAACCGTTACGGCTCCTGCAAAAATTGCTCCATCGGTAACTGCACCATCTGCTGTAGCTTCCGAACCTGCGCAGGAAATGCAAAAGCCATCGGATAAAGCTCCTGTTAAAACTATGAAGACAACTCTTAACGCGACTAAACAGACACCGGCAACAGAAACCATGCCGGTCATTACCAGTAACAAGCCGGGTACCGTTGATGTGAAGACAAAGATCAGCAATCCGGATGAAGACTCTGGGAAGAAGTAAAAGGTACCTCCCACAAGAAGAAAATAGAGAACAGGGACGTACTACGTTCCTGTTTTCTATTTAAAGAGTTTTTTGCAGATAAGTCACGCCGATGTTTGGCGAACTTTATTCCCCTCCGATGCCTTTTTATAGTGGGTTGTTGCCAGAGGTTTGGGGTATGACACACAAGGAACAAACGGGAAGAACAGGACTCTATGTCCTTAATGAAAATCATCATCCGAAGATCAATTTTCTGGTCATGCTTTTCGCTGTTTTTTCTTTTATTTTTTTCACCCGCCTCTCACGCACAAACTCCTCTTCCTGTTCGCATCGGTTTCGGCGGCGAAATCGGTTCGAATATTTCGCAAACGTATATCGAATCTTTTGCCGGAGATTTTCTCTGCGGTGTTTTTCAAAAAGGGTCGGCTCCGGGTTTGTCGCTTTTCGGTATGGCGGAATTTCCGTTGCCGCTTGATAATTTTTCTGTAATGCCGAGTCTCGGTTACCGAAACCTCTCCTCGGCATTTGTCACCAATCCGTTTAATATCGAGCATACACAGGATATTATTAACCCCGATACGACCGCGCAAATTTTTCGTCAGCGTAATTATACGACGAATGTTCAGACAATTTCGCTTGATGCCCTGCTTGCCTGGAGACCTTTTCGCGCTTTACATCTTGGGATCGGAGCAGGCGCTGCAATTCTTTTGCATCACTCCTATACGCAAACGGAAAAGCTGCTTTCGAATTATGTCTATACCGATAATTTAAGTTCAACGCGTCAGGTATCAAGCGGTACGTTCGACGCAAGAACGTTTGCTGTGATGCTTGATCTTGGCGCAGGATATGATATTGCAATTTCGCGAAACGTTACGATCAGCCCCGAGATCAGAGCAAGTTTTCCGCTTACGCCTATCTCCTCGACGAACGGCTCTGACTATAGGACATGGACGATTGGTTTTGTAGCGGGATTAATGTATGCCTTGCCTGTCGATGCACCAATAAAATTTATTGCTCCGCCGCCTCCGCCACCTTTGCCGTTACCTCCACCGCAGCCGATAGTTAAGACGAAAAAAATTGAAGCTCCGATGAAAAGCATTCTGCGTCTTTCTGTAAGAGCTGTTGGCATGACTGAAACCGGGGAGGAGATCCCTGAGCCGATCGTTGCCATCGAAAATGTACGGGTCACCGATGTAGCACCGACACTGAATTATATTTTCTTTGATGACGGTTCACCCGATATTCCGAAACGGTATCATTCATATTCCGCAAATGAGGAAACGAAGTCATTCGACCCGTCATTGCTATACAAACTCAATGCACTTGGCATTCATTATGAAGTTTTGAATATTCTTGGCAAGCGAATGCAGGATAAGCCAAATTCGAAAATTACTGTAACCGGAACGCGAAGCATACACTCTTCCGGGGATTCAGCAGCTGCATCCGATATTTCACTGCTTCGTGCCGAACACATTGCAAAATATCTGCAGGAGGTCTGGGCGATTGCTCCGTCAAGGATAAAGATCAAGTCCCGCTCGCTTCCGTTACAGGCATCGGATGAATCGGCGGCGACGGGTCAGGCTGAGAATCGCCGCGTTGAGATATCGACGAATACTCCGTCGTTACTTGAACCCATAGAAACACATCGTCTTGAACGAACTGCTACTCCGCCGAATATTCGGTTCGAATCGGATATCAAATCAAATGTAGGTATCAAGAGTCAGATCATTACCATCAAACAAGCCGGCAAAGTAATTAAGACGATCGATGCCCAGTCTCCTGATGCCAACGGCGAGTTGCTTTGGGATATTGCCGAAGGAAATGTGATCGGCTCGAATGATTCTGTTACGTGGCAAATGGATGTGGTTGATTCCGTCGGTGCAACAGCTTCGATGCATGGGAATATCAGGATCAAAAAAGATGAACAAAATATTACCCGTCATGCAACCGATACGACTGCCGATAAAAGTTTGGAGCGTTTTCATCTTCTTCTTTTCGATTACAGTTCATCGGCGGAGTTAAGCAGCGCTTCCGATGAGATATTCGAACGCATTGCAAGTTCGATAACTCCTGATTCCCGGGTCACACTTATCGGTCATACCGATATTACGGGTGATCCGAATTATAATGAGCATCTTTCCTATGACCGTGCAAGCCGCGCTTCGATCCTGCTTTCCTCGCGGCTTCACAAACTCGGTCGCACGACGCCGCAATTTAATCTTGAAGCGCGCGGAGCGAAAGATATTTTGTTCGATAATACGAATGCCGAAGGAAGATTCCTCTCGCGTACAGTGCGGATCACCATTGAAAGGGATCTGAAAAAGTGAGTAAATATTTTTCATATTGCCTGTTCATACTTTCTTTCGCTTTCTTAGGGCGAGATAGCAACGCGCAAGACGGGAGTTGCGAAAAAAATATGCTCTTCATTGCGAATACTTCCTCATATGCTGTCGTACCGAATCCGAAAAACATCTCACTTTCATCAGCATTTACTATAGAATTCTGGGCACAGTCATCTTCATTTATTGCTCATGCCGGATTACTTGAGCAAGTGAATAAAGGAGATACGGGAGCATTCAGCATCGGCTTTACTTCGGGTGATTCTTTAGTTGTCACGCTAAAGCTCAACACAGGCATCATCACTCTTACTACAGCAAATATTCCGAACATTCAGGACTGGCAGCACTATGCCCTGACATTTACACCGAATGATAGTATCCGCATTTACATCAACGGTATACTTCAGACTTCGCGGCAGACATCTGCGAAAAATCTTTTTATCTCGACAGATTCGATTCTTATTGGTCACAGTAATTTGAGTGGAGTTACCTTTACAGGTAATATGGATGAGGTCCGTATCTGGAGTATTGCCAGGTCGCAATCGGAAATCCTTTCATTCATGAAGAATTCTCTTTCAGGGAAAGAAACGGGGCTTGCTGCCTATTATAGTTTTGACGATGACCCTGCTACATTTACTTTTCATGATTTTTCAGGAAAGAAGAATGAAGGGAAGCTTCTTTCTTCCGCAGCGCTGACATCTTCAACTTCACCTGTCACAGGGCCTGCGGCAAGTGCTTATATGCTCGCTTCGAAGGAGTCGAGTGTTATTTTTCCGAACCTGATCTGTGCCACATCCGCCGATACTTTAGTGCATATTTATAACCGCGGGACGCAGCAAGTGAATATTGATCCGGTAGGCTTTCAGCTTGGTACGGTGTTCAGCGCTGCAACGACGGGATTCCCTCTTCCCCCGGACTCAACGCATATCGGTACTGTTCAAGTTCATGTCGCTCCAACGAAGCCCGGGCTCTATCGTGACACACTTATTATTCCAAGTACAACGATCTGCGGAGGCACAATTCGGATTCCGGTTGAACTCCAGTTCGATAAGATCGCCATTGCATTCGAAGATACTAATTTTAGTCTTCGATTCGGAGGCAAGGATCTTTTGCCTTGCGATCTGCCTCATCCAAGCCAGACGCTCTTAAAAAATACAGGCACGAAATCCGTAACGATAGGATCGTTGAAATTTTCTACACCGGGTGATATTCAACTCACTTCACCCCCTCTGCCATTTATTATCGCAGCGGGGAAGTCTCAGGTGATCACTTTTACTGTTCTTCCGGGAACGGCGGGAGCAATTAACACAACGCTGACTGCAACCTCAAATGAATGTCAGAGCATTGCAAAGATCACGTTTCAAGGCAAGCGAATTGTTCCGCAATTCAGCATTCCCGATCATGTAAATTACCCGACAATTCACTTGCCACAGACAACGATCAACCTCGATACAACGATTTTTCTGAAGAATACCGGTACTGCTCTTCTTTCGGCGAATCCTAATATTACTTTATTAGTAGGTCCGGGATTTCGATTGCTTTCTCCGCCGGCCGGATTGGCGACAATCCAACCAGATTCAACTCTTGCAATAAAGATCCGTTTTACAACGACTGAATGTGGCACGTTCGAAACGGCGTTGCACTTTCAGGACCAAAACGATTGCGGAATCGATACGCTGATCCCGATCACCATCACAGTTTTAGGTCCCGATGTTTCGGCTCGCAACAGCAGCGTCAATCTCGGAGCAAGCTGCGGAGCCCATGACACGACGATCACACTTGTTAACCGAAGCGGAAGAAATGTTATTATCGGTAAACCGCTTTTTGATGAAGATAGCGTTCTTCAGGTACTGAATACGACCTTGCCGAAATCCATGGCAGCAGGCGATTCGATCAAAGTCACGATTCGTTTCTCACCAGCACAGCCGGGTGGATATTCCGTGAATGTCCGCTTTCCGCTTTCACCATGTGGTGACGCAATTCTCAATGTTCACGGACTTATCGGAGTTGGGAATATTGCCCTCAGCGATTCAAGTCTTGATTTCGGAAACGGATGTGACCTCGGAGCAAGTACTGCAAAACAAATTATTACCAACCACGCAGGAAGATCGATTACGATTACAAATGCTTCACTCGAAGGATCGCAAAATTTCTCTGTGACCAATCCCTCAATGCCGTTTACTCTTGCAAATAATGAGAGTAAGGAAATTACAGTTGCATTTACTCCGCAGCAGCTTGGCACACTTGAATCGGGACGGATGAATCTTTATGACAGCGGATGTTTCGTTACACGATTTCCGGTTCGTGGTGTCAGAGAAAAAGCAAACTTCATGTGGAAACCAGGCTTTGCAGAATTCGGAACAGTATGCCCCGGGCAAGTTGGGACTGTCAATGTTTCCCTGCAAAATTTAGGGTTTGGAAATGATACCGTTCTTTCGTACCGGTTCATTCCGGCATCCAATGTATTTAGGACACCGAATATTCTCGGTACGGTAATTCCACACGGAGCAGCAAAATTATTTTCTGTGACCTTCTCACCGAACGATACGGGAGAGTTCATCGGAAATCTTGAGATCGTTCTCGCACCATGTAAAGATACGACGATCGTTACGGTACATGGAATAGGCGGACCTCCTGCGGTGCTTTCACTTAATCCTGCAATACTTGATTTCGGAACAATAAAATTCGGAACATCTGATTCATTATGCTCAGTGCTCTCAAATCCAAGTTGCATCGAACTTCATATTGGACTTGATTCGATTCATTCGGGAGTTTCACCTTTTACCGTTTCTCAGACTTCGAAAGATAAATTACCGGACTCAGTTAATTTATCAGATCCGATGACCCTTTGCTTTACATTCTTGCCTTTCAAGATCGGCTCGTTCGAAACGAGTGACACGGTGAGGATAGGAAGTCAGCAGAAGATCATTACGCTTCGCGGTAAAGCAGGCATCAGCGATCTCAAATTCAGGCCACGAAGTATTGACTTTGGCGATGTGCTGAGCGGAACATCCAAACCATTTCAACTTAATATTCAAAATACAGGCAGCTATCCGGCATCCCTTACTACGACGGTTCAACCTTCACCGGATTTTTCACCGATGCCAAATAGTCAAACGATCGGAGGATCTTCTTTCGTCAATCCTTCAATAATTTTTACGCCAAGCGTTCTTGGTTTGCAAACATCGATCATTGTTTTCAGTTGGGAAGACCATCTCGATACGATCTTTCTGCGCGGAAAAGGAATAAAGCCCGGCCTTGCGCTGCCATCGTCGCTTATTGATTTTACCAAGGTACGGGTAAATCACGATTCTGTGATCGGAGTGTGGGTAAAGAACACGCTTCCGACCGATCCTATCAATGTGACAAGTGTCTCCATCGGCGGAAATTTTCAGGTTTCACCGCTTGGCTCCAGAACAATATTCGCCGGTGATTCTGCGAAATATCTGATCACATATTCACCAACGAATGAAGTAAAAGACAGTTCAACATTCATACTGCATTCCAATATAGCCGGCGATGCATTTTTGCCTGTGCGCGGCGAAGGTGTTGAAGCACATCTGAAAGTTGATTCAACAAGTATTGATTTTGGTGATGTGGGGATCGGGCTTTCGAAGAATAGCAATCTCAAAGTTTCCAATACAGGAGGATACCCGCTTACCATTACCACTGTACAAAATGTGCTTTCGGAATTCAATACTTCAACAGGAGGACTCCTGCTTATTCCTCCTGATTCATCTTTGAATTACATCGTCAGTTTTTCACCGGCGCGGGCGAAAACGTACATTGATACACTTCGCATCTTTGCCGATGCGCCCGAGATCAGTGTTGCCGTTGCACTCAGAGGCAGAGGGGTATTCCAGCCTTTCGGCATTCCCGAAGTTACCTACAGCATACCTGACAGGAATGCAAAAGTTGGTGACATTATTGATCTGCCCGTAAGCATCGCAGGAAAAGATCTGCCGCTGTTTACTATAGATAGCTTCCGTGTTGATCTATCCTATGATCCTGGTGTCATTTTCTTCCATGATTCGATACAAACAGCAGGGACGTTATCTGATGGATACAAAATGAAATTCGAAAGACTGGCGCATGACAGCATCATCAGAATTTCAGGTTCAGGAAAAAGTGTGACCCCTGTTGCAGGAAGATTTTTTATTCTGGAAGCAGAGGCACTCCTGGGGAAATATGATTCGACAAGAATTTTTATCGCTTCAAGTGATCCTGTCAATACGGCAAGTCTGCTTTCATCAAGCGGTGAATTTGTTGTGACCGATTGCGGAAATTACCGAGGCGGGATTATTTATAAAGGCAATTATTCCGTGTCGAAGGTCAATCCGAATCCTGTTTCCTCCGTTGCTCATCTTGAATACGAACTTGGCTTGCCGGGCAGAGTGCATCTTGATCTGTATGATGCACTGGGCAGGCATATCCGCGCCATCGTTGATGATGATCAAACCAAGGGCATTCACAGCGCAGCATTCTCCACCGAAGGCATTCCAAGCGGTGAGTATATCTATGTGCTGAAGAGTTTGGAATATGAAAATAAAGGATCGCTGATCATTTCGAAGTAATTTCTATTGTCATTCCGAATGGAGATTTTTTTTTCGCAAAGCAAAAAAACGATGTGAGGAATCTCCTTACCTATGGCTGAGAACTAACTTGAGGTGATTCCTCAGTCGCTCTTCGCCTTCGGCCCATCAGACTCCTTCGGAATGACATAACAAACTGTACTGCTACCGAACAAACGCCTAAGAAATTTTTGATTCATTCCTCTCGTTCTACTTCCTCAATTTTCAATTTGCAATTCAATGATATTAACCGATAGAGATATTTTAGAAGCGATCGAAACGAAAACGATCGTCATTGAACCCTACCGCCGCGAATGCCTTGGGTCGAATAGTTATGATGTGCATTTAGGTGCAGTGCTTGCATGTTACAAGGATGCCGTCCTCGATGCACGCGCACATAATGAGATCAAATATTTTACGATCCCTGATGAAGGCTACGTCCTCAGAACCGATATGCTCTATCTTGGTGTGACCGAAGAATACACTGAAACCCATGCCCACGTCCCATTTCTTGAAGGCAAATCAAGCGTCGGAAGGCTTGGCATTGATATTCATGCCACAGCAGGCAAAGGCGATGTCGGCTTTTGCAATACCTGGACGCTGGAAATTTCGGTGAAGCAGCCTGTGCGTATTTATGCAGGAATGCCGATCGGTCAGCTTATTTATTTTGAGGTCAAAGGCGAATGCATCAATCCTTACAACAGCAAAGCTAACGCAAAATATAATGCCCGCACCATCAAGCCTGTGGAATCCATGATGTTTAAAAATTATGATGAGGCAGCAGGGCGTTGGAAATAGTGGCTCGTGGATAGTGACCAGTGACTAGTATCTTTCTCTAGCCACCAGCCACTAATCACTATCCACTGCTTAAGAGGTCATCAATTATTGCCCCAGCCTTTATTTGGAAATCGGTGAAAATTGTTGTAGTTTTGTGGGATGAAGAAGATAATAATTCTTGTCGCATTAATACTGCTACCCTCAAAGTACCTATTTGGTCAAGCAAAGCTGCTTCTGAACGAAGTAGTAATAAAAACGCCATGTCATATTACTCATTATGCTTATTCAGATTGTCCTAATGAATCAAGCGATAATAACTGGAATAAATATTATGATATTGGAGTAAATTATGGATATAACTATTTTTTTGATAGCTATAAAAGGGTAGGAGATTTAGTGCAATTTTTTTCAAATGGAGCTAGTACAATTTCATTTGTTTTTGATAGCATTCATAATAGAATAAATAATTTAACAGTAAATAATGGAGGCGGTGGTGGGGGAGGACAGGAATATTTTTTCTTTCAGATAGATTCTTGCGGATTCACAGTCAACAAGGATACGATTATAGTTGAATGGTTAAATCCGAAATTATCAAAATTTTATTACTATTATGAATCTTCTAACGGTTGTATTACGGTAACTCGAGGTCATTATGGTTTTCATCAAAACGCTACGACAGTAGATTCGACATTCTCAGGTGTTTTCAAATTATTAATCTCTCAAGAGAATGCAGTAAGTTCTAATACTTCTTCGCCTACGAGAATAAGTGTATTCAATGATATACTTCATCAAGATATTCATTTCTCTTTCCTTTTACTTACTCATTCTGAACCACTTCTCATCTACGACATCCTCGGCAGAGAAGTAAAGCGAATAGAAATTCCATCAGGTGTTTCGGAGTATAGCATTCCTCGGGAGCAATTCAGGAGCGGCTCGTACTTTGCGCGGCTGGGGAATATGACGGCAAGTTTTGTGGTGGATTAATACGCAAAGTATATATTATCCGGCTCTATAGAGAGCCAATTATTTATTCCTATATTTTTTTTCAGGGGCGGTTCGAATCTGAAAAAGCAGAAATCATCGGCAGGTCCAACTCTCCAAAAATCGCAGCAGCCTTCGTGCAGTTTCCAGGTACTTATGACTTCGAAGACCGACCGCAAATTCCGTTCAACGGAAATTCCTGCTGATAGCAATACCCAATCGAATCTATAAACATGATTACTGTGATGAGAAAGTGAGTCGAATTCAGGGGAATGTAAAACGGCAGTATCTTTTGCATAAAATACGACATCAAGCGGAGCGCAGGAATCAAGTGCAAAAGCTTTGGCTATATAAAAAGTCTCATCATTTCTATATTGTTTAATAAAAGCTTTTCCGCCAAGTGGAATATTTTCTCTCTGTAAGAGTTGGTAGAGCGAATCAATATCTTCAACTTCAAAAGCGATTCCTGCGGCATGAGTCCCGTACTTTTTTGTAGCAATGTTATGCCAGTCATTCGGATCAGTTGAAAGAGTTGCTTCAAGAATTATTTCCGATCCATCGGATAAGAGTATGGAGTTGCTAAAGATACCATCCGCATCACGTTTGCCCTGTTTAATGGTGTATCCCCGCTTTATGTATGATCTTGTCAGCGAATCGAGGTTCGAGGCCAGGTAGGTTATCCGGGCAAGCCGAATTCCGCTTAGGTCTGGGTTTTGAGCAGGAATATTGCCTGCCCATAAGACATTATAAATCAATAAAATAAGTAAGAATCCGAGCCGCTTCATGTTATGCAAATCTACGAAAAAAGGCACTTTCACCTCTGAAGTTGCGTTCATTATGCCTCAATAATCATTCGGAAAGAATTACGTAATTCTCTCAGTTTTCATTAAATTAATTTAGAAGGATCGCCTATGAGAATGGTCTCAAAAGACAAAGAACTCGTCCCGGGCTCTGAAGAACCATCCATTCGTATTTCCACCCCCCTCTCGCGCCTGCAAGTTGCTATGGTGCAAGAACTTCTCCGTGATACAGGTTGGAAGTACTCCGACAAATTCCACTCTCATACGACCAGTTCAACAATCCGCCCGACCTTCAAGGTCACATTATTTCAGGCGAAACTTGGTTTAAAGAGAAGCGAAGTGATCGATAAGCTGAAAAAGCAAGTTGGTCCTGTCAAGCTCGAACCGGCACACCGCTAAAATTCTAATCCTCATTCGCGCTGGTGAATCCTGACCTTTCCCAGATCAGCGCACCCACTGCGGGCAATAAGCTCCGACTTCATTCTGTTGATATTCTCCGAGGTATCGCAGCGCTTGCTGTTGCATTTTACCATATTTGGGGACATGACGGAAGTTATGCCTGGCAATCAATTGGCGTTGTACCACAAACTCCGAACCCCTCACTGTTCGTCTATCTTATTTCTCCGTTTCGTTGGGGCTATTTAGGCGTCTCGCTTTTCCTTGTGCTTTCAGGTTTCTGCATTCATCTTCCCTATGCCCGCAAAAAATATTCTAAAGGAAGCTATGAATTCAAAGGCACTGAATTTTTTACTCGCAGGATCTGGAGGCTCTATCCTGCATATATCGTTGCACTGCTCGGAACTGCATTTGTACTCATAGGCGCAAGTTATTTCTCCTCACTCCATATCGGCGATCATTTTGCTATCCCAACAACGTGGGATATTGTATCACATCTTGTGATGTTGCACGGTTTTTTAGAGAATCAATTCTATTCCGTTGCAAGCGTTTTCTGGTCGTTGTCCTTGGAATTCCAGCTTTATCTTGCCTACCCGCTTTTTCTTTTAGCATTCAGAAAATTCGGGATTGGCAGATCCATAATCTTTTTTCGCAATAGTGTCGCTTATCTGGAGATACGTTGCGATCTATTATTTAGGCAACGGACTTATTTCCATTGCAAGTGAAGGTCCGTTTGTCGCTATGGGTACTCTTCCTGCACGTATGCTGGAATGGCTTCTCGGAGCTTTTGTTGCGGAATATTTTGCCAAGCATCATGCCAATAGAGGCAAGGGATTGCGGTTTTCCGGAATGCGTCTTCCTTTAATTATTGGGAGTATTCTTACATTTGGTATTGCAATAGAAACAACACTTGCGAAAGCAGCATGGGTATTTACTGACGGGTTGTTCGGATTGGCATTTGCACTCTTACTTGCAGTTGTAACGCTTTCAAAGGTGGGTGATTCGGGTGCCAAAGATCCTTCGAAGTTTACATCACTCTTTATCAAATTAGGAATAATGAGCTATTCCTTTTATCTCATTCATTCGCAGTTTGGCTGGCTCGTGTCGCTGTTCGTCCCGTCAGATTCCGGGGATGTATCAGCATTCCTGGTCAGAGTGGTATGCCTCGTGATTTCTCTCATTCCAATATACTTCTTTTTCCGGTGGTTCGAAAAACCATTTTTGGCGGTACCAAAGCCGGATAGTAAACTTCTCCCAATCTATAGGAAGATCGGAAGTTTACTTGGCGTAGGCTAAGCGTTCTCTGAGAGCAACCAATGATTTTTTTAATTCATGAAGCTCCGTTGCTTTAACAGATATTTCCGTAGGTGGCGGAGGGGGAATGATCGGCAATTGCGCTTCATCAATGATGGGCTTAACCTCAACAGTTAACGAACGTTTCTCGGCATCGCGCTCCTGCTTGAGAATCTGCTTTGCTCCTTCGATAGTGTAACGTTCATCACGCAGAAGTTCTTTGATACGCACGATGATCTTCACATCTTTTTGCGCATAGATCCTGTTTCCTGCACGGTTCTTATGCGGGCGCAACATCTCAAATTCTGTCTCCCAGTAGCGCAGAACATATTGTTCAACCCCTGTCAGAGCACTCACTTCGGAAATCGAACTATAGAGTTTTGGAATAGTAAAATCCTTTAACCCACGGCGTGAACGCTCCGATTGAGGAGAGGGAATATCGGGAAGTTCATCACCCGGTTTTGCCTGAGACACATCAAAAAATTCGCCTTGAACTGTCATAAAAATATTTATAAATTTGTGTCATTGCGAGAAGGGCTTTAGCACGACGAAGCAATCCCCTTAAAGTACTGGTAAGATTATGGGCTAATAGTATAAAGGAGATTGCTTCGTCGTCCGCTTCGCTCCCTCCTCGCAATGACAAAAGATACACACATCAAATGCAAAATTACAACTTTTCCAGCACGACCATCGCTTCTGCGATATTTTTCGTATGAGTCAGTGATAGCTGGATATGATATTCAGCTCCGACTATCCTTGCAACATTTTCTACCATTGAGCCATGTAATATAATAATCGGTTTGCCGGAATATTCATTCCGTACTTCAACTTCACTCCATTTGAATCCGCGCCGAATGCCTGTGCCGATTGCTTTTGCAAATCCCTCCTTGGCTGCAAAACGTGCTGCGAAATGCTCAGCACTCAATTTGCGAGATCTGCAATATGCGATCTCCAACGGTGTGAATATCCGAAATAAAAATTGCTCTCCGTATTCGGCAATTGTTTTTTCAATGCGATGGACTTCAATGGTGTCAATGCCTATGCCGAATATCATTATTATTTTCCCAACATTGCTTTAAGCGGAGTCCAGTAAAAATCTATCCAGCCTTTGCGCAGATCTTCATAACGATTCTCAGGCACACCGTAATGTGAAAAAGCCATCTTGGTCTTTCCCTTTTCCTGTTTGAAAGTAAAGGTGATCTTCGTTTCGCATCCTTCAGGAAGATCACTTGAGCGCCATGTCTGCACGATCTTTTTATCAGGAATGATCTCCAGATTTTCACCGCCCATATAATCACCGTAGGCAGTATATTTCCCGCCGATCTTCCTGCTGATCTTGGCAGGCTCGCCGGTGAATTTCGTATGCTTTTTTGAATCCATCAACGCTTCGAACACGTCATGTGCTTTTGCGTTGAAAGTGACGGATTGCCTGATGGTTTTAGTTTTCATAACTTTTCACGAATTGATAAAAAGTATTGTCTCAGGAAAACGAAAACAGAGGTAAATGAATCCCGAAGGGTTTTACGCCGTATGTATGGCACTCTTAACTCTTCAACGAAGTTTAATAGAAAATCTTTTTTCATTTGCTTACCCGAAAGTTTCTCTTCTTTTTTTTAGGGCTTTTTTTTACGTTTTCATCGCAGGCGCTTGCTCAGAACTCACCACAGATCAGGCGGCTTCCGCCTTCGCTTGAGCGCGAACTGAAACTGCGTAAAGGCGGCAAAGTCCGTATCATTGGCTTTGTCGATACACTGAAAGCGCAAAGTCTGATCGCGCAAAGCATTCGTGACAGCTCTTCCGAAGAACTCGATTCAATGAGCGTTCGTGATACGGCGATCATTATGATCGATTCCTCGGTCTCGCTGACCGATAAGGAATGGCTTGATTCGATGCTTGCGGAATTGCCTGAATACCGTATGACACCCCAGGGAATTCGTTTTCAGTATCCTGCGGAAATTCTTGTCGAGACAACGCGGAAGGTTGTGCCCCCGGATACTACATTAACATCAAAGATGGATCCCGTTTTCAAAGAAGATCTGCCGTTCTATGATGCAATGCCAATGCCGCGTCCTCTGGAGCAACTTCATCTACCTAGAACATCTCTTGAACTTGGCGCAGGCACACCATATTTACCGAGAATTGATCTTCATTCTCTTATTATCAGTAATCAGCAAACAGCATTAGAGATTTTTGGGAAGTATCGGCTGACAACTGCCGATGATCCCGCGATAAAGCAATTTCTCATTTTAGGGCTTAAGGGTGAATTTGCTTTTCCGAATTCCGATCTGCCTGTAACCGAAGCTGCACCCCAACTTGATATTGACGCCTCATCGAGTACCACAAAACGGAGAATTATTTCGCAAATAGAAACAGCGGATTATACTCTTTACCGGACAACGATCGCCGGAAATTTTATGATCGGCACTCCTTCGCAATTACGGCTTCAGGTGAATGCGGCATTTTCATTATTAAATAATGATCCCATCCCTTCTATCGGTGATGCCCCGTATGAGATCACCAATAAAGAAAGTCTTACACTTGCCAAAGATATTGGAAGCTCTTCCTATCGGCTTTCATTAGATATATTGCATCACCAAGCAGGGACGATCTTAGGGATCGGAGCAACGACTTCTCCTGAACTGTGGCAATCAAAACTACTTGTAGAACATCTTGATACAGAGCGTTCCGGTGGTATGCGGGATTCTTGTATCTTCATGGAAACGACCCTGGGGGAACAACTTCTGTTATTTCTCCTCAAGTTGGTATGAAATGGCGTTTCTCGCAACAGTTTGAAGTTGGTACAGGTTTTGAGCCAACACCTCAACTTATAGACTTGCATAAACTCACTGAGAAAAATTTATTTTACTGGATAAATCTTTCACAGTTTGCTCTTTCAAATAGCGGAAAGCTCGCAAATGATCCGAGACGAATTGTCAGTGAGCCCATCCATTTTAATGTGTTTGCAAATTATTTCTTATCGCGTGACGATGAAATACACGGACGTTTCAGTTTGATTGAAAGAAATAATGAACCTGCATTTTATTCGGATACCGATTCGAAAGAACATATCGTATTTATTGCAAGCCCTGTGAATACAAAGCGCATAGAATTCGAAGTCGGAGGGAATATCCTGCTTTTTACAAAAGATATTCTGAGAGCTTCAATTCTTTACCGCTCGGCAACGGTATTAGAGAATGCACTTCCGTTTGTTACAGGTCAGATACTTCCGTTTGAAGTGACAGGGCAGGTTCAGATCGCTTATGAGTTTAGAAATATCTCTGGAAAAATTCTTTCCCACTCTCGAATTCCTCCGTCTTGAAAGACTCAATAATGCCTTTAATTTCCTGAATGCAGAAGCACGATATTTGTTCAGCCAAAATTTCTTGCTGCAATTCAGAGCAGAAAACATATTGGGAAGTCCCGGAGATTTCTGGACGGGTTATAACGAATATCCTCGCTCAATCTGGCTTAGCGCCCAGTATTCGTTTTGATATTCAAACGAGAATTCTTTGGGGATCGAAGACGCTTCGCACTTTTGCAAGTAGTTCGTCAAGTTCAGGCTCCCGTTTTTCGTTCCGTACAGCCTTTTGCAACAGTATTATATCTTTCAATACTGTGAGCCATTCTTCGTCATTTAGCTCTTTGATGTGAATTTTTTCGATTCCGATTTGATCAATATCATACGAGAAATCTTCTTTATATCCCGATAGTTCTATCAGGAGTTTATCAGAAAATTCTTCTAAGCAAGTCGGATGAAATTGCAGAAGTCTTTCCCGGTCTTTGAGATCTGCAAAGAAGCGAAAAAAATATTTGGGGCAATGGCTGGACTTTCAGTGTGAGATCAAGGATAATACCAAAAAGTCCTTGCGAGCCGCAGAAGGCGCGGTGAATATCATATCCAGCTACTGATTTAACGACGCGCGAGCCACTCTTAAAAATTTCGCCACTTGTTGTACAGAATGTTCCGCCTAAAATGGTAGTTCGTAAGGCTCCGCAATTTAAGGAGCGGGGATGAAAATGATCTGCTGCAACAACCGCGCCGAGCGTTGCTTCTAAGGATTCTGAAGCGGCAAGTGTCGGTACCCATTGTCCCTTCGCTGCAAGTGTATCTTGTAAATTCTGTAAACTTATTCCTGCCTGCACGGAGATGATCATTTCCTCAGGTTCGTAAAACAAAACAGAATTCAACTTGGACAGTGAAAGAATCTCTGCTTCATTCCCATCTTTATCATTTCCCGAAATATGAAGTGGAGTGTTACTTCGACTCCGAAGAAAAGTTGAAACCTCATCGTAATTTGTAGGGAATAAGATCACGCCACTTCGATTGCAATTGGGTGAGGAAGTTTACTGAGTGCAAGCTGACCACATGCAGCTTCGATGTCTTCGCCTGAACTTGAACGTACCATCACATGAACGCCTTCGGATTTTAGTACAGCATTGAACCTGATAAAACTTTCATCTGATGTCGGATGCAATTCAGCACCAATTCCGGTGGGGTTTGTAAAATCAATTCGGTGAAAGGGAATCACATTTACCTTGCTTGGCAAACGCCTCGCCATCTTTGCAAGGCGTCTTGCATCGGCATCACTGTCATTAAGTCCTTCAAATAAAATATATTCATAAGTAACAGGGATTCCTGTTACTTTATAGTATTCATCCATTGCTTCAAGCAGTTCTTTGATGGGGTGTGCCTTGTTAATCGGCATTAATTTTGTGCGAAGTTCATCTGTCGTTGCATGAAGGCTTAGGGCAAGTTTCACGCCAAGTTTTTCATGAGCAAATTTTCTGATCTCATCAGGCAATCCGCTTGTCGAAACGGTGATGCGTTTGGCGCCGATTATTTCAAGTTCAGGATCGGTAAGGATGTGAAGTGAGCGAATGACATTGTTGTAATTGAGCATCGGTTCACCCATGCCCATATAGACGACGTTCGTGATTTTTTCTTTCGTGATGCGCTCCACTTCAAAAAATTGTTGGATGATCTCAGCAGCAGTCAAGTTGCGTTTGAGTTTCATTGAACCTGTTGCACAGAATTTGCAATCAAGCGGACAGCCTACCTGTGTGGATAGACAAAGAGTCTTTCTTCTGGAATCACCTTTTTCATCCCGCATCTCGCTCGGAATAAGCACGGATTCTATCTGATTACCGTCGTAAAGTTCAAACAGAAATTTTATCGTCCCGTCAACACTGACCGATTGATGTACGAGCTTTAAGGAGCCTATAACAAAATTTCTTTCTAACTCCGAACGCAATGTTGCCGGAAGCTGTGTCATTTCCGGGAAGCCTTGCGCTCTGCGGCCATAAAGCCATTGATAGATCTGTTTTGCGCGATAAGCGGGGATATCACCAAGCACGGCATGCAGCGCAGTGTGGATCTCCGGCTGTGATAAACCGAAGAGATCATTTTCCTTTTTCTTTGGCGAGCGATTCATTTTTGAGTGTTGCGCGTTAGCAATGCGTTCTATATAAACACCAAGATGTCACAACAAATTACGTTCGCACCGATCTTTACTTTCCGCAACCCTCACGAAAGGGAAAAGCTTCACCTTTGGCGCAAATCGATGCAGACTGAACATAAAAAACTCGTATTCACGAATGGCGTGTTTGACATTCTCCATCATGGTCATGTATCGTATCTTAAAGAAGCACGAAATTTAGGTGATGCGCTTATCATTGGTGTGAATGCCGATTCATCTGTCAGAAGGCTTAAAGGCGATAAGCGACCGTTACAAGTCGAAGGTGATCGTGCTCACATTCTTGCTTCGCTCAAATCCACCGATTGCGTGGTGATCTTTGATGATGATACGCCGCTTTCACTCATCGAATTTGTCATACCTGATATTCTTGTCAAAGGTGCTGATTGGAACGTTGAAAATATTGCAGGCAAAGACGTTGTCGAAAAGAATGGCGGCAAAGTAATGACACTGAATTTTATCGAAGGCAGATCAACGACGGGAGTTGTCGAGATGGTAATCGAACGATACACTAAATAAGTAATCGTTCTACAGGTTTTCCGCCGATGATATGAGATTCCATGATCTCATCAACATCATCAATGCTTACTCCTCCGTACCAAATTGCTTCGGGATAGATCACCACGGCGGGACCTTTAGCACATTGATCGAGACAGCCTGCTTTATTAGAACGGACTATTCCTTTTAAACCGCGTTTTTTTATTTCAGCTTTGAATTTTTCTCTTATCTCTACAGATCCTTTTGCTGCGCAGCAGCCTCTGGGATCATCAGCGGGGCGGACGTTCTCGCAAACAAAAATATGATGTGTGAACTTTGGCATTAATCGCGTAAGTCTATAACTTTAGCACCGGCAGGTGTAGTGAAAGTAAATAATTTAGGATCTAATTTTGTAAGGGACTTGATCTTAATATTCCCTATTGCAAAATTTCTTTGCGATGAGCGGGCCGATATTTTTTTCATCTGAATACCTGAATGAGACTTGGTGAATGTGAAAGTCAGCAAAGAAATATTGCCGACACTTTCCATTAACTTTGAAATACTTGATGAAGGTGTGAGTTGTAATTCGTAGGTATTACCTTTATGAGAAAGTACGCCTGAATAATTAGTAGAGAATTTGATGATCTCTTCGATGTTGGAAAGTGAACCTGATTTGCCTTGTATCTTATCAATTGCCACTTCTTTTTTTGCTTTACCATAATGCCAGATCGTTGTGCCGTCACTAACAATAAGGTCATTTGCCATATCCACACGGAATTGCGATGTGCTCGTTGCAAATGAAAGTGAGGTTTTCTCTCCGTCAAGTGTAAATGAGATAGAAGTGCCGGCTCCGCTGCGATAGAGATTTTCTATTTCTTTCGCCATCTCATCGGCATTTTGTGCAAAAAGAGATGTTGGCAGGATAATAAAACCGAGCAGCAGCAGGAAGCTACGCATGGTGTAATAGTGTATAGATTTCATGTTTTCTTTCATTCCATTCTTCGCTGGTGATAGCATAGATATTCGTATCCTGCCACTTTCCTCCGAGGTGTAATGCTTTAAGGGCAGTGCCCTCAAAACGCAATTGTAATTTCTCAGCCATTCTCAAACTTGGTGCATTCTCCGGTGCGATCCAAAGCGAGATGCGGTGCAGCTTCGCAATTTCGAAAGCATAATGCAAAATCGATACAAGTGCTTCGGTGGCATAGCCGCGATTCAAATGCTCATTACCGATCCAATACCCGATGAATGCCGATTGTGCAACATTGCGAATGATGTTGGTAATTCCGATCTGTCCGATAATTGATCCGCTATCTTTTAAGATAATAGCAAAGCGATGATCCAAACCATCTTCCCATCGCTCGATAGTCGTACGAAGCAGTTCGCGCATGTTCCGAACTCCCTCTTTATCCGATGCTGCTGCCTCGCGACGGGGAGTATATGGAGCAAGGTGGACTTGCAAACTTTGCTGCTCCAGCAAATAGAATTCTTCGGCATCACTCGTTTCAAATTGCCGCATGATAAGCCTCGGCGACTCGATGCGGCTTGGAAGAGGCGAAACAGGTTTAAATGCTTCCAACACTTCCGACGGGTACTTCTTTAATATAAAACCGCTCTTCCAGAATTTCTTTTGTCATCTTATGTCTATACTCGAACATCTGCTCCATCATTTTATGGATGGAAATTTTATCGGCAAGCTTTCCGATAATTCCGAATGGTACTTCGTATTCAAGATGATCTTTCAATTCCGTCAGCGAAGCACATGGCTGGCTGAATGTCCTGGTATGCTTAAAATATTTCATCGGTCCTGAGAGCACAAGATCGGCAAGACGAACAGGTCTGTCGTATTCTTCGATACGAACTATCCAATGGCTTGGAAAAACATTATATTGCATGACCTTCATTTCGATGATCTTGCGGAGACCTTCACCTGTTTCACGGATGAGTTCTGATTTCATCCAGGGCGGGGAGATCAAGCCGAGATTTTTTGTATCGGTATGAAAATCAAAGACCGCTTCGATCGGTGCTGCAATGTTGACACTCTTTTCGATGATAGGCATGATCAGGCTAATGCTTGTAACACTTCATCAACATGTCCTTTGACCTTCACTTTCGGAAAAACAGCGATGATCTTTCCTTTTTCATCAATGACAAAAGTTGAGCGTACGATGCCCATATATTTTCTGCCGTACATGGATTTCTCCTGCCAGACACCATAGGCATTAGCAATGATCTTTTCTGTATCAGCAATAAGCGGAAAGGGTAGTTCGTATTTCGTTTTAAATTTCTGATGCGATTTTTCTGAATCAGGACTGACACCTAAAAGCACAACACCTTTCTTTTTCAGACGCGAATACGAATCACGGAAATCACAGGCTTCTGCTGTGCATCCTGTCGTATCATCCTTCGGATAAAAGTATAAGACAACTTTCGATCCCTTGAGTTCTTTCAAGGAAATCTTCTTACCGTTCTCATCAACTCCGCTAAAATCCGGAGCTTTATTGCCAACTTCTAACATATTTTTTTTATTTGAAATGTACAGCCATCTCGCCTTTTGTCACCATTGCAACGCCCCAGTGATGCCCTTTTTGCTTTACCATCCAGAAGTAAGCTGCGGGTTCGCCTTCGTTTGGTGATTTCACGCGCACCATTCCGGTCTCTTCGATCTCATCACCGGTAAGCAAGCCGCCGTTTTCAAGATCTGGTTTTAGGTCGCGGTCAACATCTGCGCGTGCTGTGCCTAAAAATTTATTTGATTTGATATCATACATCGTCCGCATCCAGCTTAAGAAATCACTGGTGACAAACGGATTTTCAAAATATTTTTTGAACACTCGTGTTGCGACCATCGAATCTCTGCCCGGCGTATTATTATGCGCGATGGCATCGGCAAATTTCTGTGCAGCCTGGATCTGCTCCGATGCACCGCGGTCACATCCTGATGACGTCATCGCGATCACAAGAATAAATGCCGCGATACTAACGAAGCGGAACACCGATGACCTCACGTTTCTCTTTAACATAAATTAATACTCCACGATGAATGAAGAAATTTTCGGGTACAGGATACGGTGTTTCTGCATTTGGCTCATCACTATAAACGATCTCGCCTTTATCCGTATCTAAAATTTTCAGATGGTGGCGAAGCACATTGCCAAGCATAGCTTCGGCATTATTTACTATTCTTTCATGGTATGAAAAAATAATATATTTTTCGAATTCTGCAAAATCAATTGTGCCGCGCAGTTCATTCACATCCAGCACATCTGTTAATACCGAACTGATCGCTGAAAAGATCTCATCATCAGGCGTAATAGGCATGGAATACACCGAATGCAAATCCTGATCGACGATCATATTCTGCAATGCGAGAATATTCTCTCTGCCTGATCCATACGCTTCCAACACTTCACCGGAAATCGAATCAATGGCGAAAAATTCTTTGCGACCCATTGCTTCGCGTTGGGCATACACTTTGCTGTCGTGCTCGAAAAGCATGGATACATCGGGCTGCTCCCAGCGCAACGAGCCGGAATGAATATCCAAAGCAATAATGCCTTGCGGTTCCGGCATATCGGGCTTACGGAATTTCTGGATAAAAATATTCGATGCCGTTGCCCGTTCGGAATTAAACCACCAGACCTCATCCAGTTTCACGCCGCGCCAGAGCATTGTGCCTCGAACGACATCAAGTGCGAAAAGCGATGCTGTCTTTTCTTCTGTATCGCGTTCTTCACCTGCCAGAATTCCATCCGGCGAGATCAGAAGCTTCCAAATAATGACAGTAGGGCCGGCGGTCTGAAACCGCCACAGCGGTTTAAGCCGCTCACCCTTAAAGATCGATAGTATTCCCATTAATGAATGGCTCAAACATTTTTCAGGTGCAAAAAAGCCCCGCGAATTTTGGGGAAGTTTGGGAGTTTTGGAGCTGGGGGTTTTGTAGATGTATGAAATATTTTTCTTGATTTCTTGTAACTTTGAGCTTCTTAATCGTTTTACTTCTATCACTACGCACACATAGATCATGAAACCACGGAATTTTGCATGTTTTATCCCATTCTGCCTCATTGCAGTAATGTATTTCCTATCTCCGAACTTTGCAAAAGCGCAGGCAACTTCTGGCGTATCCTCCGACGGAAAAGATTTTTATGTGGGATATGTACTACCAAGTTATAACAGAGTGGCAAATAAGTCAGTAAAAACTTTTTTTGGTGCGTATGCTCTTGTCTCAAGTTATACTGATAATACCGTTCATGTATCCTATTTTGATAGCTTAACCGGAATTGAAACGGTGCCTCAGTCTTATAAGGTCACTGCAAGAACTGCCATACAAATATTGCTTGACACCAACTTCATGCGTATGAGTGAAAGAGGTGATACGATTGAGAATGCGGCATGTCATATTACTGCAGATCAACCGATAAATGTGCAGTATTTCAGTACAGGAGCCTGTTCAGGTGGGAGCTATCTTTGCCTCGCTACACCAGCACTTGGAAAAAAATATGTTATCGCAAGTTATCCTGATAATCCGGGAGATTTAGGGTTGCTTGGTATGGAGTATGCCCCTTCAACACTTGAGGTCTCAGAAGGATTTTTCCTTATCGTTGCAGCATTTGATAATACAAAAGTCACTATAATTCCAAATTCAACTACTATGGGTGGTCATAGCGGCTTTCATAATGGTCAACATACGACTTATCCGAAAGAAACACCTTATTACGTTACTCTTAAAAGAGGCCAGTCGTATTTAGTGAAATCTGCGGGCGATGCGAGTGATGATGATATTTCAGGTTCGATCGTCGAAGCAAATAAACCTATAGCAGTTCTTGGCGGACATGAAAATGCTGCAATTGGTGGAGTAAGTGGTCGGGGTCTTGAAGGTCGGGATTTTATGGTTGAGCAAATGATACCGGCAGAGTTTTTCGATACTATTGGGTATGTATCTGTGCCTTTACTTGATTCTCAGCCGGCGGATGCGAATAATTATGAAGGTGTTGGTGATAATTATAGAGTAAATCAATGGGATCCAGCTCGTACAAGTGTTGAACTGATCGATGGTTGTGTTGGTAGCGATATTATAATGTCGTCGGAAAGATTAGCTCAGATTACACCAGAACGTTTTGGTGTAACATGTCCTGTGAGTTTTACATCAACGAACGGTGTAAAATTCAGTGTAATGTTGTATGATCAGCGCAACTTTGCAACATCAGCACCATACCCTGCGCCAAGTATGATGACGATAATTCCAATGTCACGGTGGAAAAAGTCTTTTATGTGGTATGTCCCTGTCAATAGATTTGAAATACTGCAGGAATATTATGTTAACGTGATCGCTCCGACTGCAGATTTTGATAATGGAACAGGTGGCTTAGGAGGGATTCTCGCATCGTTTAATGCTGGTTTGGTCAGACCTATTAAGCAGGTAATGTCTGTTTCGCAACAATGGAAAATTATTCCCAATGCACCCGGGTACTCTGCAATTCGTTTCAAATTATCCCCTGGAAGTTATTATGCTACAGGTCCAAACCCATTCATCGTGTATAATTTCGGAATGCGTGCCTTCGATCCGAACTTTGATCTTGGCGATTTCGACGGCGATGATTTCTTTTTCTCCTATGCGAATCCTACTGGTGCATCGTTATCCAGCGGTGACAAACCAAATTTTAAAGTGGTCATTGATTCACAGTGTGGCAAATGGAATTTTTGTGTGACAGATAATAGAAAAATAGATCATGGCATTCGCAGCGTAACACTTCTGAACGATCCGATGGCTATTCAATATAGCCCTGCGAAGCAATCTGTTAATTGTGCATTCGATGCTTCAGTCGATCCGAATAATTTTGGTGAAATAGAATTGCCCGGAACAGACAGTGCATTCTGTTTTAGTATTCATATCGTTGATCCATTTAAAGCTGCTCATGCAGCCGTGATGATCACCGATAATGCTGGAAATAAAATAGTTGTTGAATCGCAAAAAGGGCAACCGAAACTACAGCTTATCTCAAGCGCAGTGCCCATTGATTTCGGAGTTCACGGAAAAGGCTCTGATACGTGCATGAATCTTGTGATAAAAAATATTTCCGATACAACATTCCCGCCGCAAACAATTACAGCAGCATCAATACTCGGAAGTAACCTAATGAAAATCACCGGTACTCAGCCTGCACTTCCTGTTCAGTTACACTCGAATGATACATTAGCAATTCAAATCTGTTTTACGGGGAAAGATACTTCTTTAGTTCTCGATACTTTAAAACTTGGAATAGAATGTTATAATCAATTATATGCATTGAAAGCCCAAGGTACATCGCCGGTAATTTTTGCAAGCGATCTGGATTTCGGTACTGTGGATACGGGGCAAACTCTGTGCATGAATGATACGATATGGAACATCGGAGTATTTCCGCTTATTCTTTCAAAGAATTTTATTTCAAGTGATACGAAGCATTTCTCCGTATCCGATAGCTCTAAGTTACCGCTTACTGTTGCACCGGGCGGATTTACGGTAATGTCAATTTGTTATACCCCCGGTCTTGAATCAGATTCGACACGAATTAATTGGGCAATAAATGAGTCCGACCATTCGAAAAAAGATTATTCTCTCGTCAAAGGAAAAGGAGTAGTGCCGGCGCTGAATTGGAATATGCCGTCGTTTACGTATTATACAGATACCCTGACATCTGTCAAGCAACGGTATTATCTGCTCAATCATGGAGTACGGGATGTCAGTGTGGACATTGTAAAAATCATCGGTGCAGATTCAGCACAGTTTACGATTGTTGCCGATCAATTAGGATTTATTCCGCTTTCTCTTTTCCCGCTTCATATTGGTGATTCGATCTGGGTTGATATTCGGTTCACTCCGATCCTATCCGGTGCGCCTCCGGAGCGTTATGCAAACCGCCATGCTCAGGCAGTGGCTATTGGAGCCGGAGAAAAGACGGCAGTGCTCGATCTTATCGGCACGTTTGCAACAAGCAGCGTACCTGTTGCTTCTCCTCAAGAAAACTTCTCAATCCGTCCGAACCCAGCAAATGGGAACAGCATTATTCTTTCAATGCAGCAATCATCAGAAAGTGCTGAGATCACTATCTTTGATGTGCTCGGTAGGGAAGTATATAAACGAAATATCCCGTCATTACCAAGCCAATTCGAAATTCCGATCAGCCAATTGCAGAATGGTACGTATTATGCCAGAATTTCTTCGCAAGGAAGAATAGTATCCGAGAAGTTTGAGGTTATGAGATAATAATTTGTTTACTTTAAAGAGCATTTACTTGATTCAAAAGTACAGTATGAAGTTACTTAAATTAACCGTTTGCCTCCCTATCTGCCTTATTGCAGCAATGTATTGCCTGTCTCCGAACCCTGCAAAAGCGCAGGCTACCTCAGGCGTTTCCTCCGACGGAAAAGATTTTTATGTGGGGTATGTACTGCCGAGCTTTAATAGAACAAGCGCCATTCCCGGGTTTCGTGATCCGAGACCACTGTTTGGAGTATATATACTGGTATCAAGTTATACTGACAATGTCATTCATGTTTCTTATTTCGACAGTTTAACAGGAATTGAGACAGTACCTCAGACCTATAAAGTTAATGCACGAACTGGGGTACAGATTTTGCTTGATACGAATCATATGCGTATGAATCAAACAGGTGATATTGCTGAAAATACTGCCTGTCATATCACAGCAGATCAACCGATCAATGTGCAGTATTTTAGTACCGGTGCTTGCTCGGGCGGGAGTTACCTATCTCTTGCAACACCTGCTCTTGGGAAGAAGTATGTTGTTGCAAGCTATAATGATAATAATGGACAAGGTGCAGCGATTAATAGCGGAGCTCAAGGGGAAAACTCAGGAGGATTTGCTTTGATCATTGCCGCTTTCGATAAAACAAATATTACTATAACCCCAAATGGCACAACTGAAGGTGGACACAAAGGTGCTTTTGGAACTACTCCTGTCCCTTATTCAGTATCTCTCAATCGTGGTCAGTGCTACTGGGTAAAGGGGGATGGAAAAAATACGGATAATGATCTATCGGGCTCTGTCATAGTTGCAAATAAACCGATCGCTGTGCTTGCCGGTCATGAAAATGCTTTCTTAGGTGATGTTGGAGCACGTTATGTAGATGCCCGGGATTTTATGATCGAACAACTTATCCCTGCCGACTTTTGGGATGCAACAGGGTATGTATCTATTCCACTAAAAGATTCACAACCTGTAGATGAGACCAACCCCGGATTCGGCGAAAATTACAGGGTATATACTGATAATCCAAATGGTGCAAGGGTTGTCATGGAAAATTCATGTGTAAGCGGTGATATAGATTTTAACACGACCAAGTTAGCTTACCCAACACCTGAAAAATATAATGAAGGTTGCCCATTGGAATTCCATTCTATTGATGGACATAAGTTCGGAATAATGCTCTATGATCTGAGAGGACAAGGGAATGTAGCTCCATATCCTTCAGAAAGTATGATGAGTATTGTGCCAATGTCAAGCTGGAAAACCTCCTATATGTTTTATGTAGCTGCCAATACATTTGAAGTACTTCAGAATTATTATATCAATCTTATTGCATTGAGAAATGATATTGATAAAGGTAATATCCAATTCAGTTTCAACGGAGCGTCAAGTCTTCAAAAACTTACAGCGTTACAGAGTCAGGGTACCTATACAAGTATTCCTTCTCATCCTGAATTAAAAGCGATGAGATTTGCTGTGCATCCGGGTTCATATTTTTTTACGAATACCCGTGATGCTTTTAAAAATCCTGACCTATCGAATGACGCAGCGGCATATACTGATACTGCCATCATCCATGGTGGTTTCATAATTTATCATTACGGAATGCGGGCTATGGATGTTGATAGGGATCTCGGCGATTTTGATGGCGACGATTTCTTTTTCTCTTATGCAAACCCTGTGGGCGCATCGTTATCCAGCGGAGACAAAGCGAACTTCAAAGTGACTATAGATTCACAATGTGGCAAATGGAATTTTTGTGTAACAGATAATAGAAAAATAGATCACGGCATTCGTAGTATTACACTACTGAATGATCCGATGGGAATTCAATATAGCCCCGAAAAAAGGTCAATAAATTTCAAGCTTGATCCATCAATAGACCCGAATAATTTCGGTGAAGTAGAATTGCCCGGCACAGATAGTGTTGTGTGTTTCAGTGCAGAAATTATCGACCCTCTTGTAACAGGATATGGTGCTGTGCTCATTACGGATAATGCAGGGAATAAGCAATTGACGGAACTTCATTATGAACCTGCAAAGCTTTCTGTAACTCCTGGTTTGCCAATAAAGATAGCAAATGTCCTTCTTGGAAAGGATTCCTGTCTTTCTGTCATCCTTAAAAATAGCGAGCAGTTGCCGCATATAATTCAGACTGCAAATTTTTCTCAGGGAAAATCATTTAGCGTTTCCTCGATTACTCCGAAGTTGCCTGTCACTCTTACCAAGGGTGATTCAGTAACCGTAAAAATTTGCTACACAGCAATGGATACGAGCATTGTCAATGATACATTGAAGCTCGATGCTGATTGCATTTCTATTCCTGTTCAATTTTCCGGCAGCGGCGGAGTTGGTTTTATTTCCGCGCCTGATCTCAATTTTGGAATGGTAGATACTGAGCGGTCTTTTTGCAATGATATTTTTATCCGCAATGTCGGCACACAGCCTTTTACGCTTACGAAAAATTGGACGATGAAGGGTTCGAAGGCTTTTACATTTAAAAACAGTTCTGCTTTACCGGTAGTCATCCAGCCAAAACAATCGTTTATTGCAACGATCTGCTACGAACCATTAAAAACAAGCTCCGACACTGCGGAAATAGATTGGAATACTGACATTGCATCACCCTTTTCCCAATCCGTGAAAAGTTTTACAAAATTAACCGGTAAGGGAGAATTAATAGCTTGGGATTCTTCTCAATATCATCAGACAGTAAATTGTGATGATAGTAGTATTATCAGGCGATACCTGATCAATTACAGTTTGCCATCTGTTCATGTCAATTCAGTTTCGCTTGTCGGTAAAGATGCATCTCAATGGCGTATTATTGGAGACCAATTAGGGTTATTTCCAATGACGAATTTTAATATGCACAGAGGAGATTCGATTTGGGTTGACCTCGTATTCAAACCTGATGTTGCAGTTCCTTTAGCCCAAAGATATGCTGACCGCAAAGCGACTCTCGTTGCCAATATGGTTGGCGAGGCGGATCTTGTTGCCGATCTGACAGGCTCTGTCATCCATGCTATCCCAACAATGATACCTGATTCCATTGATTTTGGTGTAGTACAGGTCGGCACGGTTGTAAGCAGAGATTTACTCCTTCAAAATTTGGGGACAGCCCCGACCGTTTTAACTGCAATAAATCCTATCAGCTATCCGATCATTGACGTTACCGGAATTGCAGTTGGTGATTCATTGCTGCCAAATGGTATTAGACCTAAATCAATTGAGATAAAAATGCAAATTAACTCAGTTGTTGATACCACGTTTGAATTAATTTTCTATTTTCAAACACTGTGTGATGATGCGGTAGTTGTAAAACTTCATGTTTCAGCGAAGAAGAGCGGTGTAAAGGAAGTGTCAACTCAAGAAAACTTCTCCATCCGCCCGAACCCTGCGAATGGGAACAGCATTATTCTTTCAATACAGGAATCATCGGAAAGTGCAGAGATCAACATCTTTGATGTGCTCGGTAGGGAAGTGTATAAACGAAATATTCCGTCATTACCACGCCAATTCGAAATTCCTATCAATCATTTGAGCAATGGAATTTATTATGCCAGAATTTCTTCGGGTGGAAAAATATTGTCGCAGAAGTTTGAGGTGGCACGGTAAAAGTGGGACATTGCGAGGAGGTTGAGAATCAACTTTATAGATGGGAGAGCTTCATTTTCTGGCATTATTAGCGGGATTGCTTCGTCCGGCTGAAGCCCTTCTCGCAATGACACAAGTTTCCCAAAACCTTTCAGCGAAACTCTCACTCCTGTTTCACCGTTAAATCCGCAGCCGCAATTATTTTTTTTAATTAATAACTACTATATTTCATCATGCGTATTACTATTTTGGCAGCGGTCCTTGTGATCTTTGCCGCTACTACATCTATGTCACAGATAACCACTACGACTACCACTACGACAACAACGAAGATCATCACGACAGCCTCAGGATTGCAATACATCGATACGAAGGTTGGTGACGGTGCCATGCCAAAGGCTGGGCAGTCGATCAGCGTAAATTATACAGGTATGCTTGCCACTCCGGATTCAACCGTATTCGATTCAAATGTCGATCCGAAGTTCGGTCATGTACAGCCGTTTATTTTTAACGTCGGCACCCATCAGGTGATTGCCGGATGGGACGAAGGTTTGCTTACAATGAAGGTCGGCGGCAAGCGCAGACTGATCATTCCTGCAAAACTTGGGTATGGTGCTGCCGGAGCAGGTGGTGCAATTCCGCCTAATGCAACACTGATCTTCGACGTAGAACTCGTCGCCATAAAATAAATGGTACATCTGCAGCACCATCGCGAGCATCACTTCACTGCCGGTGAAATGGTCCGCGATATTGTGATTGGTATGTCCGACGGACTTACCGTCCCATTCGCATTGGCTGCAGGACTTACCGGAGCGATCAATGCTTCGGGAATCATTATCACGGCAGGTTTAGCAGAGATAGCCGCAGGTTCCATCGCAATGGGGCTTGGCGGCTATCTTGCTGCTAAAAGCGATGCCGATCATTATAAAAGCGAACGCAAGCGCGAAGAGGAAGAAATTATCAATGTTCCTCAGATCGAAAAAAATGAAGTAATAGAAATTTTTGAAAAATACGGACTCTCAAAAAAAGACAGCACGTTAGTTACTGAAGGGCTTGCACAAAACCCGAAACAGTGGGTGGATTTCATGATGCAATTCGAACTTGGCTTGGATAAACCTGACCCCAAACGCGCCAAGACAAGCGCCTTTACCATTGCCGGTTCCTATATTGCCGGAGGATTTATTCCACTTTCTCCTTATATATTTATTGATAGCGCCCGTAGCGCACTGACGATTTCCGTTATAGTCACACTTGCCGCCCTCCTTGTTTTTGGTTACATCAAAGGTCGCTTTACCGGGGCACATCCTATCCGCAGCGGCTTGCAAACAATGTTTATCGGTGGCCTCGCAGCCGGAGCAGCATTCCTTCTTGCACGGTTGATCTCGTAGGGATGAACGTGGTACCCTTTATGTCATTCAGGCAAGGGGTAAGTGGGAAAAATTGTGATGTGGTCTGATTTTCGCCTTATCTTTGTACTTTCACCATCGTTATCAAACTATGAAAAATTTCGTAAAGTGGGGGATTTATATTGTTGCATTGCAAGTCGTATTCTTGCTTATCGGCTATTTTGCCGGCTGGACGACAGAGCCAATGGGCAAAACAATGAGCTGGATATCACAGGGACTGAGTCTTGTGTTGCTTTTTATGGGAATACGTGAGAAGAAAATGCAAGACCCAAGCGATTTTACTTTTGGCAGAGGTTGGGTAGAAGGCACCCTCATCTCTTTATTTGCCGCAGTAGTATTTGCGATCTTCTTTTATATCTTCACCGATATGATCAATCCGGAAATGATTGATGCAGTTCGCGCCGAGGCAAATAAGAATATGGGGGCTATGCCTAAAGAACAATTGGAACAGGCAAAGAAAATGATGGACTTTTTTATCTCTCCGGCGGGCTTCGCCATCAGTACACTGTTTATGTATAGCATCGGCGGAATGATCGTTTCGTTGATCTTCACACCGATTATCCGAAGCATGGGCGGAAACTCCGTACAGTCGGAGAACGTATAAAATCTAAATGTTTTGATCTTGTCATTCTCATGACCTTTCCCCTATTGAGAATGACAAGATCTGTTTTTTTGTTTGCCTGATCATGATGAACATGAAAAAAAATCTCCTTGCAGCATTTGCTGTTCTGCTTGTGCTTTGCTTCGCATCAACTATGTATGCTCAGGGCGGCACTGCAATTGATATTGCCCAATACCGATTCCTGCAAAAAGCTCGTCACATAGGCGAATATATCAATAAGAATGCGTACGCCGATCTTGAAAAAGAATTCGATCCGAGTCTGCAAAAGCAATTGCCTCTGGAAAAATTAACTCCGCTTTTAAATAGTCTTATAGACGGAGCCGGAAAAATAAAAAATATCGGTATCCCGAAAATTAAATGGAAAAACGTTGCCGTCACACCTGTCGAATTCGATTCGGGACTTCTTGATCTTCGTATTGATCTGGATTCAACGACCGATAAGATCATAGGATTTTATTTCCAGCCGCACGTAGAAGATCTGCCTGTGCCTGATAAAAATTCAACTCCTCTTTCACTTCCGTTCGAAGGCGAATGGGCAGTGATGTGGGGCGGCGATACGAAAGAATTAAATCCGCATCATGACCAGAAGCCGCAGCGATTCGCCATTGATTTTAATCTGTTGCAAGCTTTTGATAAGAGCCATAAGACCAATGGCAAAACCAACGAGGATTACTTTGCCTTTGGAAAAGAAATACTTTCACCTGCTGATGGCAAAGTTGTTGAAGTCATTGACGGAGTGCATGATAACAAACCTTTTTCACCGAATCAATTTTCTGCTTTGGGCAATTGTGTGGTGATCCGTCATAGCTCCACCGAATTTTCCGTCCTTGCGCATTTACAAAATGGCAGTACGAAAGTGAAGGTAGGGGAATCTGTTTCCAGAGGACAGGCAATTGGTTTATGCGGAAATTCCGGAAATTCCTCCGAGCCTGAACTGGAATACCACCTTCAAAATACCGGTAACATTGAAGATGCAACAGGAATAAAAGTATATTTCGATAAAGTAACAACACGCCACCGCGACGACCTGAAGAAAGAGAAAAACTATTCACCGTTGCGTAATGATAAATTGAAGGAGGATTAGTTATCTAAAGGAATGTCAATAAATTCACGATGTCTTCCATTGGTAATTATAGGGTTTTTGAGCATTGCGAATATCTATTGCTCTTCAACAAACAAGAGTAATATAACCATTCTCAAAATTGGACTTCGCAGCTCCTACAAACAGTTCATTGCAGAATTGGAGCCACAGCCGGATTATGTTGATAAAGCAAAGGCTCTTATACCGGGAAATTATAATCGAATATTGCCTTATAAAATCGGCTCATTAACCGGAGTATTATTCGTTTTAGATTCTGAGGATGTGATATTGGGTATGGATTGGTATCTTGATAGTCTTCCGGCTTGGCCTTACGAGATTTCATTTCCCAAATTGTCCCGTACAGGCTACCCTTGGAGACATGCAAATATAGAAGATTATAAATATTTGAGTGATCTTTTGATAGCCGGTTTAGGGAAACCGGATCAAACTTTAGATGCTATGAATAAAATGATGAGCTGGGACAAGGAGCATATTACACTAACTTATTTAGGAAAGAACCGAGCTATTTCAATAAGAAAAAATCAAGGAGAAACCATCGAAAGATACAATGGCTTTGCATTCCGATCTGTGTATAGTGAGGATATTTTTCCAAGATTTGCTATAGGTAAAACGAGAAAGGAATACCAAGCAGTCTCATTTTATCATGATACTATTATCGAAGGTTCGAATGGCACTTGGTACCAAGCTTATACGTATGATACACTAATGGGGCTACCGGGTCTACTCTTTCATGATATTAACTCTCTTTACAAAGATACAGTAAGTACACTTACAAGTTGGACGTTTAAAACCGTAATATCAAATTACAATAATAGTGCGATAGTTGATTTGCTTAAAGAGAATATTGAAGCACACTTGGGGAAATCTGTCCGCGATACTACATTCTTTAATGAGGACACACAGGCTAATGACTTTTATTACGAATGGCAAACAGATTCAATAGCTTATTCTATATATTATACTCCTGAAGAGGAAATTTCAATAGATGCGCGAAGTAGAAAAGTATATAAATAGATTAGCAGTAAATCCTTCCTAAAGCAACCTCCCCGCATCATTTACCGTTATTAAGTCACATGGATTCAATCCGCTCCAAGAGCACGACGCGTTTACCGCCATCGGCGAATATCAAGATCGGTTTGCTCATAGCTTCCGTCCTGATGGTGATCGGCACGCTGCTTTATTCACACCGTCTTGTTGATCAGCTCAAAGAGCGTGAGCAGCGCATTGCTGCACTTTTCGGAGATGCTCTCAAATACTTAAAGAACTCCGACGATATTGATGCGAACCTCTATTTGCTCATCGTGGATTACGTCCGTAACTCCGGTGTTCCCATGGTCATTACCGATCTGAACGACGAACCTGAATATGACCTTGCATCCTATAAAAAACTAAACCTGATAAATTTTCCGATCGATACCACACTTAGTGTACCCGAGCAGATCGCATTTTTAAAATCAGAGACCAGGCGAATGGATAAAATTTATAAACCCATTCGAATAACCTATAAAGATCCGAATACCGGCGTTGAGTCTATAACAAATTACATTCATTATGGCGACAGCATTATTCTTTCGAAGATCGAAGAACTGCCGTTCATTCAGTTAATGCTCGGTCTTGTCGTTGTGGTGATCGGATACCTAAGCTTTGCCTATCTCAAACGCAGCGAGCAATCGAATATCTGGGTAGGAATGTCGAAGGAAACAGCACATCAACTTGGTACGCCGCTTTCGAGCTTATTGGGATGGGCAGAAATGCTGCGGCTGAATGCTTTTGATCCGAAAGAAGTGAACTCCATTGCAGTCGAAATAGAAAAAGATATTGAGCGTCTCAACCGGATTGCAACTCGCTTCTCGAAGATCGGCTCTATTCCCGATCTCAAAGAGCAGAACGTCGTCACGATCATATCAGGAGTGATGGGCTATCTCGAAGACAGAATGCCGCGACTTGGTAATAGTGTTACGCTCTCTCTTGATACTTCCCATGATGAGATCATACTTCCCATCAATCGTGAGTTGTTTGAATGGGTAATGGAAAATCTCATCAAGAATGCAACGGAAGCGATCGAGACGCAGACAGGAAGTATTAGCGTTACATTAGACTATAACGAAAAAGCACATGCGGTAACGATTGATGTTGCTGATACCGGTAAGGGATTAGAAGGCAGACAAAAGAAAGAAATATTCCGCCCCGGCTATAGTACAAAATCCAGAGGCTGGGGGTTAGGACTTTCGCTTGCCAAGCGCATCATCGAAGAATATCATCACGGAAAACTCTTCGTCAAAGAATCAACGCCCGGTAAAGGAACGACGTTTAGAATTAAATTAGGAAATGGTTAATGCCCCACTTAGAACTTCGCTCTGTTGAAAAACGCTATGCCAATGAGAACGATGCTGTCAGAGGCATTTCGTTTTCTGCTGAACAAGGCGAGTTCATCGTACTTGTCGGTCCGTCAGGCTGCGGAAAGTCCACAACACTTCGCATGATCGCAGGGCTTGAAGAAGCAACAGGCGGGGACATTCTCATAGCAGGAAAGCGCGTCAATGATCTGCCTCCTAAAGATCGTGACATAGCAATGGTCTTTCAGAACTATGCACTCTATCCGCACTTAACTGTTTTTGAAAATATTGCTTTTCCACTCTCTATACGTAAAGAAAAAAAAGATATCATTGATCGTGAAGTAAAAAAAGCTGCTGAACTTCTTTCGATCACTCATCTTTTATCCAGAAAACCAAAAGAACTTTCCGGTGGTGAACGTCAGCGTGTGGCAGTCGGCAGAGCGATCGTCCGCAAGCCGCAAATATTTCTTTTCGATGAACCGCTCTCTAATCTTGATGCAGCACTCAGAACAGAAATGCGTGCTGAACTCAAAAGCTTGCAAAGGCAACTTGGTACAACAATGGTCTACGTCACCCACGACCAGACCGAAGCAATGACCATGGGTGATAAAATCGTGGTGCTCAATAAAGGGCAGATCGAGCAATTTGGGAGCCCGCAGGAAATTTATTCAAGACCGAATTCAACGTTTGTTGCCAGATTTCTCGGATCACCTGCAATGAATCTTATTCGCGGCGAGCTTTCGGAAAGTAACGGCGAAAAAATTTTTACATCCGGCTTGTTCCGTCTGCCGCTGCCTTTGATGACAATCAATGGAAAAAAAGATGTGCTTTTGGGAATCCGACCTGAACTTTTATCCGTTGATAATAAGGGGAGAGCGGGCAGTCCATCTGATATTTCAGGTAGACTTCTGTTGAGCGAAAGGCTTGGCAGTGCCACGAATTTTTATATGGAATCGCCTCTGAGCATTGACGGCAAACTGACGGCAAGTATTTCAGGAGGAATCAATTTGCAGGACATGGAGATCGGCGAAGAAATTGTTTTTAAGATTTTATCCCCGGAAGTGCACTTGTTTGTCCCTGAAACGGGTTTACGAATAGTATAATTTTTATTTATTCGTGTTGCCACTATTGGCAGCATGTTCAAAATATCACAATTGATAGCAGATAATCATGGATTCACCACTTCATCCTCTTTTTCAGCAGCCTACAAACAGGACATCGGTCTTCGTAGATGGCGAGAATGCATATTATGCACAGCGTTCACTCGGCTGGTTTTTTGATCCCCGTAAGTTGTTGGATTATTTTACACAAGGCACAAAGATCGGTGATGCGTTTTGGTACGCTTCACAAAAAATGCCGCCCGATCCAAGGGAACAGCGATTTTATGGTTACTTGAATCATGCCGGATATACCGTCCGCGTAAAAAGTATCAAATACTTTCGCGATGAAGTATCAGGTGAACTTACGCGTAAAGCAAATCTTGATCTTGAAATGGCGATCGATCTTTTCACCACCATCGCGCAGTATGACACTGCTGTACTTGTTACCGGCGATGGCGACTTTGAACGTGCAGTCGAATTGCTTCGCAGCTATGGTAAACGAGTGATTGTTGCTTCAACGCAGGATACCGTTGCCCGCGAACTTCGTAATGCCACCGGCAAACATTTCTTTGATCTTGCAGAAATTCGTCAGCACATTGAGCGTTTCACCGGAGCAGGTGAAGGTTTCAGCCGCGATGATATTATGCAGCCGTAATACAGTTTCTTGTTTACCTGCTTTCGGACAACATTTCAAGAATTGCAATCAAGATGCTTATGGTAATCTCCGGAAGCTTATATTATCAACCGAAAGCGGATTGCCGTGTGCACTCGGACCTCCATTTTTTGCACCACCTGAAAGTACAACTGTTAGGGTATCTGTCGGAAGAAGAGTCAGTGTGTCGAGAATAGTTTGGAGTTGCCACGTTGAACTATCAACTGCATTCTGTCTTGAAATGACAGGAACACCCCCGTTTGATTTAATAATAGCGATCCAACTCGGAGGAAAAGTTGCTGGGTCAAGTACATATTTATACTTCAGCCATACCGAGAGGCTGTAGATGCCGCTCTTAAGATTGGTAAAACTTTGTGTAAGCTGATTATACTCGTTTAAAAAATCAGAAGTATGCAGCCTGAAGGAATACATCCCACCTCCCGAAGGTACATCCGTATCAAAGTATCTGCCCTGATTCGTAAATAATGCTGTATCACCATCCTCAGCATTATGAAATGTCCAACTTCCCACAAAGGGCTGCCCGTTTTTTTCGAATGTGGAATGTTGAATCAGATAGGTGCTGTCGATCGGTGTTGTATTTGAAGTCGGCTCTGTGCTTTTGCTGCAGGAGGAAATCACTAAAACACCAAAAACTATTGTCAGATAAAATTTCACTTGTCGCATAAATAGATTCTTTCTTTTATTTTTTCCGAAATGTAATATCATTGAACCACAGAGCATTTCCATGAGTCGAAGAATCGCCTATTCCACCGGCAAGCATAATCGTAACAGAATCGGTTCGTAATAGCGACAATGTGTCTGTGAGAGTAACTAAGTGCCAATCCGTGCTATCGCCGCTTGAAGCAGTAGCGGTTGATAAAATACCCGAGCTGTTCTTAATAATGGAAATGGACCCTAATGGGTTGACCCCCGCAAGCTTATATTTCATTTTTGTCCAGCCCGATAGTTCATAGATTCCGCTCGTAAGACCGAAAAATGTTTCGGTCACGCTGTTGATTGGGCTCGGAAGATCGGCTTTATGAAGCTTCAATGACCACGTTCCCCCGGTTGGCGGGGCTACCATTTCGTAAAGGGGTAATTCATCAGGGTCTGATGGATGAAACGTCCATCCGCCCAAATAGGGATTACCATTCTTCTCGAAAAAAAAGTGGTTTGGGAATGCAGTCGAATCATTCACCACCGGCGATACCGGATTGCTGGTTTTACTGCATGAGGAAAAGAACAATGCAGATATACTAACGGCAAGAAAAAATTTCTTCATTGACAGAAAAAGAAAAACGCAAATGTTAAGTTCCGAAGAGCAAAATCGCTAGTGATTTGGACTCCCAAAAATGCAAAGACCTGTAACCTTGAGGTATCTTAAGCGTTGTTAATGTATCGCTACATTAATCACTATGAAGAAGATTATTGCTATTGCTTTCCTGATGGCTTTCGTGAGTCTTTCAGCTTTTGCACAAAACGCACCCTCCGTAGTTTGGCAGAAGTGCTTTGGCGGAATAAGCGATGATAGGGGCTATTCGATCATTCAAACTTTTGATAGTGCATTTGTCGTTGCCGGAAATACACAATCCACAGACGGGGATGTTGCCGGAAAAAGGGGAGCAAAAGATACCAGCGATTTTTGGTTGATAAAAATTAGTCCATCAGGAACACTTATCTGGCAGAAATGCCTGGGTGGCACCAAAGATGATAAAGCAAATTCAGTCATTCAAACTTTCGATTCAGGTTTTGTCGTAGTTGGCTATACTTCTTCCAATGATAGTGATGTATCCGGCAATCATGGAAAAAGTGATGTGTGGGTTGTAAGATTAAATGCATTCGGAAATATTGTTTGGCAAAAGTGTCTCGGCGGAACAGGGGATGATCACGGCGTTTCTGTAATTCAAGTGAAAGACAGCGGTTTTGTTATAGCAGCTTCTTCATCTTCAAGCGATGGCGACCTCACAGGTAACCACGGAAAAAATGATGCATGGATTATAAAGTTAGGTTCTTCAGGAAATTTACTTTGGCAAAAGAATTTTGGTGGTTCCGGAGATGATAACCCTACTTCTATTATTCAAACTAATGATAATGGTTATATTTTTACAGGGACAACTGCGAGTACTGAAATTCCCGGAAATCACGGTGGTACGGATATATGGCTTGTTAAGCTAAGTTTTGACGGAAACATGGTGTGGCAAAAATGTTTCGGAGGAAGCAGTTTCGATCTGGCTAATGCCGTTATTCAAACGTATGATAGCGGCTATGCTTTAGCGGGTTATACAACTTCTGTTGATGGAGACGTGACAGGAGCACATGCGTATTATGATGCTTGGGTAGTGAAGACAAACTCACAAGGAGATCTCGTATGGGGAAAGTGCATAGGCGGCACAAATGGTGATTATTTCCAATCGTTAATAGAAACGCCGGAACATGGAATAATCCTCTTCGGAAAATCTGCCTCAATTGATGGCGACTTAACTGGGTTTCATAATCATAAAGATGGAAATCCTGATTTATGGATAGTGAAATTGAATTCTTCAGCGGAGATCGAGTGGGAAAAGTGTATCGGTGGAACAGGATTTGACTATTCTTATTCTGCAGTTCAATCAGTAACAGGTGGGTTCGTAGCTGCGGGATATACTTCTTCAAATGATGATGATATCTCCGGAAATCACGGTAGTTATGATATGTTGGTAGTAAAATTTAAGGAGATCAATGAGGACGTCAAAAACTTACAGCAAGAGGAGCCCTCATTTTCAATTTACCCGAATCCTATGTCCTCACTAACGGAAATTGGATATAAACTCCTGAAATCTAACCCGGTAATACTTGAAGTGTATAATTCGCTTGGAGTTAAAGTAAAATTTATTTCAAAAGGAATGGAAATGCCGGGTAAGCATTTGATAAATATTGACATTAGTGAACTTCCCGAAGGTATTTATTACTGCAAGCTTACTATAGATAGCCTTAGTCAAATACAAAAGATTATCGTAGTTAAGTGAAAGTATAGGGGAGTATTGCCTTAGCAAAAAATGTTCTCTTAAACCACCACTTAGGGGGTGGTAAAAAACAACGATTTATCCATAATTAAGCAATTGCCAAAAGACTCACCGTCAGCACTTCCGTCGTCAAAACGCCCTATTGAGATCAGGGGGGCGCGCGTGCATAACCTCAAGAATATCTCTTTATCGCTTCCACGCAATAAGCTTATTGTTTTTACAGGTGTCAGTGGCTCCGGGAAATCCTCGCTTGCATTTGATACGCTCTACGCCGAAGGCCAGCGCCGCTATGTCGAAAGTCTTTCTGTTTATGCCAGGCAATTTTTGGAGCGTATGCAGAAGCCGGACGTTGATGCGCTCATCGGCATCAGTCCGGCAGTTGCCATCGAGCAAAAAACACTCATTCGCAATCCGCGCTCAACGGTTGGTACACAGACGGAAATTTATGATTATCTCCGTGTACTTTATGCACGTATCGGCACAACGTACTGCGTAAAGTGCGGTTCTGTTGTTCGCAAGGATACGCCGCTTTCGATCATTGAGTCATTAAAAGAAAGTTTTAAGAATGGCGAGAAGTTCTATGTGCTTTTCCCGATGCTTCGGCATGAAAAACATTCGCTTGAGGATGAATGGAAAAATTTGCGCGGACAGGGATTTTTTCGCATAGTACTCTCCGAACGGGAAAATATTTTTGAGCTATCCGAAGAATCGCCCAAAAAGATCGCGCCGAATGAAGTCCGCATACTTGTTGACCGTTTAATCTGGAAATCTGATGACGATGATTTCCGTTCGCGCTTAGTTGATTCATTAGAAACCGCTTTTCGTGAAGGCGGCGGAAAAGTGATCATTGCAAAGTTTAATGGTGATGGCACCACAACGGAAAAGCCATTCAGCGACAGATTTGAATGCGCCGTTGACGGTATACCATACGAAGAACCTGAGCCGCGATTATTCGCATTCAATAGTCCATTCGGTGCCTGTCCTGAATGCGAAGGCTTTGGGAGATCGGTCGGCATTGATATGAATCTTGTCGTGCCCGATAGATCCAAATCACTCAATCAAGGTGCGATTACTTGTTGGACAGGTCCGAAATTTTCATCCTATTTGCGTGATCTCATCGCTATTTCCAAACGAGCGAACATCAGGCTTGATGTCCCATTTGCATTGCTCAATGACGAGGAGCGCGAAACGATCTGGGAAGGCTACGGAAAAGAATTCGATGGACTAAAAGGATTTTTCCGCGAACTTGAAACGCATACCTATAAACTTCACTACAGAGTTATTCTTTCACGTTTTCTTGGAATAGGAATTTCCTTCTTGCCGCTGAGATATTGTGCAGTTAATGACTGGGTATTCTTTCCTGCAAGTAATTCCGGAATATTCTTTCACGTTTCAGAGGATATACTACTTGTTCAAAATGTCATGGCTCGCGCTTGAGACCTGCTGCGTTGAATGT
>Ga0206887_10001_pt2 | contig 50702 bp, 47 predicted proteins | sample Alteio_BWOrgHeat_89_FD_153248 | JGI IMG/M metagenome (GOLD analysis project Ga0206887, IMG submission 153248) | Enriched cells from forest soil in Barre Woods Harvard Forest LTER site, Petersham, Massachusetts, United States - Alteio_BWOrgHeat_Nextera3 ...
CCGGGACTTCTACGCCCGTGTTTTACCAGTGGCAGCGCGAAATATTCACAAATGTAATCATTACAAACATAATAATTGGAGTCTCGACGAATAAAGTTACAAATAGTGTTCCAACTGGAATCTATACCAATCTCCTGAACTCGGGACGGATTAGCGGTGTGACGAACAATGTCCTGACCATCACCAACGTAACAACCGCCGATGGTAATGATGGCAGCCCGAGCAATTATCAGGCTGTGATAACCTGGGGTGACGCTCCTTTCATTACCAATGCCACTTTTGAGGTTGAGCAAGGGCCGGTCATTGCCGTCCCGCCGGAGGACCAAACCAATGTCGTGGGTGGCACGGCCACTTTTACCGTCACGGCGTTCGGACAATCACCTTTACATTACCAATGGCTATTCGATGGCACAAACCTGGTTAATAGCAGCGGACACGTTAGCGGTGCGACGACCAATATCTTAACGATTACCGGCCTGAATACGAATAACGAGGGAAGCTTCGAGGTCGTGATCACGAATTCGTTCGGCTCAACCAATGCCAGCGCCAACCTGACAATGATCACGACCAGCCCGACGAATATTACGCTTGTGCCAACCAACGAAATCGTCGGCGTCGGGGGCACAGCCACCTTTACCCTCACCGTGGCCGGGACTTCTACGCCCGTGTTTTACCAGTGGCAGCGCGAAATATTCACAAATGTAATCATTACAAACATAATAATTGGAGTCTCGACGAATAAAGTTACAAATAGTGTTCCAACTGGAATCTATACCAATCTCCTGAACTCGGGACGGATTAGCGGTGTGACGAACAATGTCCTGACCATCACCAACGTAACAACCGCCGATGGTAATGATGGCAGCCCGAGCAATTATCAGGCTGTGATAACCTGGGGTGACGCTCCTTTCATTACCAATGCCACTTTTGAGGTTGAGCAAGGGCCGGTCATTGCCGTCCCGCCGGAGGACCAAACCAATGTCGTGGGTGGCACGGCCACTTTTACCGTCACGGCGTTCGGACAATCACCTTTACATTACCAATGGCTATTCGATGGCACAAACCTGGTTAATAGCAGCGGACACGTTAGCGGTGCGACGACCAATATCTTAACGATTACCGGCCTGAATACGAATAACGAGGGAAGCTTCGAGGTCGTGATCACGAATTCGTTCGGCTCAACCAATGCCAGCGCCACGCTGACGCTGATAACGGCGCCGCTCATCGTCACCCCGCTGACCAACCAGACGGTGGGATTGGGAGCGCCCGTCACCTTTGCAGTTACGGTGGAAGGCGGGACGCCCTTGCGCTTTGGCTGGACCATGAACGGCATAACTTTGACGAACGGCACCGACGTCATTGGGACTACCACCAATATCATCAGTGGCGCCACGAACGATACCTTGACCCTGACCGGCGCCACGACCAATGACAATGGCACCTACGAAGTCACCGTCACAAATTCCTTCGGCGCAACCAATTCCAGTGCTGAGCTCACCGTCCTGACCGCGCCCAGGTTGAGTATTAGGCTGGATAGCGGTTTTGCCACTAACGGATTTTTGGACTTCGACGTCGTCGGCGGCACGAACAGTGGACAATATGATTTGCTCTTTACCAACAATCTCCTTGCCTCGCCTACCAACTGGCCGCGAGTGGGGCCCGCTACCTTTAGCACCCAGGGCCATTATTCATTCTTTCTTAATATAGACACCAACTACGCCCAACAATTTTATATGTTGCAGTTGGTGCCTTGATCGGTTTTTGCCCGCCAATTTTCAGTTGGCTTTGTGGCTAAATTTTGTTTTCCTGTATCCATGCGAAATTTTTTGCGAACGCTTTTCCTGGCAATCCTGCTGCTGGCCTTGACCGGCCTTTCGGCCTTCGGACAGAACAAGGTTGCCACTGTGGATTTAAAGAAACTTTTTGATAATTATTACAAAACCAAACTGGCCACGCAGGCCATCCAGGACCGCGCCAACGACATGGACAAGGACTACACCACCATGGCCAAGGACCTGAAGAACAAAGGCGACGATTATGAGAAGCTTTTGGAATCGGCCAGCGATCCCGCTGTTTCCGACCAGGAACGCCAGCGCCGCAAGGCCAACGCCAGCGACCTGCTCAAGCAATTGCAGGATTCCAAGGCTGCCATTGACCAGTACGAGCGGCAGGCGCAAATGACCCTGGCCGACCAGAAACAGCGCATGCGCGACAATATTCTCGACGAAATCAAAAAGGTCGTTGCCGACAAGGCCAAAGCCGGCGGCTATACCCTCGTCCTCGATACAGCTGCGGAAACAGTCAATGGAACGCCTTCCATTATTTTCACCACCGGTGAGGGTGATTTGACCGGAGATGTGCTGAAACAACTGAACGCCGCCGCTCCGCCGGATTTGCCGGAGTCCACGGAGCCGGCACCGGTCTTTTTGTCCACCAACAGCCTGCCGTATAACACGACGCCGGGGCTGCCGGGCAATCAGTAGCCTGCGCTGTCTCCAATTTATTTTGATTTTCCCTTGCTTGTTCGCGCCAGGCGCGTATAATAAACACTCTTTTGAATTAACTATGAGACGTCCCAAAGGCATCAAAACGAAGAAATCTGTCGCCAAGCGGTTCAAAATCACCGCTACGGGCAAGGTATTGCGCTCGCGCGCCGGGCGCCGGCATTTGGCCCAAACCAAAAATGCCAAACGCCTCCGCCGCCTCGGCAAAATGGCTTCCGTCCATGCCACCGACGTCTATCGCATTACCCAAAACCTGCCGTTCAGCCACTGATTTCGATTCACTGTTTAACGATTTAATACCATGCGCGTCACCAATTCTCCCGCTTCACGCAAACGCCGCACGCGAATGATTCGCGCGGCCAAGGGTTTCCGCCTCAAGCGCGGCAAACTTTATCGCTACGCGTCCGATGCCGTTGACCACGGCCGCCAGTACGCCTATCGCGACCGCCGCCGCCGCAAACGCGAGTTCCGCTACCTGTGGCAAATCCGAATCAACGCCGCCGTTCGCGCCACCGGCCTTACCTATAGCCGTTTCATGGAAGGCCTCAAAGCCGCCAAATGCACGCTTGATCGCAAAGTCCTCGCTGACATCGCCGCGCAGGATGCCGCCGGGTTCTCGCAATTGATTACCATTGCCAAAAACGCGCTCCAGGCCAAGCCCGGCGCTACGCTGGCCAAGGCGTAAGCATCTCAAATTTGAATTCTGGAAACGGGTGGCCCAAAAGGCCGCCCGTTTTTTTTGGTGCTATTGGTCGGCGACATCCCCTTTTTCTGACTTCGGAGCCACCGCCATTAAGAAGCCCCTCAGAAGCAGGTATGCCCCATATACACCCACCAAAATAGCGGCTCCCATGAGCTTCACCGGCATGAAATGGATGCTTAGAAAAACGATTAAAGCAATCACGGGCACCCAAATTAATCCAAAACCAATAATCATCTTCCGGATTCCATTGGCCCGGACGGCGGAAGTCCTTTCTTTGACCAATGCTTTGGTCAGTTCCATTGCTTCTTCGCGATTGTAACCCTGCACCATCAAATAACTCGTGATCTGCTCCGGGGGATCGCCCCACATCGCCTTCGCCCTGGCCTCGTGCTCCGCCTGTTCGCGGCCCACCAGTCCCAGCCGCGGGTCTGGCCGTGAGGTGCTCGGAGGCGGCGCCGACCGCGCTGCCGGGGTTGTGGATACGGACAGGCGCATGGGTTGTATGCTTGATGGCGCTGCTGCCCGCGCGATAGGAGCGGTCGGTACGGGCGCGATGGGGGGTGTGACCGGCGCAATCGGCGCTGGAGCGGGCGAGATCATCCGGATCATCGGCGTGATCGGCGCGGCCGTTGCGAAGTGCCGGGTGATGGACTCATTGGCCGCGGGTGTGCCATCCGCGCCACAGGTGGGGCAAGCGATCGCCGCCGGCATTCTTCCATCCACCGGCTCTACGTCAAATGCATATCGCTGTCCGCACTCGCATTCAATTTTTACAGGCACCATAGGTCTTCTGAATCCCTTTTGTGCGATACGTAATGTTATTAAATTTTAAAATTCCAGTCAAGCCTTCTTTGAACAACTTCGGTTCTACTCCTTGTCCACCGCGCCTTTTTCCGATTTTGGGGACACCACCGCCATGATGCCGGTGATAAAAAAGTAGGCCCCGAGTATCCCAATGCCATAGCATATCAGCGAGATTCTTATCGGGAAACGCCCGGCAGTTTCGAAAGCGGTATAAGCAATAAGCGGTACGCACATCATTAGAATTCCAGCAATGATTTTCCAGATGCCGTTGCGTCGCACGATAGCCGCGCGTTCTTTGTATGCTTTGTAAGCGATTTCCGCCGCCTCGGAACGGTTGAGCCCCTTTACGGTTAAATAAGCCGCGACCTCCTCCATGGAGTCGCCCCACATAACACATAATTTTGGCCCTTGCCTCTTGTTCGGCTTTTTCCTGGTCCATCGTCCCTCGCCGGGTATTGCCGCTTGCGGCCGGCGCTGTCGCCGCCAAGCGCACCGGCTCAGGACCCGTCTCTAAAGGCGCAAGCTGTTGCGCTATAAATTCATTGGCTGCCGTCGTGCCGTCCGCACCACAATTGGGACAGGCCACGCTCCCCGGCATCCTTCCATTGACGGGTTCCATGTCAAAGGCATAATTCTGCCCGCATTCACATTCAATTTTTACCGGCACCATAGGTTTCTTGTTCTGCTCTATGTGATTTCGCGACATTATGACGCAATTAAATTCATGTCCAGCCTTCTTTCCCTTCGGTTCTTGCTTGGAAACTGAAAACTTGAAACCGTCCATCCAAACCGCGAAACTCTCATGATGTCTTTCATCGCTGAAATTGAAGCGCTCAAACAAACGGCGCTTGCCGAGTTGAAAAACGCGTCCGATGCCGCCGCACTCGAGCAAACCAAGGGCGCGTGGATTGGTCCCAATGGCAAATTCACTGCGCTCATGAAACAGCTTGGCTCGCTGCCTAAAGAGGAAAAACCCGCCGCCGGCAAGGCTGTCAACGCCGCCAAAGCCGAGCTCGAAGCCGCCCTCGCCGCGCGGCGCGAAGAACTCGAACTCGCCGCCGCGCTGCCCAAAGAGCCCACCGATTTCACGCTGCCCGGCCGCCGCCATCCCATCGGCAAACTGCACCCGCTCACCCAAGTGACCGATGACATCGTCCGCGCTTTCCGCAAAATCGGTTTTGCCGTCGCCGACGGCCCCGAAATCGAGGACGAATATCATTGTTTCGACGCCCTCAACACTCCCGCCGACCATCCCGCGCGCGACAGTCAGGATACGTTTTATCTTGGCGCCAGGCCGGGGGCCAAGCCGTTACTCTTGCGTACGCATACCAGCTCCGTCCAAATCCGCGTGATGAAATCGCAGCCGCCGCCCGTGCGCATCATCGTCCCGGGCCGCGTCTATCGCCGCGACAACGCCGACGCCACGCACAACCCTACCTTTCACCAGATTGAAGGGCTTTATGTGGACAAAGAGGTTACCGTGGGCGACCTCAAGGGGACCGTGGAATTTGTTTTCAAACAACTGCTCGGCGCGGAAACCAAAATCCGTTTCCGTCCGCATTATTTCAGCTATACCGAGCCGAGCTTTGAAATTGATTTCAGCAACGCCCTCGTCAAAAAGTTGGGCAAAGACTGGCTGGAAATCGCCGGTTGCGGCATGGTGCATCCGCAGGTTTTTGAGAACGTCGGTTACGATCCCGAAGCCTGGAGCGGCTGGGCCTTCGGTTTCGGCATCGAGCGCATCGCTATGCTCCGCTACGGTATCAACGATATCCGCCTCTTCTACGAAAACGACGTCCGGTTTTTAAAACAATTTTAAGTGTTCGCGCCACACAGCCGAAATGGAGGTTTTATAAAGATATGAATGACATTACATCATCCCGCTGGCTGCCCATTGTCATGCTCACCTGTTCCAACCTGTTCATGACCGTCGCCTGGTATGGCCATTTGAAATATAAAAGCTCGCCGCTCTGGCTGGTCATTATCGTGAGCTGGAGCATTGCCTTCTTCGAATATTGTTTCCAGGTGCCGGCCAATCGCTGGGGGAACTCGGTCTATTCGCCCTTCCAGCTTAAAATCATCCAGGAAATTATTACCCTCGCGGTTTTCTGTGTCTTTGCCTTTTTATATTTCGGTGAGCATTTCAAATGGAACCATTTCGCGGCGTGCCTCTGCATCATCGCCGCCGTGGCGTTCGCGTTCCTGCCGCCGAAATAATTTCTAGTGCCTTAAGCCAGGTACGAAGGCCGGTGGACAACGTCCGGGCTACAAGCCACGCTTGGGCCTGCAATCATAAGTCGTTGGTCAATTTTCGTCATCGGGTTCCGGAACTTTGTCCATGGATGCCGCGAGTTTTTCCACCTTGGATTGTGTTTGTCGGACGAGTATTTTTGCCTCTTGCACGCCCTGCTCAAGACCGTCCAAATTTTTCTTCATTTCCTGATTTAATTCCTTCAATTGGGCATTTTCCGCCAGAAGCAATTCCTCAGGACTGGCTGGTGTTGGCGATGGGCTATGTCGTGCGCTCATTTACTTTTCTTTTTCTCCTTTGCAGTTTGACGTGACCGCATTTCGGCGCGGATCGTCACGTCTAAATTCTCGGCCTTTTTAGCCGCTTCCTCCAGGCTCTTTCGCCCGGCACGAATCTGCCGGTTTAGACGCTCCAGGTCTTTTGCTATTTTTGATTCCCCGGACACTAAAAATACTCCTTGGTTCCGGGAGAATGGTTATGCTAATAGCGTGCCAATAACGAACCGCCTTAAAATACGCTGAAAACATCAGGGGCGATGGTCACGGTAATGGTTTTTTGAAATGTTGCTGCACTGGAAATTGCAAATTGCAAACCCCGAAGGCAAGTTTGCAAATATTGAGGCTGAAACTCCGCTTATTCGCCGGTTGTCAAACCTGGTGTATTTTAAGAAACGCCTAGATTTGCCTGATTTGTTCTGCGTGGTGCGCTATCTCAGTGGAATTTGCAGCTACTTTCGATTCGAGTTCGGCTGCCTTCAACTCAAAGGTGGCGCGGCTTCGTTTGATTTGATAATCCAAAGTCTCCAGCTAATGTCCAACGGTCCCAGAAAACCGCGAATCTCGCGGATCTGTTCCCTGATTTGCTCAAAATGTTCTTTCACGGCAATTTTTAATATATTCCCTCCACAGCATAAATAAAAAGTATACAGCAAATACCTTGCCTTCTACCGCGATTTATTTTCTGGAAACCACGGACATTCTCAGGCAGTTTATCCGTCTGTTAATTTATGGATGTCAAACTTCCCAAACTGGGCGAAGGTGCCGATTCTGGCGTGGTAGTTAATATCTTCGTCAAAGAAGGCGACACTGTCGCCAGCGGCCAGGCCATTATCGAACTCGAAAATGAGAAAGCCGTCGCCTCCATCCCCTCCACGGCGGCGGGCAAAGTCGAAAAAATCTTTATCAAGAACGGCGACCGCATCAGCGTTGGCCAAAAGCTCGTTTCCGTGGCCGGGGAAGGCCAGCCGGCCGCCACCCCGTCAGCAGCGCCAGCCAAACCGGTTGCCAAAAAACCTTCCGCGCCGGCTCAGGAACCCGAAGAAGCCGGGGAAGAACCGGTTGCTGAAGATGACGGCGAAATCGCCAATCCTGATCCCGTCGCCGCCCCATCTGTTCGCCGGATGGCGGTCGAACTGGGCATTGATTTGCGCAAAATCCGCGGCAGCGAATCCGGCGGACGCATCGTTGCGGCCGACGTGCGCAACTACATCCAGAGGCTTATCGCCGCTGCTGCCAAAGCAGGAAAAGGCAGGGGCGGTGTCGCTGCAAAACCGGCCGAGCGCATTGATTTCGCCCAATGGGGGCCTATTCTCAAAAAACCGCTTACGCCGCTGCGCGAGGTCATCAGCCGCCGCATGTTGGAAAGCTGGAATTCCGTTGCCCGCGTGACGCAGTTTGACGAAGCTGATTTCACCGGCCTGAACGAACTGCGCAGGAAATTCGGCTCAGCCTACGAAGCCAAAGGCGTGAAGCTCACCCTGACCCCGCTCATCCTGAAGGCCGTCGCCGGCACGCTCAAAAAACATCCCATTTTTAATTCCAGCCTCGACGAAGCCGCCGGCGAAATCATCCTTAAGGAATACGTTCATCTGGGTGTGGCCGTGGACACCGACCAGGGCCTGATGGTTCCGGTCATTCGCGATGTTGACAGGAAATCTATATTGGATTTGGCGAAGGAATTGGAACAACTCGCCGCCAAGACGCGCGACCGCAAAATTTCCCTCGAAGAGATGAAAGGCGGGACCTTCACCATTTCCAACCAGGGCGCCATCGGCGGCGGGCATTTCACGCCCATCGTCAACAAGCCTGAAGTTGCCATCCTCGGCCTCGGTCGCGGCGCCATGAAACCCGTCGTTCGCGGCGATAAAATCGAAGCCCGCATGATGACGCCGCTTGCATTAAGCTATGATCATCGCATCATTGACGGTGGCGCCGCCGCCCGATTTATGGTGGACCTTGTTGCGGCAATGCAGGATTTCAAAGAGGACGCCGTCAAACTAGCCTAATCCTCCTCATCGTCATTCTCATCCTCATTGATTTATATTTAATTTATGGACCCCATCAAAACTGAAATTGTCGTTGTAGGCTCCGGTCCTGGTGGTTACGCCGCGGCCTTTTATGCCGCCGACCTTGGAAAAAAGGTGATATTGATTGAGAAGGACAAAGTCCTCGGCGGCGTTTGCCTCAATCGCGGCTGCATTCCCTCCAAAGCGCTGCTCTACGCGACCCATCAAATCGTTAACGCCCGCGAATCCGCCCATCGCGGCATCGAATTCGTTGAGCCCAAAATTGAATTGGACAAACTGCGCGAGTGGAAAAATACCATTCTCGCCAAACTTTCTGGCGGCGTCGGCACGCTCGCCAAAATGCGCGGCGTCCAGGTCATCGCCGGTCGCGGTTATTTTGAAGGTTCGCAAAAATTGCGCGTCGAAACCGATCAGGGCCAGCAGTTCATTGAGTACGACAAGGCTATCCTGGCCGTTGGTTCTGTTCCCGCCATGCCCAAAGATTTTGACCTTGGCAACCCACGCGTCATGACCTCCACCGAGGCGCTTGAGGTTCCGGATATCCCCGAAAACTTTCTCGTCGTCGGCGGCGGTTACATCGGCATGGAACTCGGTTTCGTCTATGCCGCCCTCGGCAGCAAGGTCGTCGTCGTCGAGGCGCTCGATAGCATCCTGGCCGGCGCGGATGCGGACCTCACCCGGCCCGTTGTTGCCAGCGCCAAAAAAATATTCAAGGAAATCCGCCTCAAGGCCAAGGTTTCCAAAATGTCCACCGCCGGCAAACAAATCAAAGTAGCCATGGAATACAACGGCCAGCAGTTGGAGGAACTTTACGATCGCGTCCTCGTTGCCGTCGGCCGCAAGGCCAATAGCGCTGATCTCGGCCTCGAAAACACCAAAATCCAGCTCGACGAACGCGGGTTCGTCAAAGTCAACGAGCATCGCCAGACCGATGACCCCAACATTTACGCCATCGGCGACATCGCCGGCGGCATCCTTCTCGCGCACAAGGCGCACAAGGAAGCGCGCATCGCCGTCGAAGCCATCAGCGGCAGCCAGGCCGTGTTCGACAGCGTTATCCCTGCCGTCGTATTCACCGACCCCGAACTTGCCTGGTGCGGTTTGACCGAGGCCGAGGCGAAGGAAAAAGGCCTGCAAGTACAGGTGGCCAAGTTTCCCTGGACCGCCTCCGGGCGCGCTTTGTCATTTGACCGCACTGACGGCGTCACGAAAATCATCGGCGACGTCAATACCAACCGCGTTCTGGGTGTGGGCATTTGCGGCGCCGGGGCAGGGGAACTCATTGCCGAAGCCGTCCTGGCCATTGAAATGGGCGCTACCGTCGAGGACATTGCCGAGACCATCCACCCGCACCCGACGCTTTCCGAGACGTTGATGGAAGCGGCCGACGCTTTCTACGGCCACGCCACCCATATCTACTCGCGGAAAAAAGAGGAGCTAAAGGCTTAGTTTACTGCGTCGCCTGCGCCCTCATCGCCACGCGGAAGAAACGTTTGGGCATGGAGCAATCATCTGTGAACGTGCACGGCGCCATGTTCGTGCAGACGTTCACCCAATCCACCATGTTGGTTGATGCCTGGATGACGACCTGTGAACTGCTGTTCTTCACCGTCACCTGGAATTTTCCACCCACGCAGGCCGCCTGTAATTCCGGTTGCGAGACAGCCGTCACACTGATTCCCGTCACGCCAAATTCACTTTGGGTGTCTGCGCTGACGAGAAATGACAAATCGCTCAGAGATTGCGTCGCCGTCACCGTAAAACTGAAATTCGTCCAGCCTTGCCACCATTCCCCCGGGCCAATGGCAAACGCGTTCCCTAAATCGTACGAAAAGTTGCCAAAGCTGAAATCCGTGGTGAAATTGTGTCCCGCGCCATCCTCCGCGTAAAAGCTAACCAGATAAATGTCGCCGGGCACCGTCGAAATGTCCTGGGAAAGAATGTCCGCGCTGCCGCTCGTTTCATTCAAAAACCGGGCATAATAGTTATTACCGCCCGGGCCGGGGACGCCATTATAAATCGTCGGGCTGTAATTGGCGTAGTTCGTGTCGCCCGGCGTATGGCTGATGGTCCAGTCCGCAAAACTGCCGCCATTTGCCGCAAAATTCCCATTGTAAACGAGATTTTGGGAATAAATAGAGAACTCCGATAAAAGGAAAATCAGCACTGCCATCCAGACTCCGCTGCCACCCTTCCACCCGGGACCAAAACCCTTAAAGCCCAACTCCATGGGAAACCATAACCCACCTTTTCAATTTGTCTATGGCCGAAAGAACTTTTAAGAATCCCTTCTGCACAGTCTAAATTTACATTGCCGTCTTATAGCCATTCCCCGTCACACGCGTGTGCTGCACGGTAAGGAGAATCGTCCTCGTCCTCGAATTGCAACTATTCAACTAAACCCGCAACTGGTTTTGGTTTTGCGTCGCGTGCCGCGTGGCATGGTTCCGCACTTCCCCAAAATCACCCGCCTCGCATGCCGCCACAAAACATTCCGTGACGGACTTCAATTCTTCCCACCGCGCGCGGATTTGTTTCGCTTCCGCCTTGGAAACCTCTTCGTTGGCCGTCGCCTCGGCAATCACGTGCAGCAGGTCCGCAAATTCCTGGACGATTTGGTTCGTCGCGGGAATCAATTGATGCGGATGCGGCGTGTTCTTGGGGTTCAAAATGAAAAATCCCCCGGCCCGCTCGCAAATCCATTGCACCAGGCGGCTGTCCCCGGTACTTTTGAGCAGCGCCTCCACGCGGTCGAGCGGGTTGCCGATGCCGCTGCCCGCCGTGTTCGGCTCGCCCCACTTGTAAATCATCGAGGACGACAACCCCAGATCGGCGGCGATTTCCTTCGGCTTCTTCTTATCAAAAACTTCGCGGAACAATTCGTGCGATTGCATGGCCCAAACGATGGTCGCCCGCAAATTTTTTGGCAAGCCTCAAAGCGTCCTCACCTCCCGCCGGTGGGATCTTCCGTAAGTATCCAATAAGGTTTAACGCCCTGATCTATGAGTATACTTTTATTTCAACCAATGCGACGGTCCCGTTTTTTGGGTTGGTGAAGAGAACCCGTATTTTGGAAGCGGTGACGGGGCGGAAGGTCACGATATTTTCGCCATTGGCCAGAGGTTTGCCGGGTGATTTTTGCGGATCTACAACCTCTTTCCAGTTGCCGTCTTCGTCACAGTATTGAATGGTGTAGCTGCGGGGAGCTTTGAAAGTGTCATTGTCGGAGTAGAAGAAAAGCTGGGCCGAACTCACCTGGCGGGAAACGCCGAAATCAAGGCTGTACCAGTCCGTGGCTGCCCGGGAGCCGGCATTGGACCAATAGTTTCTTACATTGGGATAAAACCAGACGCGCCCATCAATGGCCTGGTAAAGATCGCCGGACGAATTGTTCGTGGAAGCGGAGGGGACAGGAAAGTTTTTGCGGGCGTAATTGACGGCGAGGTTGACAGCATCCGGCGCAGGGTCCATGACCGGCGCTGGAATGGCGATGCTTTGACGGCCCAGCGGCGCGGCGGCAAGGGCGAGTTGACCGTCCACGTATGCGGAAAGACCCGCTCCCTTGTGGTAATGGGCGCCGTCACGGTCGTAAAGAATCGTGACGAGGTGGCCGTGATAGGAGACGTTTTCCAAACAAAAATAGCCGATGGCATTGGGAGAATGAGGGTCGGCAGGGATGAGGGGATTGATTTCGAGCATATTATCGGCGCGTGGACGCAAGCCGACGAGGCCGGTGATGATGAGGTCGTTGTAGTCGGAGTGATTGTAGTGGTGGCTGCGGGGCAGGCCGACGATGACTTTGCCGGTATCAGGATTGTAGTCCTCCTGCAAATCGGGCCGGCCACCCAGGTAATGCTGCTGCGTGTATTGCTTCAGCAATCGCATGTAGTCGTCTGGAGTGACAATGTCCTGGTGATAATCGTTGAGGAGATTGGCCAGGGCATCCAGCACAAGCGTGGTATCAAAGGGCCAAGTGGGGCCGTTCCATTCGCATTCGGGCTGCCTGACGCCGTTCACTTCAGCATAACGATACTGGCGCATGTAATATTGGTAACCGGGGCCGACGGTGCGCAATCCATAGGGGCCGGCAAATTCGTTCGTCGTGAGCAAATGAGTCCACGCGGCGTTGTACCTGGGGTCCTGGCCAGGCAATTCAAACGCCCAGGGCACATACCCGGCCAGTTCGCGGCCATTAATAAAATCCCAGTAGTGAACGTAGCGATTGTTTGCTTTGTAACGATCGGTGAAATGCTGGAGGTTGTCGTTCCAGAGATTTGTTTCCACATTGTCGCGCAGGGCCTCCGCATCGATGGCGAATGCGGCGGAGGCGTTGGTATTTCCGGCGAGGGTCGCCAGGCGGCTGATGGCCAGGGCGTTGGCGTACATGAAGCTGTTGATGGTGGGGCGGAAAGAATCGCCGTGAAGGAAGCCGTCCCTGCCGCCGCTGGCATTGATGGAAGCGATGGAATATTCCGTGGCATCGGCGATGGGCTCAATGTAGTAGAGACCTTTGGAAGCGTCGTAATGGTCGTTCCATTGATGGTAGATGCGAATCATGGAATCGAGATTTTTCAGGGCGACGGAGGGATCGCCGGTGACGAGATAATCCCCGTAGGTGGCGGCGGCGATGGATTCGCTGAAATGGCGGTCATTGCCGCCGGTGTACATGAAGCCAATATAGTCATTCACGTAACGTGGATCGTGGAGCCAGCGGCCTTCGTTAATGTGGAAGGCGGTGGCGTCGTTGAGGCTTTGATAGGGGTTCCAGGCCCAGCCGACGTCATCGAGAAATTCGGAGATGATGTAGCCGCGCGCGCCGATGTCTTTGATGTGCGCTTTGTAAAGCTGCCAGCGGTAATAATAAATCTGGTTGATTTGGGGATCGGAACAGTCGAAGAAGGGGATGTTTTGCTCGAACCACGGGGCGTCGTTGCCGAAGTAACGGGCGGCGAGTTTGGAATCCGGCAGAATCCCGGTGCCGTCCGCGCCGGCAACGCTGGCAACGAAGCCTGACAGGCAAATGCAGATAAAACAGAAGAAACGCCGGATCATAAACCAATGTGAGTTTCTCTCTCAAAAATAGGGTTCGTCACGATTAGAGCAAGTCCTCTTTCTTTAAAAGCGCCCGAATGGCCCGGTCAATGGGGCAAGCCGAAGAATGCTTTTCCCCAATGGAAACATTGCAGTTGCAGGCGACGCATTTTAACTCATGATCGTCACCCCGCCGGGTGATAATCGTCTCATCAAGCATGCCCCGGCAGGCCCGGCGCAATTCTTCCAATTCTTTGGCATTTTTAATTTTATCCAGTTGTTCGCTGAGGTGGATCGATTTTACGGCGGCATCGCAGAGAGTATGAATATCCTTCTGCATCCAGGTTTGGTCCTTGAACCTTTCAATGCTTTCCAGGATCTCAGTCTTTACCTCGCTGTTCATGTCTCAGGATTGCTTATTTGATTAATGTGAAAGCCGGAAAAACCGGGCAGCATTGGTGGTCGGAACAACCAGCGTATTTATGCCATTCGTCGAGCGAATGGAATTCGTCAGGTATCCCCAGCTGTTTGGATTGTTGGGATTAAAGGTCGAAATCAAGCCGGCTGAATTGCTGGGCCAGGTCAGGATGACCGAGCTTCCCCTCAAACTGATTTGCAAACTGGCCGGGGCCACGGTGACGTTTTGCGAAACGGTATCGCCCATGTAACTGGCAGTGATGGTGGCCGAGCCCGGGCCTACGGCGATCAACTGGTTGTCGGGGCCGATAGTGACGACGTTGGTATCGCTCGAGGTCAACACGAGCCAGAGGCTGGGCGCAACCAGGTGATTGGTGAGGCTGGAGAAATTATCCATGACGCTGGCGAATTGGGCGGCGCCACCCAAAGTTTGGGTGGGCGTCAAGTTCATCGTAATGCCGAGGAAGTTACCGGGACTGGCAGCAGTGACGGTTTGCAATCCGAAAAGACCGCCGGCGATTTCGTTCGGGTAGGATTGGACCCCGATGGTCACATTGGTTTGGCCGGATGTGATATTGGCAGGGATGGAAAAATCCACGGTAAAAAATTCCCCGGGCATATCATTAGTCAGGGTTTCGCTGCCGATGATTGTACCATTGGCCAGGATATTAAACTTGCGCGAGCCGGAATCGCTGCCCCAAAAAGTGCATTCCGCGCTCATGGGCACATCCGGGCGGACGCCCATGACATAACTAAACGAGCCGCCGCTGGAAGAAAGATCCTCATTGGCGTCCCGCCAATTTAATCCGGAGAAATTGCCGGAGGTACTGTTGATGGCGACGAGGTCATGCGCCGCCTCGGAGATGGGGTCGCCAATATTGACCTGGTCAATGATACGGGCATTGGCGATGGCATTTGAGCTGGCGAATTGCTGCCAGACGGTGGAGGACTCAAGGTTCCAATATACGGAGTAGCGCTGGTGCTGTATTTGATAAAAGGGGATGAGGGAAATGTCGCGAGGTTCGCCGAGTCCTTTGGTCCGAAAGGTGAGAGGCTGACCAGAAGCCGGCACGGTATTGCTCAACAACGTGGGAATGTCGGCGACCACTTGAGGTACCAGGCCATTGGGAACCGCAGTGCCGACCAGGTCAAGCTGGCCGGCAGCAAAGTCACTGGCGGGCATGCCGTTGGTTCCGAGAGCGCCGGCCAGGAGAATGGGACCATAGAACAGGGCGACAGTGTTGGTCGCGTCCTGCAAGGTTTCAGCATGCAAGGTCATGGGCAACTGGATTTGCACCTGGTCGCCGTTTTGCCATGCATGGGTGATGCCCACATAACTGCCCGGGGTGTTCGTGACGGTTTGCGAAACTCCGTTAATGGCCAGGGACATCCCTGACTGTGCCCAGGAGGGGTAGCGAACATACAACGTCAGCGGCGTATTGTTAGTGCATTGAAAAGTCAGGATGCTGGTGTCGCTTTGTGGAAAGGTGGTATTTTGGGTAACCACGATTCCTTTATCCGGCCAGTTCAATACGGAAGGAATGAACAGGTTCAGGTAAAGGGAATTGGAGCCGTGGAAATAAATCGTATCGCCATATTTGGAATGGTTTTCCACGCCGGTGCCGGTGCAGCACCAAAAGGAATTGGTGGGATTGGAATACGTTTTGAAATGGCCGGGTTCGAGCGAGACAAAATAGGTCATCATGCCTTCGAACGGTTCCTGGGAGCCCAAAATGTGGTTGTAAAGAGCGCGCTCGTAAAAGTCCATCGTGGCGGCGGACGGCTGCCATTCAAAAAGGTGTCGTGTGAGCTTGAGTATGTTGTAGGTACAGCAGGATTCGCATGTCTCGGGGCTGAGATGCCCGGGAAAATCGTTGGTGGGAAAAAAGAATTCCTGATCGCCGCTTCCGCCGATGACAAAGGAGCGGTAGTTGGCGACACGGTTCCAGAAGAAGGAGGCGATTTCGTGGTAGTTGGTCGTGCCGGTCAATTCATATTCCCGCGACGCTCCGATGATTTCGGGAATCTGGGTGTTGTCGTGCAATCCGTCCAAAACGTCCTGGTCTTCTGAAAGTGGAACAAACAGCGATTGCTTGTCGAAGTCGGCTGCGAGTTGCAAATAATTGGCGTTGCTTGTCATACCATAGAGGTTGGCCAGGACTTCGTTCATACCGCCGTATTCGCGGTAATTCAGCATGTTCTGGATTTGGTTGCTCGTGAGTGAACTCATGCGGAACTGCACCCAATTGGCCATGTTAGTCAGGATGGAAAGCGCCTGCGGGTTACCGGTGTACTGGTAGGTATCGAGCAATCCGGCCATGATCTTGTGTATCGTATACCAGGGCACGGCGAAGTAGGTGTTTTGAGTTTCGTTAACTAAATCATCAAAGTAGAACTCGGGAAATGCTGCCAGGTAACCCGTGTTGTACCCCGCTGAAGGAGATGCCGCCTGGCAATTTGCGAGTTGGGCTACGAGATAATCCGTGCGGGCCTTAAGCTGAGGATCGCCCGTGCTGGCGTACATCATGGAACAGGCCGACAGATAATGTCCGACGAAATGGCCCAGACACAGAGCGGAGCCGGGTGTTTCCCATCCGCCATAAGGAGGCGCGTTGCTGGTGGAAAGATTGACGTTGACCCGATAGTTGTAGAGAAGACTGTCGGGGTTCAGGCTCAACAAATAAACTTTATCCAGCCGCATGTTGGTTTGAAACTGGCTCGGCAAAAGCGTCACGTTCGTCAAATTAAAAGGCATGGCCACCACGGGATTAAACGGGGCAGGCGGGTTCGGGGCTGCCGCCAGGGAAACCAAAAATACCCGGTCGCCGGTGAGCGTATTCATCGTGTTATCGGGGCTGCCCGCAGTGTTGCCGTTATAGGCGCTACCGCCGGCATAGGCGCTATTGGAAGTCCCGAGCCATTCCCAAAAGGCATCCGTCGTCGAACTGGTCACATCAAATCCATACGTCCGGTTTGGAGCGAGAGTCACCGGCGAAGCCAGGACGATTTTCACCCACTCACCATCACCATCGTTGCTATTAAAATTTCCGCCCCAACCTTCGTTGCCCGTCGTGACATAGGTTTCGCTATCGAGGACGAAGCCTGTGCCGCCGGCCTGGCTCGGGTTGGTCACCCGCACAGTAATGGTCGCGCCGCTGTTCATCTGCCACCAGGTGAGCGCGGTATTATTCGTGTAACCCGCATGTCGCACCCAAACGGCGCTCATGACATAGCCGTTGGAATAACTTCCGGTGGTAAACGTTTGCCCCTGGTCCGCCCGGTCACCGGCGATATACGTGAAGGCATCGTTTGCCGCGCCATCCGGATAGGAGGAACCATCATTCACATTGGCGCCGTCGTGAGAACTGCCGGCAAAACTATCAATGTCAGCAGCGCCGGGAACAGGAGCTGTGGTCGAAATGGTCAGCGTGGCGCCGGGCACCGAGAATGCCAGGAATAAACCGCCAACCCAAGCGATGCCTCTCGTTGTTCGGGATGATGCAACACCTTTTTTCATGCGAAAGGGCGCGTCCCACGTTCAAGGACGCGCCCTGAAGTTAGTTCTTTTTAGTCATCATGCCGGCTTAGGGCGCAATCCGGTAAAACCTGGCGCCCGTTGTCGGAATAGCCATCGAATAAGGACTCGTCGTCGCGCCGGCCACCGGCGTCCAACTATTGGAATTATTCAGATTAGTGGTCGAGAGTAAACCAGAACTAATAACATTCCATGTGAACTTTAAATTGCTTCCGTTCCGGGCGACCTGCAAATGCGGCCCGGTGAAGATGCTGGCCGAGATTTCATTTACCGTCGTGCTGGTCGGTGTGCCGGATGTGTTCAACGCAAAGACACCCGCCGTCATATCGGTCAACGTATTGAGATAAGTCAATGAGGCGTTGGGCGTGACATTGAGATTGTTAACGCTCATGCCCCACACCCCGCCGACGCGCGAGATCGTCGCGACCATTTCTCCCACCGGCGCCGCAGCGGTGGCGATGCCGATGTCACCTCCGTTTTGGTTGCCCACGCCGTAAGCGCCGGGGTCGGCGGTAAAATCGGTATTATAAATGATGCCATCGCGGGCAAAGTTGGTGCTTGAGCCACCGACAAAAATCCCGGCCTGATCATAATTTTGGCCGACTACGGAATTGGTGAGGAGGCCGGTGATGACAAAATCCTGGGAGCCGTTAAATCCAATGGAAGAAAGATTAAAGCCGATCGCGTCGGCCGCACTCAGGTTCAATTGGCCGTTAAAATCATAGGTTGGTGACGTGATATCCAAAACGCCATCAGCCGTGTCCATCAAAAGATTCGGGTCATCCGTTGGAATTGCCGATCCCGTGCCGGCCAGGCGCGCATTCAGGCCGGTGCCAACGCCATTTTGATCCAAAATGGTGCCACCGGCGGTGCTGAAGCCGATATTGGTGGTGGCAACCGGAAGGATGACCGCGAGCCGGGCAACCTGGCTCGTGATGCTTCCGCTGCTGTTGGTCACAATGACCGAGTAGGCACCCACCATGCCGGGCGTCACGCCGCCCAGCACGAGCGTGGCATTGGTCTGGCCAGTGAGCAGCGTATTCGTATTAAAATACCATTGGTAGGCCAACGGGGTTGTGCCGCCGTATGTAGGAGTAAAGGTCGCATTGGCGCCCTCCGGAACCATCGCATTAGCCGGCTGGTTGGTGATGGAAGGAGCAATGATAGGTGGCGGGGCAAAAGTGCCGCCGTTGATTTCGATCAAAAAGGCCCGATCACCCGAAAGTACGTTTTCAGTGTCATCAAGGCCGCCGCCGGTGCTGCCGATATAGGCCGTTCCTCCACTGTAAACGTCATTGGAAGTGCCGAAGGTTTCGAAGAAATCTCCGCCGATGCCCGTGATATCGAAACCGTACACCGTGTTTGGCTGGAGAGTTACGGTATTGGTGAGGCTAAAGCGCAGCCAGAGTCCTGTGCCGGTCGTGGAAAAATTAAATCCACCGGGGTTATTTGGCTCCAGACCGGTAATGGTATAGCTTTCCGAATCAATCGCAAAACCGGCCGTACCGACCTGCGAAGGATTGGTAATCCGGAACGCTTCGGCACTGCCTGATGCAAAACTCCAGTAGGTAAGGGCTTGATCGTTGGTATAGCCCACATGCCGGATCCAGATGGCGGTAACGACGCCGCCGTTGGGTCCCATGGTAAACGTTTGTCCCATGCTCGGCCGATTATTAGCGACATACGTAAACCCGTCGTTGGCCGCGCCGTCCGTCTGGAACGTGCCGTTGTTGACATTGCCGCCATCATTACCACTACCTGCCAGGTTGTAGACGTCTTTAGCTCCCGGGACCGGGGCAGTGGGCGAGAAGGTGAGAGTTTGCGCTGACAAGCTGCCAGCCAGTGAAAGGCCGGCGGCAAGAACAGCGATGGCGTTTAAACGTGTGATTTTTGTTTTCATTTTGGGTCGGGTTTAGTTTTTAAGGATTCAGTCAAATTGGTTACCACCAGAAACCGGGTACCGGTCCGTTGTTGGATAAAACGGCCCGGGAATTCATGTACAGGAGCTTTCGCCATTCAACATGGCCATCACACATGCAAAGATTCCCTCCAGCGGCCTGGGTGCCGTTCAAGTGCGGGGAATTGAAAAAAGGCACGCCACCGCCCCCGGAGCCCGTTGCTACATTCGCGTACGAATACGTCATCTTTAAGGCGTTATTGATGTTCCCGGCCGCCGTGATGGTGGCATCCGCGAGCAATACGCGATCAGCAGCTGCGTAGTAGTTTGGAGGAGGAGTGATGGTCGTGTTGACGTTCGTGGTTGCAAGACCATGATTGGAAGAACCACCGGGGAATGTATTGGCATAACCCGTTCCCCGGTATCCCAGGCTTAAATATCCCAGCGGATTATCCACCCCATTCGTGCCGCCCCACAGGATGTTATTGTCCTGGGAATTTAATGAGGGACAGAAAAAGATATGGCGTTGCGTGCCGTCCTGCGACAAGGCGTTCACGGTTTCAACGGCCACGTCCCAGGGCCAATAACCATGGAGCATCGTGGGGGTTTTGTTGCCATTTTCATTCCCGTAGATCTGGCAGGCGATGCCATACTCGTGCAGGTTGCTGGCGCAATTCGCGCGCCGGGCCCGCTCACTGGCTTTGGCCAGGACAGGCAGGAGAATCGCCGCCAGGATGGCAATGATGGCAATAACCACCAGCAGTTCTATCAAAGTAAAACCAGGAAACCGGAGACACCTCTGCTGGTGTTTGGCAAAAATCATATTGTTCTATGGAGAGAAGCGGATTTGGAAACCAAAACCCGACAGGGAATCTTTCTGATCCTTTGAAGACAGGTTTTTTGCGAAAAACCCTAAAAAATGGGCTTTCAGCCGCCGTGCCGGTTAATCAACGCCGCGGCCTCTTCCAGAAGAATGCGGGCAAAAAGCCAGTCGAACCAAAAACCCTTGCCCCCGTCGCCTAGTTCCCAATCGTTATCAAAATGGCTGCCAATTTGTTTGCGTGCCAGGGCCAATTCGTTGCGTGCGGTCTCTTTTTTTCCCAACTGGTAATCCGTCATGGCGCGCACGAGTTGCAGGTTGACGGCGCGGACGACATTTCCATTTTCAAACGCCATGGATTTTTCACACCATTTTTCCGCGCCGGAATAATCCTGCATGCGGTAAGCCATCAGGCCGAGCGAAAAGGACCTCCAGGCGGCAAGCGATGGTCCCATGGACAGGTCGGTCACCAGTGAATTGGATGCAACTTCAGCCAGGGGCTGCAGGGTGCGCAGCATTGCCGGATCCGCCGGCATCAGCAGGCTTATTTTTACCACCCGTTCTGCCGGAAGCGGATTCGTGGTCTTTGCGTAATGGTTGATCGCCGATTGCCGGAATTGCTGGTATCCGCCCACATCTCCGTATGCCAGAAGCACGGGGCCATAACGAAGATAATCCAGGGTGGTGATGTCCCAATCATCCGGCAGGTTGATTTGGGTGAGAACCCGGAAGCGGTCCGCCGCGAGTTTCCAGTGGCGATTGGCTGCCTGCCAGTCGCCGAGGGTTCGAAAAAGATCGGCATATTCCAGGTTCGGTTCCGGGGCCGGCAGGTCGGCAACCAGTTGGTCCGCTTCGTTCGTTTTATCGCGGCTGAGCAGGACAGCGGCCTGGGTAAGCTTCTGCCGGTATTCCGCCGCCAACCGCAAATGGTCTGCCTCTTCACGCAAACGGATTTGCTGTTCCTCTGCCAGCACGGCCCGCTGGCGCGCCTCATGTTCCTGCAAGTATAGCCAGGTGGAAATACTGAAGCCAATCAGCAAAGCTAACGCCACGGCGGTAATGGCCAAAAAAGTGATTTTGTTCCGGCGAACCAGTTTCTGGAATTTATAAAAGTTGCTGGGCGGCCGGGCAATGACTGGTTCATTGTTGAGATAACGCTGGACGTCCATAGCCAGGCCGTTGGCCGTCTCGTAGCGTCTCCGCCGGTCTTTTTCGAGCGCTTTCATCACAATCCAGTCCAAATCACCCTGCACGGAGGAAATCAATCGGGGCGGTTCAGCGTGGTGCTGTCCGGCGATCTGGGTCAACTCGGTGTTCCCCATCGTGGTCAGGAGGGAAGACGGCGGCTGTGGTTCGCTCTCGCGCAAGGTGCGCCGCATCTCGTCCACCCCGGATTCAATCAATTTTTTTGAATCAAACGGCGTCCGGCCCGTGAGCAACTCATAAAGCAACACGCCCAGGCTGTAGATGTCGCTGCGCGTATCCACGTCCAATCCGCTGCTGTCTGCCTGTTCGGGACTCATGTAGGCGGGCGTCCCGATGAACTGGTTCACAGCGGTATGAAATGTATCATCCATCAACCGGCCTTCCGTGGCCTTGGCGATGCCAAAGTCAATCACCTTGGGGACGAAAGTCCCATCATGGCGGGCCACCAGGATGTTGGAGGGTTTGATGTCGCGATGGATAATGCCTTTTTGGTGCGCGTGCTGGACGGCATGGCAAATTTGTATAAACAAATTCAGCCGCTGGCGGGTGTCGAGATTGTCCTGGTTGCAAAAGGTGGTCACTTTTACCCCTTGCACCAGTTCCATGACAAAGAAAGGACGGCCCGTCTCCGTCGCGCCGGCATCCAGGACATGGGCAATGTGCGGGTGGTCCATTAAAGCCAGTACCTGCCGTTCAGCTTCAAACCGGGCAATCACGCTTTCGGTGTCCATGCCCAAACGGATGATTTTTAACGCCACTTTCCGCCGGATCGGCGTTTCCTGTTCTGCCAGATAGACCACTCCGCAGCCTCCTTCGCCCAGCCGCTGGATCAGCCGATAATGGCCGATAACCATAGTATTCTCCCCTTCACCGGTGGGCCTTTGGTCCGGGGCGCCCGGGATGGGAGTAGCCCCATTGGTTGCCGGAAGTTCGCCGGGAAGATTTACGAGCTTGATGTCGAAGAAATCCCTGGTGCATTCATAAGCCGCCAGTAATTTTTCCAGCCGCTGGCGAAGTTCCGCGCTTCCCTGGCAGGCTTGTTCCAGAAAGGCTGCGCGCGCCGCGGGATCCAGTTCCAGGGCGGTATCAAACAAGGCTTTCTCAATTTGTTTGGCAACAGTCACGGAGACGATGAGTTTAATGGAATAAGCGGAGTGTGCCGGCAAAACCCGACATAAACGAATCAATTATGGAGATCGGTCTGGATCATTGCCAGCAGGGAGGCCTTGGCATAAGCCCATTGGCGTTCCACGGAACGTTCCGTCACGCCGAGAATCCTGGCAACTTCTTTGTTGGTCAGTCCGCCAAAGAATTTCAAGGAGACGATGCGTGCGCTCTCCGGATCGTCGGCTTCAAGGCGTTCCAGGTTTTGGTCCACCAGCAGGACCCGGTCGTCCACCGTGGCCGCGGGCAGGTCAATCTCGTCAATGGCGATTTTTTCCCCGCCGCTTCCGCGCTTAATGCTCAATTTTTGCCGTGCCCGGTCAACGAGAATCCGGCGCATGGCCTGGGCGGCGGCGCGAAAAAAATGCGCGCGGTTTTTCCAGGTGCGGCCTCCTTCATTCACCAGCCGCAACCACGCTTCATGGACCAGGGCCGTGGGCTGCAAGGTCTGGCCGGCGGCTTCCCCGGCCATCCGGGCGGCAGCCAGGCGGCGCAACTCGTCATAGATCAGGGGCAGCAGGTCTTCCGAAGCGCGGCTCTCGCCACGGGAAATGGCATCCAGAAGCAGCGTGATGTCGCTCATTATCTGATGATCAACTATTTCATTCCAAAGGCATGGCGGGAATAATCTACGGTTGATTAGCCTTAGATATACCGTCTCAAGAAGTTTCTTACAACTCCACTTTACGTATATTTATCGCCAATTTGCGAAGGATGAAGCACCGCTTGTTTTGGTGGGGCGAGAGTCTCTCGAGCCCTGACTGAGAACCACAACGTGGTTCCATCATTCAGCCCTGCGGTTGCCCCGCGCATGCGGGGCTGCCCTGGGTACAAATGCCCAAACATTTACCACGTCCCCCGTGGCCCACTCTCGATTCCCGTAGTGCGGGACACGCGAGCGCTCAAAAGCGAGTGCGTCTTAATTGCGGCTCTCAGGAATGGCCGGAATTTTTTTTCAAAAAGTGCTTTAGCAGCCTTTACTAGCATTAAGACGCTGTGCCCGGCCTCCGGTTTTCGCCTTTCGACTTCCGCTTTTGCTTATATGTCAAAGAACACCTGGCCACCGTAGCCTTGGCGAAGGCGGGCTTGTCTCGCCGTAGTTATAACGAAGGCGGGTCAACACTTCATCACTTCTGCATATTATTCATATTTTAAAACTGAGTATCAGCAACCGAAACTTGACTCCAAGTTGTCCACGGTGCCAAGATCGCAAAGAATGGACGTCACCAAATGCAAAGCCTTGAAAACCGCCCTGGAGTTACAGCGGGGACCATGGACCATTTCCATCGATCTATTTTTCGACGGCAATGACGACCCCGGCTCGATCGGCTGGGATTTGCCGGAGCATCCCGGCATAGATACCTTCCGCGAATTGCTGACCGGGCTCTTGCGGCGTTCCGATGTGCAGGCCGTTTACGCGCGGATTGTCGAGCTTGATCCCGGGGAATATGATTGCTGGCCGTCCGCCGACTTCATTTTTGTTGTGGGCACGATTTCACCGGACGAGTTACAGAAGATTTTGGACCCGCTTAAGCCGGAAGAAGTTTGTCCTGTCACGTTTGCGGTTCCGGAGATGATCAAGCAGAAACACCATGCGCCCGTTGTGGCTGCGAGGTGGTGATCACGATGCCTGACACATAACTGTTTATCCGTCCATGAGCACTAAACCATCCAGTATAGCCAACCGTCTGCCCCCCCGTTCCCCCTCTCCTGGGAGTGAGGGCGAGCTAAACACTGAAATGGTGGGGAGAGCGTCCCCGCGAGCCGCCTCTGCCATTTTTCATTTTGCCTTTTTAATTTTTAATTGGCATTAGGCCCCGCTCCTGACATCATGGCCATGAGCCGAAAGGGGCTTTTCCGCGAAAACGGCAGCACCCGCACGGAAGTTGATCCACGTATGCCTGAATCTTACATTCAAAATCTTTTTGCCGACCGCATTGGCGGAAACCAATACGGCAAGTCCCAGAACATCTATAAGTTCGAGAAAATCAAACGCGCCAAACGCGCCGCTATGACGGCCAACCCCAACGCCGAAATCATTGACCTGGGTGTGGGCGAGCCGGACGAAATGGCGTTCCCGGAAATCGTTTCCAAACTTTCCAGCGAAGCCGCCCGGCCGGAAAACCGCGGCTACGCCGATAACGGCGACGCCACGCTCAAGCAGGCCGCCGCCCGTTACATGGATTCGGTCTTTGGCGTGAAGGGCATTGACGCCGAAACGGAAGTGCTGCATTCCATCGGCAGCAAAGCTGCGCTCTCGATTCTACCGGCGGCACTCATGAACCCCGGTGATTACGTATTGATGACCTCGCCGGGTTATCCGGTGTTTGGCACGCACGCACGCTATTACGGCGGCCTCGTCCATAATTTTAAACTCACGCCGGAAAATAATTATCTGCCGGACCTGGACTCCGTTCCTGCCGATGTGCTGGGCAAATCCAAGGCGCTCGTCCTGAATTATCCGAACAACCCGACCGGCGCGAGCGCCACGCCGGAATTTTTCGCGCGCGTCGTCGAGTTCGCCAAAAAGAACAATATCGTTATCATCCACGATGCTGCTTATGCCGGCCTGATTTTCGAGGGCAGGCCGTTGAGCTTTTTGGCCGCGCTCGGCGCCAAAGACGTCGGCGTGGAGCTGCATTCGGTCAGCAAATCATACAATATGACCGGCTGGCGCTGCGGTTTCGTGACCGGCAATCCGCTCCTGGTGAAAGCCTACGGCGATATCAAAGACAACACCGATTCCGGCCAGTTCCTCGCCATCCAACACGCGGCAGCGCATTGCCTGGACCATCCGGAAATCACCGCGAAAATCGCGGGCAAATATTCCCGCCGCATGGACGGCCTCGTGAAAGCGTTGCGTAGCGCAGGCTTCGATGCCAAAAAGCCCAAAGGCTCGTTTTTCCTCTACGTCAAAGCGCCCAAAGCCGCAAAGACCGGCGACGGCAGGCGCATTCAATTTGCCACCGGCGAGGACGTTTCCCAATGGCTCATCACGGAGAAATTTCTTTCCACCGTGCCGTGGGATGACGCCGGCGCGGCCTTGCGTTTCAGCGTTACCTTTGCGGCTAAAACAATCGAGGACGAAAGCCGGATTTTGGGCGAAATCGCCAGCCGCCTGGGCAGCGTGACGTTTGAATTTTGACGCCTTAACCAGAACGTTATCATGATTGCCTTTGTTGCTTTTGTTAAGAAGAATCTGATGCGAACGTTAGTTTTTTGTTTTTGCGTGGCCCTGATTTTTCCCGCCGCGGGCGCGCAAATCAATATCAATTTTGGCAACACCGAGTACAAGGGCCTGACGAATGATTTCCATGGGGCACTGTTTGGCAGTGGCCGGCCCGGCAACTGGCAGATCGTCGTGGACGAAGTGCCTTCGGTCTTCACTCCCATCTCATCAAACGCGGTTCCCCGCATGAACCATATTCCGGTGCTCGCGCAACTGGACACCGACCCCACCGACGAGCGTTTTCCCATGCTGATTTACGACAAGGAAACATTTAAGAATTTCCAGGTAAACACGCAGTTCAAAATAACCGGCGGCCTGCTGGAGCAAATGGCGGGGATCGTTTTTCGTTTTCAAAACGAGTCGAATTTTTATGTCGTTCGCGTCAGTGCGCTTGGCCACAACGTGCGTTTCTACAAAGTCGTAAATGGCGTCCGCGGCAATCCCCTGGGGCCGACGCTGGACGTTTCCACGGGCGCGTGGCACTCGCTGGCCATCCAATGCCAGGGCAACCAGATCGTGTGCTGGCTGGATGACCACCTTGTCATGCCCCCTTTGCAGGACAGCACCTTCACGTCCGGCAAAATCGGTTTTTGGACCAAGTCCGATTCGTTGACCCATTTCGGCGACACCCGGATCACGTACACGCCCGTGGTGCCCATGGCGCAAGTGCTCATCCAAAACATCCTGCAACAGCAGCCGCGCCTCCTGGGCCTGCGAATTTATACCCTCGATAAAGAGGGTATTCCGCGGATCATCGCCAGCAAGGTGCCGGATGAAGTCGGCCAGGCCGGCGCTGAGTCGGAGCAGGCGGCCATCGACAAAGGCCAAATTTCTTTTGGGAGAGGGAAGGGGACTTGCGCCGTGACGATGCCTTTGAATGACCGAAACGGCGTTCCCATCGCCGCCGTGCGCGTCCAATGGAAACGATTCATGGGCGAAACCCAGGACACTGCCGTCAACCAGGCTCGTGCCCTCGTGCAAACCATGCAATCACAAATTCTGTCCAGCCAGGACCTGTTGCAGTGATTCGGTACGTGCCGAAAATGCTCCTACCCGCCGACCTGCGCCTTGTATTGTTCGGGCGGCATCAGCGAGGTGAGTTCGGCGGGATTGCTCAACTTGATTTTGAAAAACCAGCCGCCGGCGTAAGGCTCTTTGTTGACCAGCGCGGGATCGTCTACCACGGTTTTATTTGATTCGAGGATTTCCCCGCTCACGGGAGCATAGATGTCGCTGGCCGTTTTCACGGATTCCACCACCGCGCAGGCGTCACCGGCTTTCACCTTGCGCCCGGCCTCGGGCAGTTCGACGAAGACGATATCGGTCAGCTCAGCCTGGGCATGATCGGTAATGCCGATGGTGGCCGTATCGCCCGCGGCGCGCACCCATTCGTGCGATTTCGTGTATTTCAGGTCGGAAGGAATGTCGCTCATAAAATTTCCCACGCAGCTTACGCGCCCGGGGCGAATTCTCAAATCCAAAAATCGAAAATCATCACGCCGCCGGTTTTTTGTAAATCGGTTTTGGCACAATAGTCGCCGGAAAACGTTTGCCGCGGATTTCAATTTCAATGGGGCTTTTTGCAAATTCCGGCGGGACATAGCCCATCCCGATGCCGGTGCCCAGCGACGGGCTTTGCGTGCCGCTGGTCACCACGCCCACGCTCCGGCCATTGGCCCAAATGGGATAATTCGGGCGCGGCGGCGCGCATTTATCGGCCATTTTGAAGGCGATGAGTTTCTTCTTTGTGCCGTGCGCCTTTTGTTCCGCCAAAAGCTGGCGCCCGATAAACTCGCCTTTATCGAGCGAGACAAAAAATCCCAGGCCTGCTTCGATAGGCGTCGTGTTCTCATCCAGTTCATGCCCGTAGAGTGGATAGCAAACCTCCGTGCGGAGCGTATCGCGCGCGCCCAGGCCACAGGGCTTGATGCCATACGGTTCCCCGGCTTTCAGGATTTTGTCCCAAACGCGTTGTATCAGATCGTCCTCTCCAATGATTTCAAAACCATCTTCGCCGGTATAGCCGGTGCGGGAAACGAGAACGCCGCCGTTTTTAAAATGAAATTCGCCAATTTGGTTTTTTTTCAAATCGGTGACACGATGGGTCCGCGTGCAGGCATAGGATGCGCCGGGAAAACAGTCGTCGATAAAGTTTGTCACGCGCGGGCCCTGGACGGCCACGGCGGAATAATTATGGGACGCATCGGTCAGGTTTACTTCGTCGCGTCGCGGAAATGCGTGCCATTGCGCCTTCAACCACGCCACGTCGTCCGGCGTGCGCGAGGCGTTAATGATGAGCAGGTACACGCCGGCGGAAAGTTTGTAGGCGTACAGGTCATCAATCGTGCCGCCGTGCTCGTGGCATATCAGGGTGTACTGGCCTTCGCCGGGTGCGAGCTTGCGAATGTCATTCGTCAATACGTGGTTGAGAAATTCCTCCGCCGCCGGGCCGCTTACGGTCACTTCCCCCATGTGTGAGATGTCAAAAATCCCGGCGGCGTTGCGGACGGCCAAATGTTCCGCAATCAGGCCCGAATATTGGACGGGCATTTCCCAGCCGCCAAAATCAATCAGGCGCGCGCCCAGTTTTTGGTGCGCGGCAAAAAGAGCGGTGCGTTTGAGCTTGGCAGAATTCATTCCAGTGGTGTCAGGGAAAATTTCCGGATTTCGATATCGCCGCCTTCGCTTTGGATGCCGAGGTAACCCGACGAAAGATTGCAGCCGGTGATTTGGTTCATTTCCTTGTCATTAACATAGAGAACGATATTGCTGCCCTGGCAAAGCACCTGGTTGGTGTTCCATTCGCCGGCGGGGTTTTCATTTTGCGGCCCGTTTTGCGGAATGGTGAACGTCTTTTTGCCGACCTGATGCCCGTCCGAGCTCGCGCCGCCTTCCAAAATCAAATCGCCCTGGTGCTGGTAGAGCCCCTGGCACTGGATGCCTTCCGGAAAAACGACATCCGGCGGCTGGATATGGACAAAGATGCCCGAATTGTTCACTTTCGGGGTCGGGTCCAGCTTCACAAAACGCCACACGCAGGTGAGTTTGTAATTACTGTACGTCTGCGTCGTGCGCGCATAGCCGAAAGGCTTGCCGGTACAATGAATCACTCCGTCGCTCACGCTCCAAGTCTGCATCGGGTCGGCATTGGTCTTCATAAAGAACGCCCAGCCGTCAAAATTCTTGCCGTTAAAAAGGTCAATTTCAGTCGTTTTTTGCGACGGCGGCGTGGCCTGGCATCCGGCTAAGGAAAGAAACGCGATGGACAGCGTGCCGGCGAATAAAATTCCAATTTTCATGGGCGAAGGATTGTGGCAGAACTAACGCAAGTCAAGAAAACGTGCGAAACGAAAATCCATTAACCCGTGCAATTTCCCTTCTGATTCGGCAAGGTATCCGTGTGGAAACGTTGCTGGATATCATTCATGAGGACGCGGAACTGCTGGCGATTAACAAGCCGGCGGACCTGGTCTGTCATCCCAGCAAAAACGGGCCGATGTCCAGCCTCATCGGCCGGGTGCGCCTGTACCTGGGCGCGGAATCCCGTCCGCATTTGGTCAACCGGCTCGACCGCGAAACGAGCGGAGTGACGCTCGCGGCCAAAACGGACGCTGCCGCGCGGGAGTTGCGGCAGCTTTGGGAAAGCCGCGAGGTGGAGAAGGAATATCTGGCTATCGTGCATGGGCACCTTGCGAAGGATCACGGAGTGATTGATGCCCCGCTGGGTAAGGACGAAGCCAGCCGCGTGGCCATCAAGGATTGCGTGCGGGCGGATGGCCAGCCGTCGCAAACGGAATTTTTTGTGGAGCACCGATTTTCTATCATGGGCGAGGATAAGCGGTCATCGGCGTTTTCATTATTGCGCGTTCAGCCGCGCACAGGTCGGAAACATCAAATTCGCATTCACCTGGCGCACATTGGCCATCCTATCGTGGGGGACAAAATTTACGGCGGCGACGAGGATTTATATTTGTCGCTGGTCGAAGGCCGGCTGGATGAGGAGCAGAAACAGAAGCTGATTTTGCCGCATCAGGCGCTGCACGCGTCGGCTTTACGTTTCCTGTGGCGCGGCCGGCAAATGGAATTTTCCTGCGAACCGGAGAAATGGTTCACGGAATTTTGCAAGGCAGATGCGCCCGTTGGCGTTTGAAAAGCGGTATTTGTTATTCCAGCGGCTCCAAAGCCAGTTTACGGACTTCAATGTCACCGCCTTCGCTTTGGATGCCGATGTAGCCGGACGTGAGGTTGCAGCCGGTGATGTGGTTCATTTCCTTGCCATTAACATACAGCTCAAGGCTGGCGCCACGGCAGACAACCAGGTTCGTGTTCCATTCGCCGACGGGGTTTTCATTGGGCGGCCCAATTTGCGGAACGTTGGTGGCCTTTTTGGCGGCGATGGGATAGCCGTCCGCTCCGACGCCGGCATGCAGCATGATATCGCCCTGGTGCCAGTACCATCCCTGGCACTCGATGCATTCCGGCCACACGACGTCAGGCAACTGGTCATGAATGAAAATACCCGAATTGTCCGCGTGCGGCGCGACGCGCAAAAAGCGCCAAGTGCAGGTGAGTTTGTAATCGTGGTAGCTTTGCAGGGTGCGGGCATAGCCGTACGGTTGGCCGGTGCAATGAATCACGCCATCGCTCACGCTCCACGTCTTTTCGGGCGGCGAGTTGCTCCTCATACAGAACGTCCAGCCGTCGAAATTTTTGCCGTTGAAAAGCTCAATCCCCGCGCTCTTTTGTGGCGAAGCCGTTTTGCATCCGGCGATGGCGAAGAGGGTGAGGGAGAAAATGGCGGCCAATAAAATATTCGTTATGCGCTTCATTCACAAAGAATTACGGCGCGCCTGCAACAAGTCAAGCACGCCGCACGGGTCAGTGGTGTCTTAATTTCAAACGATGCGGTAAAAGAGAGGTGCTCACCCCATCTCAACCGCCGGTGGTTTGGAAAACCAGGAGATACGGCACGGCGGGATGGCCCTGGGAATCCTGGAAACCATGAAACCGCGGGCTGTTCAGCCAGAAACCATAGGTTTTGTTTGGTTCAAGTTTAACCTTCATGACGCAGGTCTTGTGGTCTGCCTCATAATGCGGCTTTCCAACGGATTCTGGCGCGGAATTTTGCCACGCAGTGGACCAGCTCCAGGATTGGTCCGTCATTTCTTTGCTGAAGGTGACTTTGATTTCAAATTCCCCGGGCGTGACATCTTTGGTTCCCGCTTCAGGAACGGTTTTCACGACGACCGGCGCGATGGAATCAATGTCCTGCGCGCGGCTGGTTTGGGGCGCAAATTGGCAGGCTGCGCCAAAGAGCAGTGCGGCGAGCAATGTATTTATTTTCATAATTTAATTTTTGTTGTCAGTTTTGTTTGGCAGGCAAAGTGGTTTGGCCGACGCCTCCGGCGTTAATTTGCTGGATAATTTTTTCGTCGGCATCAGCCACGGCGGTTTCCAGTCGCGGATCATCGAGGATGGCCAGGGCCTCTTTTTGGATTTTTTCCGCGTCCGCTTTGTCCCCGGTCGCGACAAGAATTTCAATCAATTGCCGCACCTGGCCGACAAAGTGGTCTTTGCTCATTTTTTCCATCCGTTGTGAGTTATCCGGCGGGGTGTAGGGGGGGACATTTGGATGCTGGCGGTTAAAGTCCTGCATTTGCTGCTGCATTCTTTGGCGGACTTCCGCCATGCGGGCCTGGTTTTCCATTTCCATGCGATACCGACTGCAATCACTTTGGAAACCGGATTCGGGGTCGCCCATATATTTCCGGCAGGTTTCATATTCACCTTTCGCCACTAATTGGTCTTCAACAAACGCATAGCATTGGCCGGCCAGTTGGGGGTCGCGCTGTTCGATGGCTTTGAAGAGCTTGTAAGAGGCGTCGCCATTGCCAAGATCCCCATTGATGCAGTTTACTTCAGCGAAGTAATTAAAATCGCCCTCACCATCGAGAAGCTTTTGTGTGTCGGTATCGCGAAGTTCGAGTAACGCTTGTTTGGCTTTGGGATAACGGCGGCCAAGTTCCGTCCAATCAATGAGTGAAAATAGGTGCTGGCCGGCCTGGCCCTGGTCAAACCGCGACTGCTCGAAATAATTTGTGAACGCCTGCAACGAGTCCTCGTACTGGCCCTGGTTCATCAACCTTTTGGCTTTCTGCCATTCATCGTACAAATCGGACTGTGGCAGGCCGGTGGCCGGATCAATCGGTGTCGCTTTGCCGTCGCCCGGCAGGCCTGTGGCTGGATTAATCTGCTGGGCTGACGCCAGCGCCGCAAAAAAAACTAACAGGAAAAAGGCGGTTTGCAGTTGGATTTTCATGACTCAATGGGATTTGGTTTGGAAGGAAAATAAATAGGGCACCGATGGCTCGCCGGCCGCGTCCTTGAAATTGTGAAATTTATTGGAGTTTAACCACCAGGCGTAGGTTTTGCCCGGTTCCAGATGGACTTTCATGACGCAAGTGCGGTGATCGTCCAGGTAATGGGGCGGCCCGAGGGATTCGGGGGTGGAATTTTCCCAGGCCGTGGACCAGCTCCAGTCGCCATCCATCATGTCCTTGCAGAATCGCACGCGGATTTCCATGTCGCCCGGCGCAACGTCACGCGTGCCGGAAACGGGGAAGGTTTCGACGACGACGGGTGGTTGCTCAGCGAGAATCAAATCATCACCCGGCGTGCCTGTCATAGTTGGCGCAGGATTCGAAGGGGAATTTAGATCTGAAAGAGCGTGGCCGGGAATGGAGCACGTGGGCGGATCTCCAATCGGATTTATGCTGTATGTTCCGCCATCCGGGCATACAGGGAATCCACTCTGAATATAAGGTCGAAGGCCGTCAACCGTCGGCACATCACCGTTTGTTTTATTATATTCCAAGGCCCATTCCTGTTTGGCTGCGGCAATTTGGATGAGGTTGGCGATGCACATTTGCTGGGCTTCTTTTTTCTCGATGAGTAATACATGCGGATATCCTTGATCAGCAGGCGGGGCGGCTTGGGGCGATGAAAACCGCATCTCGTCCTGGGCTTGCTCAATATTTCCAAATGCAATCGAAGCAAAGGGGTGCAGGCCGTTAACATACATAACAATTTGTGGCCTGGAAGTGATGACGTTGGGATCTGTTAGTACAAAGTCACCGTTGCCTTTCGAAATCCACATAGATTGTGGCGGGGTTTCGGGCGTTGCGGAAACGCCATCCAACTTGAGCGCAGCTTCGTTATGGCCGACGAGATTATAATGGCCTTTGACGGTCATTGCGTTGTTGTTCCGCTCCACAGAAGTAATCTCAATAGAATCACCCTCCGGAAACCAGGTGCCGCCGATGTAAAAGGGAGACGTTCCAATCTGATGCTGGCGCATGACGAGCTCTTGTTGGTGCAGAGCCTGGGCGTGCTGCCGCCCTTGAATAAATGCGGGTATCGCAATCGCCGCGAGCATTCCAACGATAGCAATTAAAAAGGGAATCGAAAATATGGCGAGTACCACTACTGCAAACCGTCTCCAGAAATGGTCTGGTTTTTGCACTGGCGGCACTTGCGCGGCTTTGCTGGTCTCGGGCGGTGTTCCCGCAATCGTCTCCAATTGGGTTTTAACTTCGCTGGCCTGCTGGTAACGGCGTTCAGGTTCTTTTTCCAATGCGCGCAAAACGATTTCATCCAGCCGCACGTCCACTTGCACTTTCTTCGAGGGCGGCTGGAATTTGCCCAGCGGCAATTCGCCCGTGAGCATTTCGTAAAACACGACGCCCAGCGAATAAATGTCCGAGCGATGGTCCACCGTCTGCGGTTTTTCGATCTGCTCGGGCGACATGTAATGCGGCGTGCCGATGACCTGCTCCGCTGTGAGGTTTGCGCTGCCGCCATCGCCAAGAATTTTCGCGATGCCGAAGTCCGCAATTTTCACGCGGCCGTCTTTATCCATCAAAATGTTTTCCGGCTTGATGTCGCGGTGAACAATGCACTGCTCATGGGCATATTGTAGCGCTTCGCAAATTTTCGGAACGATGGCCAGCGCTTCTGGCGGCGAAAGTTTACGTGACTGGAGCAACTGCCGCAGCGAAAGGCCGTCCACGAATTCCATCAGCAAATAAAAATTCCCATCCACTTCGCCAAAGTCATAGACCGTGACGATGTTGGGATGGTGCAATTTGGCCAGTGCCCGCGCTTCGCGCTCAAAGCGGTCGGAAAATTTCTGGTTGCCCTGCTTTTCCGGCGAAAGGATTTTCAGCGCGACGACGCGGTCCAATCGCGGCTGCCGCGCTTTGTAGACCGCGCCCATGCCGCCGCGCCCGAGGCATTCCAGGATTTCGAGTTGTGGGAATAATTTAGCGACATCCGCGACTGGCGCTGGTGGGTCGGGCGGCGCTTTGACCGCGCCGGGTTCGCCCGGAATTTCCGTTTGCGTGGCCAAATTTAGTGCAATCAGGCAGCGCGGGCAGAGACCTTCCGGTGAATCTGGGGGCATGGAGGCGCCACATTTAGGGCAGTTTTTAGGAATGACTTGAGTAGAGGCTGTTGGTTGGGATACTGGAGGCTCTTCTTTTTTCGCCTTGCGTGTCAGGAAAACAACCCAAATCACTACCGCGCCGAGCACCGCCACGACCAAAAAAATCAGCAGGAAAACACCAAGGCCGAGCAGCGCTAAAGTCGACGGTTCCGCAAGAATGACGTGTTTCATATTATCGTGGAAATTCCACGTTCACCCGTTACTTCAGAAAAATCGGCAAAACGTTACATGGCCAAATGGCCAAATTTTTAGGATTTTAACCCAGGACGGACATCAAATGCCGCAATTCCTCATCTACGCTTTCGCCTTCGGCCAGGGTGTGTGCAATTTCTTCACGGAACAATTCCCGGTAACGCTTGCGCAACCGGTGTACCGCCACGCGCAATGCGCCTTCGTTCATGACCAGTTCCGCGGCAACGCTCGCATAGGGAATTTCCTTCTTGTCCGCCGTGAGGAAGATTTTCAGCCGCTCAAACTCGGAAATCTTTCCGGCGCGCTCAAATTCCAGGCGCAAGCGCGACATCGTTAGTTCCAGCAGCGTCAGTGCCCAGCGCCGTTCGAAGGCGCGGTCCGGTGGAATTTCGGTGGAGGCAATTTCAGACTGAAATTTGCGCTCGGCCATTTCTGTGTCGAGTGACATCTGCGCCTGGAAGCCGCCGCGTTTTTGGGCGTGGGCGCGTTCCCATTCATTCGTCAAAAACCTTTTCAGCGCCACCAGCAGGAAACTCCGGAAGCGTCCGCGCTCCTGCTGCGCGGAATCGAGGAATTTCTTTTCGAGCAGCCGCGCGAAAAATGCCTGCGTCAAATCCTCGGCGTTTTCCTTCGATTGCCCGCTGCGGCGGATATAGGCGTAGAGCGGATACCAGTAGATGCGGCAAAGTTTTTCCAGAGCGGCGGCGGACTGCGGCGATTCCCCTTCGCGCGCCGAGAGCACCACCGACCAATGCGTTGTGACGAAAGCCGGGCGCGGCGCAATTGGCGTGGAGGTGGTCTGGTTTGCCGTGGTCACGGTTTCAGACTAATCCCATAACGGGCGAAATGCACGGCAGATTGTTTTGAGGCCCGGGAAGAACCTTCGCCATGTGCAAATTTTATTTGAATCACGTCCAAAACGTTATACTAATTTGTCCGTACATAACGACCCAACGTGAAACCGACCGACCTGCGGGGCATCCTGCAATACATTCCGCAATTCCGCGAGAAGACCTTCATCCTCGCGATTGACGGCGTCATCGTCACCGACGAAAATTTTGCGACGCTGCTGCTCGATGTCGCGGTGCTGCGCTCGCTAAACATCCGCGTCGTGATTGTGCATGGCGCGTCGGCGCAAATTCGCGCGCTCGCCGAGGAAAAAAATATGACGCCGTCCAACCTCGACGGCTCCGGCATCACCGACGATGCCACGCTCAAGCTCGCGCTCACCGCCGCCAACCGCCTCACGCACGAAATTCTCGAAGGTCTCTCCACCAACGACTTGCGCGGTGTCAGCACCAATGCCATCATCGCCCATCCCATGGGAATCATCCAGGGCGTGGACCATCTCTTCACCGGCAAAGTCGAGCGCGTGGACACGGAGATGCTCCAAACGCTTCTTTCCCAGGGCGTTATTCCTGTCGTCCCGCCGCTCGGTTTCGACGGCGATGGCCGGACGTATCGGGTCAATTCGGACGGCGTGGCTGTGGCCGTGGCCGAGGCGTTGAAGGCCGTTAAATTAATTTTCATTACCGCGCAGGACGGTATCTTCGTCCAGGGCCGGCTCATGCGGCAAATTCCCGTCGCGGACCTCGAGTCTGTTCTCGTGCTGCAAAAAAATGAAATTCCCGTCGAGCTGCAATCCAAGGCCATCCATGCCGTCGCGGCCTGCAAGGCGGGCGTCCCGCGCGTGCACGTTATCAATGGCAAGGTGGAAGAAGGCCTGCTCGCTGAAGTTTTTTCCAACGAAGGCATCGGCACGCTTATTTACGCGAACGATTATCAGCAAATCCGCCGCGCCATTAAGAAAGACGTGCGGGCCATCCAATCGCTGACCAAGAAAGCCGTCGAGTCGGATGAACTGGTCAAGCGCACGCGGGCGGTCATCGAAAAAAGTTTGGCCGACTATTTTATTTTTGAAATTGATAAAAACCCCGTCGCCTGCGTGGCGTTGCACGTTTATCCCGAGCAGAAAAAAGGCGAACTTGCCTGCCTCTACGTGAATCCCATCCACGAAAACCGGGGCATCGGGCGCAAGCTCATCGCCTTTGTGGAAACGAAGGCGCGCGAAGCTGGCTTGGGCGAACTGATCACGCTTTCCACCCAGGCCTTCACGTATTTTCAATCCAAGGGCGGCTTTGCCGAAGGCACGCCGGATGATTTGCCGCCCGCCCGCCGTGAAAAATACGAGCAGAGCGGACGGCATTCCAAGGTGCTGGTGAAGAAGTTGAAGTAAGAAACGATTTAACGCAGAGACGCAAAGAATGAAGGACTTAAGGAATTAATTTTATGAACCCCTCCGTGTCTGCGGCCTGTAGCGACAATTTCAATTCAGCTTGTGAAAAAAGGGGCGTTACTCCAACGCCTTTTGTTCTGATGGTTAATATTGCGGACCAAACCGTTTCCCTCTTTGAACAAAATAAATTCGTTAAAAAATTCTCCTGCTCCACATCGCGTTTTGGCATTGGGCAAATCGAAGGTTCAAACCAGACTCCGCTTGGCCTGCACCGCATCGCGGAAAAAATTGGCGCGGGCGAACCGGCAGGGACGGTATTCAAGGCGCGCAAAGTTGTCGGCCACACCGCGCAGCCGGAATTTGCCGATGCCAAAATCACCACGCGCATTCTATGGCTCGATGGGTTGGAACCCGGCCTGAATCGAGGCGGCAATGTAGATTCGCACGCGCGTTATATTTACCTCCACGGCACGGCCGACCAGTCCAGCATTGGCAAACCCGCGTCCTGCGGCTGCATTCATCTGTTTGACGCCGACATTATTCTGCTCTTCGATTTGCTGCCCTCCGGAACGCTCGTCTGGATCTGTGAATCGTGAAATCGTTAAACTCCAGCCTTAGCCGGCCCATGGTGTTGCAGCCAAAAAGCCAAAATGTTGCACCTTAAATCCCTCTATATCAATGATGTAGCTGATGTTGCACCTTTTCCTGCTTCATATATCTTTTACGCCTTCTCCCGGGCGGGCTCTGATATCGGGACACAACCCGATGTTTAATTGACTTTACGGACGACTGTACTAATTTGCCCTCGTGTTTGTCCGGCTCGGCAAAATTCTGGTCGTTTTTGCGCTCGTGGCCACGCTCGGTGCGCACTGGGCCTTGCTTCAAACCGTCGCCTGGACGACGATGCTCGCGAGCAATCTCCAATCCGGTTCAATCCATGACGCCATGGCCAAAACGTTCGATGGCCAACATCCCTGCTGTTTATGCAAAGCCATTGCCGCTGCCAAAAAGTCGCAACAGAAAGATGAATTCATCGTTGATAAACAAAAACTGGAGTTTCCGCCCATCCAGGGAAAACTGGTTTTAATCGGCCCGTCGAGACTTGACCTTTTTCCGTGGAAGGATTCTTTCGCAAAATCATTCTTTCCCAAACCCGCGACGCCCCCTCCGCGCGCATTCTTCGCCTGATTCAATTCGTTGGCAGGGCAGCCGGCAGGCTGCGCCTGTCCATTTTGTTTCCCAATTAGTTTTAAACTTTGAGACGTCGCGCCCGCGGTGTCTCGCCACTTGAATTTGAAAATGAAGAATAAAAAGAAAAAATTTGCAGTTTTGAAAAACGGACGCGGTTGGCTGGCTGCTTCCGGCGCGGTTTTTACCGCGATGGGCATGAGCGCGAACAGCGCCTGCGCCCACGGCTTTGTGGGCGACTACTTTTTTCCGCCGACAATTACCACGGATGATCCCTTCGCCACGGACGAATTGAAGCTGCCGTCAGTTTCCTATTTTAAGAGTCCGGCTGCGGGCGGCGGTCCTGCCACAGGTACGACGGATGTCGGCTTCGAATTTGACAAGGAAATCTTCCCCAAGTTCGCCCTCGGCATATCGGGGGATTATTTGTTCCAAAAACCGGACGGACAGCAGCAACTCACCGGTTGGGATGATTTTGTTATGAGCGCGAAATATCAGCTCTGGCAAAATGATCCACACCAGGCGATTTTCTCCGTAGGAGCGCTCTGGAGAATCGGTGGCAGCGGCAGCTCACAGGTCGGCGCCGACTCGGCCAGCGTCTTTACACCAACCATTTACGGCGGCAAAGCGTTCGGCGATTTGCCTGATTCGTTGAAGTACGTCAAACCTATTGCCGTCACCGGCACTCTCGGCGTGGATTTGCCCACCAGCGCCGAGCCGAATAATCTCCAGTGGGGCATTGCGCTGGAGTACAGCCTTCCCTATTTGCAGGAACAGGTACAAGACATCGGTCTGCCGCGGCCTTTCAGAGATATGATTCCGCTCGTGGAATTTTCCATGTCGTCCCCGCTGAATCGCGGCGGCGGGCAAACCACCGGCACCATCAACCCTGGCGTCCTTTATGAAACGAAGTACTTTCAAATCGGCGCCGAGGCGCTGATTCCCGTCAACAGCGCGTCCGGCCACAACGTCGGCGCGATTGCGCAGTTGGAAATATTTATTGATGACATCTGGCCAAAAACATTCGGCTTCCCGCTAATTGGCCGGGACAACTAAAGAACAAATATCTGAAAACCATTATGAAAATGATCAAAACTATTCCGTATCGTTTGATGTTGGCTGCTATTTTGTTTTTCGCCATTCAATCGCAGGCATGGGCGCACGCCTTCTTGGACCACGCGGAACCGAAAGTCGGCGGCACAGTTACGAATTCTCCGTCGGTAATAAAGATCTGGTTCACGCAGGAACTTGAACCGGCATTCAGCAACATTGAAGTGCGGGACGCCCGGGGCAACGAGGTGGACAAGCGCGACGCGCATCTTGGTGACAAGGACAAAACGCTCCTCATCGTGTCGATGGCCCAATTGCCGGACGGCACTTACACGGTCAACTGGCATGTCACCTCGGTGGATACGCATCGGACGCAGGGCCATTTCGAATTCACCGTGAAGGCGGCGCAAAAATAAAACGAGAAAAAGCTGGCATGACAACTTGGCTCATTATAACGCGAGCGATTCATATCGGCTCATGCCTGCTTTTCTTTGGCATTTTTTTCTTCGACCGTTTTATTGCTTTGACCATATCACAACCACAATCCGAAATCGCCATTTATTGGAAAAATAGCCTTCGTCTACTCAGTTTGGTTCTGTTGCCGATAATTCTCTTCTCAGGAATGGCGTGGTTTGCACTGGTCGCCATGGCGATGAGCGGCCAGCCGCTTCAAATGGAAATTTTGAAGGTCGTCTGGACGCAAACACAATTCGGGACCGTCTGGGAAATCCGGCTGATTCTTTTGTTGGTTGCAACCGTTGCGGCAGCGGTTTCCTGTTTTGCAAAAGTGTCAACTCCGCTCCAGGCATCCGTGTCATGGTTTCTGTTCGTCATAAACGCCTGCCTCCTCGGCAGCCTGGCCTGGGCCGGCCATGGGCGGGAAAGCTCGCTGTGGCATTTATTTGCCGACGTCTTGCACTTGCTGGCCGGCGGTGTCTGGCCCGCCGGCCTTCTGCCTCTGTTTTTGCTATTAAAAAGATCGCGCATTATTGCGATACCAGCGGATTGGCTTTCAATGGCGCAATTGGTTCGCCGTTTTTCGGCAATCAGTTTGGCCTCCGTGTCCTTGCTCACCATCACCGGACTGGTCAATAGCTGGTTCCTCGTCGGCTCGGTATCAAATTTGTTCGCGGAACCTTATGGTTGCTGGCTTTTGGCAAAAATCATTTTCTTTTCTATCGCCTTGGCGATTGCCTCCATGAATTTATTGCGCCTTAAACCGCGTCTATTGATTGAAGGTTCGCAACCCGAAAAAGCAAATGCGACCGTGGCACAATTACAAAGCAATGTTCAGGTTGAATTGGTTCTCGGCTTGGCCATCGTCATCATCGTGGCTGTCCTGGGAATTTTACCGCCGGCAATTCATTAAAACACTTTTATTTCGCTGCGTGTCAATTAACATACTAAATTATATGCCTCGCAAAGACGGAGCCATACCGGGCAAGCAACAAAATGACGAGCGTCTGTTCGTCATTGTTGCCGTTGTGATGTGCTTTATTTTGGGGACCGGCTTTTGCGCATTGCTGTTTGTGTTGAACTATCGCGGTCAATCGTCAGATGACACATCTGCTGGCAGCCTGCCGGATTCCAAACCCGCATTCATCCAGCCGGACCATCCCCGCAACCTGGTGAATTTTTTTCTCACCGATGCCTCCGGCCGCGCCGTCACGCGCGCGGATTTAGACGGTAAAATCCTTGTCGTGGATTTTCTTTTTACGAGCTGTTCGCTAACGTGCCCCATCGTAAACGCCCAAATGGCCCAAATCCAGCAGCTGACCACCAACCAGCCTGATATTAAACTCGTTTCGATTACAGTGGATCCTCGTGACGATACCCCCACCGTGCTTCAAAAGTATGGGGCGCATTTCGGCGCCGACACCAATCGCTGGCTATTCCTGACGGGTCAAAAAGCGGCGCTCTATAATTTAATCGGAAAAAGTTTCCTGGCGCAGGACCTCAACGATCCCTTCAGTAATATGCCCGGAAATTTTTCCCATACTGAACGCATCGCCGTGATGGATGCGCATGGAAACCTGCGCGGATATTTTGACGGCCTGAACCAAAACACCGCGGGTGCCGTCGTCGAAGAAATTGCAAAACTGCGGAACGAAAAATTATGAAATGGCTGGTATTAAAAGTCTCTCTTCTGTTTTGTGTCACAATGTTTGCCGATGGCGCGTTTGCCGCGTCGACGGCCGACGCTGTCACGTCTTATGCCGCCAGTGGCGTGATGGAAAAAATTGCGCCCGACTGGCACACCGCGACCATTCATAACCGGGAGATCCCCGGATATATGGCGGAGATGACTATGGATTTTCCCATTCACGATACGAATGAACTTAACGGCGTTTTGCCCGGGGATATCATTACATTTACCGTTGTGGTCAACCAAGACAGCTCCTGGATTCAAAACGTCAAGCGTACCGGTCAAATGGCGCCGGTAGCCACAAATGAAATGCAAGCCATGTCCGGCCAGGCTCCCGATCTTGGCCCGGGAGACATGTTGCCCGACGGCTCGCTGACGGCTGAAGACAACCGGCAAATTCATTTCTCGGATTTTCGCGGACAGGCGGTGGCTTTCACCTTCTTTTACACGCGCTGCCCGCTGCCGGATTTCTGCCCGATGATGAACAAAAATTTTGCCGCCGCCCGCAGCCTGATTTCCGCTACCGCCGATGCGCCAACGAATTGGGAATTTCTTTCCATTTCCTTCGATCCCGCCACCGACACTCCGGCCATGCTCGGCAGTTACGCCGGCCTTTTCCGGGGAGGAAACGCGGACCACTGGCTTTTCGCCTCCGCCTCGACGAATGCCCTCGCCACGCTCGCGCCGGCGCTTGACTTGATGGTCTGGCATGAGGGCAGTAGCATTTCGCACAATCTCCGTACGGTGGTGCTGGACCCGCACGGACGAATTTACCGCCAGTTTGACGGCAACCAGTGGACCGCCCGGCAGCTCGCCGACGCCATTTTGGCCGCCGCGCGCCAATAGGACGGGCGCACTGCCGGTAAAATTTCAAGTTGCGGATATCGGCCAAACCTGTATATCTTCAATCGAATGGGTTCACTCAAAAAACGTCGCAAGGCAAAAATTAACCGTCACAAACGGCGCAAGAAGCTGCGCTTGAATCGTCACAAGAAACGCACGTGGCAGGCATAATTGCCGGTGCTTTTTTGTTCTTCCGTTCCTGGTAAATGCCTTAGCTGGCCGGAGCATCCCATGTGATTCCGGTCCCGCAGTGGCAGGCGAAACGATTCTCCTGTTGAGCGGGATGGCCGGGGACACTCAAGATATCGAAATGGAACTTCGTTTTGAAAAGCATTACACGCGCGACGAAGCGCGCGCGCTGTTGCCGCAAATCCGCCAGTGGCTCGCCAACCTCAACCGGCTTCGCAAGGACGTGGAGAAATTTGAGCGCCGCTTGAGCCAGATGAGCGCCCAATCCGACGATATCGGCGGCGAAACGGTCAATGATTGGATTCGTGCCCTCGCCGACATGCAGCAGATTCTCGTCGAATTTCAACGGCGCGAAATTTTCATCAAGGACCTGGACCGGGGGTTGATTGATTTTCCCGCCATCATCGGCGGACGCGAAGTTTTTCTCTGCTGGGAATCAGACGAAGATGACGTGGAATTCTGGCACGACCTCGAATCCGGTTTCGCCGGCCGCGAACGGCTCTAATTTTAACGGCTGCTTGCCCGGCCTGTGTGCTCGGCATTTTGCCGGAACATCGGCCATGAACTGTTCGCCGCTGGCGGCAGATTGGTAGGCGCAATGGCAATCAAGTACCCAAGATACGGAAAATAGAGAATACCGTTTTTCCCGATCGTCGGCGAAGACGTAATTTTATCCGTGAACTTTTCCGTCCAGGCGATGGTCCCGCCGGGCGTCATGGCCGTCAAAATACCGCTTCGGGACGTGAAATAAATTTGCGAATCTGTTGCTGCCGGCGTGCCTTCGATCCAGTCCCACGAGGTTTGTTCCCATTGCTTTTTACCGTCAGGGCTGGCCGAATAGCAGCGGTCATTCGCGCCCAAATAGATATTGCCACGGCTGTCCAATACCGGCGAGGACGGCGACGCGCCCTGCGAAAACAACCGCCAGCGCTGGCTGCCGTCCGGTTTGAGCGCGTAAAGATAACCGTCCCCCGAAGTGAAATAAATGTCCCCGCTGGAATTAATCGCCGGGGAGGAAATAATTGTGCCACCGGTTGTAAAAGACCATTTCATTTTCCCTTCCGGTGTTAACGCGTAAAATTTTTTGTCGTGGGAGCCGAAATAAATCGTCCCGTCTGCCGCGATTGCCGGGGACGAGTTGATAACGCCGCCCGTCGCAAATTTCCATTTCAGCGAGCCGTCCGGCTTGAGCGCGTAAAAAGTTTTGTCCCAGCACCCGAAATAAATCATTCCGTTGCCGGCGATGGCCGGGGAAGAATCATTCCACGCACCCGTTTCAAAGGTCCATTTTAATTTGCCCCCCGGCGTGACCGCGTAAAATTTCCGGTCGCGCGAGCCGAAATAAATCGTCCCGTCGCTTCCAATGGCTGGTGATGATTCGATTTCAAGCGCTGCTTTGAACTGCCAGATGATTTCGCCGTTTGGGGTCACGGCCAGCAGCGTGCCGTTGAATGTTGGCTGGTAAATGATGCCATCAGGAGAAATAGCCGGCGCGGCATTTGCGAAAACTCCCGGCAAACGGACTCTCCAAAGATTCGTCTGGGCCCTCCCGTTCGCTGCGGCTATCAGGCAAAAAACCAACACGCCAAAAAAGAATAACCGGGTCAATTTCATCGTTTTCAATTTATTCATCTGACCGGTTCAGCTCGTAGTTCATTATCGAAAGGCAATAAATAGCCGCCGTTTCAACCCGCAAAACCAGTTGGCCCAGGGAAATGGGCTGCGCCCCGGCATTTTGGATGGATTTTAATTCGTCCGTGGTGAAATCCCCTTCAGGCCCAATCCACACAGCCGCGCTTTGCGGCAACCGGCCGTTGGCTTGTTCAAATTCGCGAAATACCTCGCGCGGATGCTGTCGCTCTTTTTGTAAGGAACCGACCAGTTGCAATTCAGCCTTCTCTTTTCGTGCCAGGAAATGTTCGATCGTTGCGGGCATTTTGATTTCCGGCAACCACGCGGCGCCGCACTGTTTCATGGCCTCAATCGCCACCTGCCGCCATTGCTCGCGTTTTTCGCCGGCGCTTTTTTCATCCAGCCTCGTTATCACTCGTTCGGTTAGCAACGGTACAATCGTCCGCGCCCCAAGCTCGACCGATTTTTGGATGATACCCTCGATAATTTTACCTTTGGGAATGCCAACGACTAAAGTGATGGGGCAGGGGGGCGGCGGAGCAAAATTCCGCTTCTCCACCCGCAGTGAAAGCCGGTCGCGCCCCACATTTTCCACCACGCAGATAAATTCGTTGCCTGCGCCATCCAGCACCAGCGCCTCGCCACTCGCCTTCAGGCGCAACACGCGCAACGCATGGTGCGCTTCGCGTCCGTCGAGCTGCAAAACATCGCCGCGGCAGTTGGGCGGCGGCAAATAAAAGCGGTGCAGTTGCATTGAACTTCAGTTTAACGCCCGCATTTCCGAATTCACGCATTAATAAACCAGGCCGCGGCGGGTGGCGCGCGCGCGTCAGCGGAAAAACTTCTTCGCTTTTTCAAAAAAGCTTTGCGCCAGTGGCGCTTCATGACCGTCACACAAGGCCGCGAATTCCTGCAGCTTGGCTTTTTGCTCGTGCGTCAGGCGTGTCGGCACTTCCACCTGGATCCGCGCATGCAAATCCCCGTGGCCGTACCCTTGCAGGTTTTTGACCCCTTTGCCTTTCACGCGAAAGACCGCCCCCGACTGGGTTCCCGCTGGGATTTTGATGGCCGCCTTGCCTTCCAGCGTGGGCACTTCAATTTCCGCGCCGAGCGCCGCCTGGATGAAACTCACCGGCACTTCGCAATGCAAATCGTCCCCGTCGCGCTGGAAAATTTCATGGGCTTTCACGTGCAAGATCACGTACAAATCTCCTGAGGAACCCCCGCGGAATCCCGCTTCACCGTTTCCGCTGGAACGCAAGCGCGTTCCCGCGTCCACGCCCGGCGGAATTTTCAGTTTTATTTTCGAGGAATGCTCGCGCCGTCCTTCTCCGTGGCAGGATTTGCAGGGCTTCTCCAAAATACGCCCGTGGCCTTTGCACTGCGGGCACGTCTGTGCAATGCTGAAAATGCCCCGCGACATCATGACCTGCCCGCGACCGCCGCACGTCTGGCACGTTTTAACGCCGGAACCTTTTTCCGCGCCCGACCCCCCGCACGTTTCGCACTTGTCCAGCTTGGACACGGAAATTTCCCGTTCACAACCTGCCGCGGCGTCTTCCAGCGTGATTTCCAAATCATAACGCAGATCATCTCCGCGCTGCGGACCGGATCGGTCGCCGCCGCCGAAGAACGTTTCGAAAATGCTTCCGCCACCGCCACCGCCGAACACTTCGCGGAAAATATCCATCGGATCATGGAACCCGCCGCCACGACTGCTGCGCTGGCGCGGGTCAAACGCCGCATGGCCGTACTGGTCGTACGCCGCGCGTTTTTGGGGATCATTCAAAGCTTCGTACGCCTCGCCCAGTTCTTTGAAGCGCTCCTCGGCAGTATGATCGCCCGGGTTTTTGTCCGGATGAAATTTCACCGCCAGTTTGCGATAGGCTTTTTTGATTTCCTCAAAATCGGCGGTCCGGCTGACTCCAAGGACTTCGTAATAGTCGCGTTTGGCCATCTGATTAAAAATCTACGAATGAAGCGCAAAATGAAATCTCATTTTGCCTGGGCGGGTTTCTTCGCCACGATGACCGATGCAGGCCGCAACAGCCGTTCACGCAATTTGTAACCCTTGCGGATCTGCTGAATGACCTGTCCCTCGGGAACGTCCGCGGTCTCCTGTTGCGAAACCGCCTCGTGCTGCGTGGGGTCAAACGGCTTTCCCGCGGCGTCAATTTCTTCCGCCCCCGCTTCCGCCAGGGCGTTTTTGAGCTGCGACTGCACCATGACGATGCCGGCCTGCAACGAGGACGATTGCGCGTCCTTCGCGTTTTGCGCGGCAGCCAGCGCCATTTCAAAACTGTCCAGCACGGGCAACAGCTTTTGAATCAGCGCGGCATTGGCGAACTGGACGGCTTCCGTCCGCTCCCGCGCGGCGCGTTTCTTGAAATTATCAAAATCCGCCGTTGTCCGCAGCAGCCGTTCCCAGCTTTCATCGGCCTTGGCCGCGCGCACCTTCAACTCTTCAAACTGTTCGGACGTCATTGACGCCGGGTCAATCGCCACGATTGGCTCGACGTTTTCCGCCGCGTCGGACGGTATCTTTTCAGCATTTTCCATAGGCATCTTCGACTTTCTCATGTTTTTGAAAAATCTCAGAAAGGCAGAATAAACGATTTTTGCGCGGCCAGCAAATTGAAATAACGCCGGGACAGGGCGTGAACGCCGGGGGCCGTTATCCTCATTGGTGTTCATCGTGTGAGTTCATCCAAGAGAGTTGAACCCGGGCGGCGGGCACGTTCTCTGACAAGCTTGTTGAAATCAGCATCTGTCGGTTCTTCAGTTTTTTTACATTCGACCAAAAGGCGATGAGGATTAAACTTATGAGGCGTCCGTTTTGTGTCGCGGGGAATAATTTATGCCAAAAGTCCAAATCAATGGAGCTTCGATACATTACGAGACTCTCGGCTCAAGCAGGGAGACCATTGTTTTCGCACATGGCCTGTTGTGGAGCGGGCGGATTTTCGACGGTCAAATCGCGGCCCTGAAAAATCATTACCGGTGCATCGCTTTCGATTTCAGAGGCCAGGGACAAACCGAAATCACGCGAACGGGCTATGACATGGAAACATTGTACTCTGACACGATTGCTTTGGTTGAATCTCTTGGTGTTGCGCCATGTCATTTTGTCGGGCTGTCCATGGGAGGAATGGTCGGTTTGCGAATGGCCATTCGACGCCCCGAACTGATCAAATCTTTGTCGCTGCTGGCCACACCGGCAGACGCAGAAACCGAAGAAAAGAAAAAACGCTACCGGCTTTTGATAATGATTGCCCGCCTGTTCGGGCTTCGAGTGGTGGCAAACCGTGTCATGCCGATAATGTTTGGGAAGACTTTTTTGAACGACCCAGGCCGGGCCGAACAAAAGAAGCAATGGCGGGAAAATTTTATTGCCAATCATCGAATCGGCATAAGCCGGGCGGTGATGGGTGTTTCAACAAGAGCGTCAATTTTTGATGAAATAAACAGAATTAAAACCCCAACCTTGATTGTAATGGGTGATGAAGATGCGGCCATTCCCATTGAACAAGCGAAGCGAATTAACTCCCAAATCACAAATTCAAAATTGATTATTTTGCCACGCGCTGGACACACGCCTGGCGTCGAAGAACCGGAGGCCGTCACAAGATTGTTGGAAGATTTCATTTCCAAACATTCTCTGGTGAACAAAGCTCCTTAAAATCAAGGGCTTAGACGCGGCAAGCGGATAAACACGCCACGTGAAACGTGGTGAAGATTTTTTACGCGTCCCGTAACAAGGGGTAAAAATTAACGCAAATTTGCGCGAAAAATAAGGGGAAAATGCGGGTTTTTAACCACGGATGGACGCGGATTTTTACCGCTCCCTCACGGTCGTGGCTCTGTTGGATTAATTCACGAGCCGATACCAGTTGTCCCGCTGATGGGGTTCGTAGCCGAGTTCGGAGATAAGCCGTTTCATGTCGGCAGTGCCCATGCGGAAGGTGGTGCCGGCCTGGGAAACGACGTTTTCTTCTATCATGATGCTCCCCAGGTCATTCGCACCGTACTTCAAAGCGACCTGGCCGATTTCCAGTCCCTGCGTCACCCACGAACTTTGCACGTTGGTAAAGTTGTCGAGGTAGATGCGCGAGAGCGCCTGGGTGCGCAAATATTCATGCGCGCCAACGGTCGGCGCCTTGAGCTTCGTGTGCTCGGCCTGGAAGGTCCAGCAGATGAACGCCGTGAAACGCCCGCCGCTGGGATACGTCAATGATTTGTCCTGCTGCGCGCGCAGGCGTTCCAGATGTTCGATGCGGTCTTCAATCGTTTCCACGTGGCCGAACATCATCGTCGCGCTTGAAAACAATCCTAGTCGGTGCGCCACGTCCATGACTTCCAGCCAGTCATCACTCATGGCTTTGAGCGGAGAAATCCGCTGGCGCACCCGGTCCACTAAAATTTCCCCGCCGCCGCCGGGAATCGAGCCGAGGCCCGCCACCCGGAAATCGGAAATGATTTTTTCCAGCGGTTCATTGAATACTTCACGGAAATGGATGAATTCGCTGGGGCTGAAACCGTGAATGTTGAAATTCGGGTATTTATTTTTTACGTGCGAGAGCAAATCCAGGTACCACTGTTTGGTGAGCCGGGGATGATGACCCCCCTGCATCAGCATCTGCGTGCCGCCCAGGGCAATGGTCTCCTCGATTTTCTTGTCCATCTCGTCAAACGTGATGATGTAGGCATCGTCGTCCTTTTCCACGCGGTAAAAAGCGCAGAATTTGCAGTACACATTGCAGACGTTGGTGTAATTGACGTTGCGGTCAACGATGTAGGTGACAATGTCATTGCCCCTGCCATTAAAGTCTTTGGCCTTGGCCAGTTGCCGCCGGCGGTCGGCCAGGGCGCCGAGTTCCTCCAGCGGCAGGCGGTAAAGCCGGAGGGCTTCGGCCTGGGTAATGCGCTTGCCGTCCCACACTTTTTGCAGCAAATCGTCCAATGACGCGTCGTAAATCACGGTTTTAAGGTATCAATCCTGCTATTATTGCACAAGATGGAGTCATTAAAATATTGCCTTGCGCCCCCGGCTCTGGCTTCATTAACCGCTGTGTCCAGCAAGGCGCCAGCGGAGAAACGGGAACGAATGACTGTTTTTTACTCCGGCCGTGTACAGGGCGTGGGATTTCGTTACAATGCCAAATCGGTGGCGGCGGGATTTGAAGTGACCGGGACGGTGCGTAATTTAATGGACGGACGGGTGGAATTGATTGCCGAGGGGACGCGGGCGGAATTAGAGGCTTTTCGCGCTGCCATCCCGGATTCAGGTCTTGCTGGATTTATTCGTGATGAGAATGTATTATGGAGCGATGCAAAGAATGACATCCGCGGTTTTCAAATTATCGCATGAACGGCGGTAAACAACTGCGGGTCAAAGCGAAAGTTGAGATGCAGGGGTATTCCTTAATGGAATCTAATGATCCTGCCGCGGTTTTTTCTGATTAAGATGAAATACGCAATTATTGCGGACATACATGCAAATCTGGACGCGTTTCAGGTGGTGCTCGAAGACGCGCAAAACCAGAAGGCCACGCATTACGTCTGTCTCGGCGACGTTGTGGGCTACAATGCCAATCCCAAGGAATGCCTGAAAATCGTCCGGGACATGAACATGCCCTGCGTGAAGGGCAATCACGACGAATACTGCTCCACCGACGAACAACTGGAAGGGTTCAATCCCAACGCCGCCGACGCGGTGCATTGGACGCGCCGGCAGTTGAACCAGGAGGAGCGCGACTGGCTGCGCGACCTCAAGTACACCAAGATGGTGGCCACCTTCAGCATCGTTCATGCGACGCTCGACGCCCCGCAGCGCTGGGGCTATGTCTTCGATAAGCTTGCGGCCGCCGCCAGCTTCCCGTACCAGAACACGCCGGTATGCTTTTTCGGCCACACGCACGTGCCGGTCGCATTCATGCGCGACACCGTCGTGCGCGGCGGGACGTTTTCCAAATTCAAAGTGGACCCGTCCAAGAAATATTTCGTGAACGTCGGCGCCGTGGGCCAGCCGCGCGATAACAATCCCAAGGCGGCCTATGTCATTTACGACCTCGACGCCGCCACCATCGAGTTGCGCCGGGTGGATTATGACATCGCCGCCGCCCAGCGAAAAATCCTCGACGCCGGCCTGCCGCCGCGCCTGGCCGAACGGCTCGAATTCGGAAGATAATTCCTTTGGATGACGGCGCGACGGGCCTGTGTTATAAAAGTCCGCGTCCTTTGAAAATTCTCATCCTGAAACCCAGTTCACTGGGCGATGTCATCCATGCGCTGCCGGTCCTGCGCCTGCTCAAACTCCATTTTCGCGACGCGCAAATCTATTGGTGGATCGATGCCGGCCTCGCATCCTTGCTGGAAGGGGATCCGGATCTGGCCGGGGTGGTGAAGTTCGAACGCAAGCGCTGGTCAAATCCACTGCATTGGCCGGAGATGGTCCGCAGCATTCGGTGGATGCGCGCGCAAAACTTCGATTGGGTGATTGATTTGCAAGGACTCCTCCGCAGCGCTTTGTTCGGCTGGCTGGCGCAGGGGAAATTTTTCGTCGGCCTCGACAATGCCTTCGAAGGCGGGCGCGAAGGGGCGCATGCGCTTTACGATTTGGCAGTGCAGTCAAGCGCCCCGGCGCATGCCGTTGACCGCTGCCTCTCGGTTTTGCCCGCGCTGAACGTGCCCGTCCATACGAATTTTCAATGGCTGCCCGAACGCCCGCAAATCGCCGCCGCGGTCAAAGCCAAATGGCCGGCGGCCGGGACAGCGCGCTGGATCGCCATTCAGCCGGGCACGCGCTGGCCGACCAAATGCTGGCCCGCGCGCAATTTCGCCGACCTCGTGCGCCTGCT
>Ga0206887_10015_pt1 | contig 49379 bp, 37 predicted proteins | sample Alteio_BWOrgHeat_89_FD_153248 | JGI IMG/M metagenome (GOLD analysis project Ga0206887, IMG submission 153248) | Enriched cells from forest soil in Barre Woods Harvard Forest LTER site, Petersham, Massachusetts, United States - Alteio_BWOrgHeat_Nextera3 ...
CGGGGCCGACCAAAAGTGGGATCAATGACTTCGTACAGGTCGCGACGTTTATCAATAATCGCGGCATAGTGATTCTCTTTCCAGTGGACAACCGACGGCACTATCAAGTCATTTCCTGATGGCCTTTTCACTGCCACTAGCCCCAATCGATATTGATCGGATAATTTCATCAAATCTGCCAAAGAGAAGCCAGTCTCGGGCGAGTGCATGTCTGCCAACGCACTGCAATCGCGTCCTATTCCTAATGCGACTGCCACGTGAAACAAAGCGAGTGTTCCACAACGATAAGAAATCCCCGGTTCACTCTTCATTATTGCCGTTGCCTCTCGTGCTTGATCGAAAAGGCGTTGGTTCTCTTGGCCGCATAACTGGCGCCCGTTAACCGCCGCGATAAGCTGTTCCAAATCGTCAACCCGGCCCAAGCTCGAAAGTAATTGCGACCAATGGGCGACGGTAAAATCGGCAACCATTCGGCTGTGTAGATCTTTAGGTTCTTTCGTGGCTTCCCACGCCTTTTGCCAGTAACTCATGGCAATACTATAGCGTCCTTGATTGCGATAATAATTTGCCAGATTTGCCATCAATGAAGGTGTCCAAACCGAATTCGGATGTGTTGCGACGAATTTTTCGAGTTTGGCTACGACGTCCGCGGGTTTATTTTGGTGATCGAGACCTGCAGCTTCGAAAAGCTCTCTGGACTCAACTTCACCTGGGTCGTTTGTCCCGACCCAGGTCAACGGCTGCGGAAACAAGCGAGCACTCATCAACTGTTCCGTGTAGCTTTCGCTACTTGCCATTACTGTATGAACGATTATAAACAGAAGTCCAATCGCCATCGGCAACTGCCACTTTTGCAAGGAAGGAGAAGAAGGATGTGGTTTCATAATTATTTTTTAAAAGTTTTTATGGGATTGTACTCCCGTTTCGCGGTTGTGTTATGATCACATTCAAAAGCAATGTGGTATCCCAGTTACCGGAACCATTTCCGGCTGGGTCCTCCAAATAGTCGGGAATGCCGTCGCCATTGCTGTCGAGAGGATTTCCGTACTGGTCGGTCGCAACGTAATGGTAGCCTATGTCAACAACAGAATTGGTCTCAGGGATTTGGTTGGTTTGCGTTGTGAAGTGGTAGAGCCCGAGTTGGTCAGCGGTCGTGCTGCCGGCATTAACCACCGGAGAATTTGCCGGGACATAAAAATTTCCAAACCAGCTGGTTTGCCAATTGTAGTTGGTCACCATCACATCTGACACCGCAACGGTTTCTAGTTTGTTGCTTCCCGGGCCTCCCAAGGGATACGTTTGCCAGCTAAAATTGTTGGTATTATAGGCGTTGAAAGCGAAAAGTGTAATATTCGTATCTCCATTATCAGCGTCGCTACAATAGATTGCCGTCCCATCAAATGACGAATTTTGCACCCGCCAAAACGATGGATTTGTATCATTACGAATCATCCATAGGCCGCAGTCATAAAGCGTGCAATTCTCAAAAACGAAACTAATGTCATAGTCGGTATCCCAAAACGCAATTGGGTTCCGGAAAAATAGACAATTTGTGAAGTCGAGAGACTGTTCTTTATATGAGGTTATGCAGGCATCGTAGAATTCACAATTTTTAAAGGTGCCGGTGCCATAAGCCCCGCGGTCCTGCATGCTATTTACGCCATAGGAGGCAGTCGATATCATGAAATCAGCAGAAATCTGCGGTTCCTGATTTGTGCTGCTGCCGTTGTATATGAATCCAAGGTTCCAGCCAACAAGCGGCCAATTGCTATTGCCACCTTCCTGAACCCTTCTGAAATGCGCAAGATAACAAGGTTGGGTTGCGGTGCCTTTAAACACCAGGCTAGCACCATTATTAAGAGACATCCCATAATAATTCCCAATGGATGAGTGTTGCGCACCATTATCCTCAAACCACCCTATGGCGGTTCCGGCAGTCACTGTCAGATTGCTGTACAAATCGCAGCCACCAAAGACATAATCCAAGGGGTCATAATGATAGCCGATATCGGGAGAAGCGTTTGTGTCTCGCAAGGCAGCATTAGTCAAAGTGCCCAATGAGGAGACGTTTGTAAGGTCGTATACAATGGGAGGGTAGGTGGTTTTCTTCGCTAAATCGCCCAGGAGCTGCGAATCAATATTTGCCGTACCGGAGCCGCGATAGGGACTGCTATTTGTGAGGTAATAATTTCCGCCGCCAACTACCTGATAAACCGGGGCCGATGGTGACGGTAGATAAACAACCCCATTCGTCAAAATCGTTGACCAATATACCTGATTGGTCATGCTTTCCCCGGTGATAAGGCAATTTGTCAAAGCCATCACTTCGTTGATATTATCGGCTTCAATGAAGGCGTATCCAGAATCGGCGGTCACATTCTCCGCGACCAAGTTTGTGCCCTCGATATATACTTGAGCATCCTGATCATTCATTATTTGAGCATGCACATTGGTTGAAGTGCCAATCAATACGTTGTAAAGACCAACATCATGCGCGTATACTGCCACCTCAGTATTCTGAAATTGGCAATTGGTGATGTTTATCGTGGCAGGATAAGTTCCTTCACAGAGCGCCAGTAAAGCATAGTTAAAACGACAGTCATGAATACTTAAACTGTTTGAGTTAATCATTAAATAATAATTATTTTCATCAACGCTCGGTGACCCCGTGCTTCCGCTAATCGTTTCACCCAATGTGTTGTCATCCATTGATGTGAATACGGCCGGTCGATATGGCGCTGTTTCGCAGTTGATGGTGCCATTTTGGTCTATATTTATCATGCCACTATAGACAGCATCGTTCCCAATCTTGATAATAGCTCCACCTTCGATTGTGGTAGCACCAAACAGATTAAATGGACTACTGATGTAATAGGTCACATCTCCTTGAAACGTAAAATTCGTTTTATTTGAGTTTATGGTCACATAGTCAAACACGAATCCAGGCTTTTGGGCTGAATCGGCCTTCGCCAATTGAATTGCATTCGTTGTTGCAGTAAGAAGTCGCACCGGCGGCAACAACCGGCGGGAAGAGACTTTACGGAGGAACGGGTTGGCCGAATTCATCGTGCTGAGTGGCTGAGAAGGTAACGTTGCGAACTCAGGCGATATTGTCTGATAAGGTACCTCTTCGACGAGTAGCGTTCTTCCGTCCGAGTTAATCCAGCTTTTGCAAACAGAAATTTCATGTTCACTATTTTGCAGACCAGTAGCGCCAGTCAAAAACGCACGGCCTCGTCCCATGGTCATCTGCCCGAAAGTCAAAGTCGTATCTTGTAGTCCGCCTTGAGAATTACCTGGAGCGGGATCCTGGGTGGGGGTAGGTGGATTAAAGAACTCCGTTAACATTTGCAAACGCGCGTAGGCGGAATTTAATCCAAATTGTTCCGGGGCCGAAGGTTGCGCTCGAAAAATTACATCCTGCTCAAATCCACTCTTTTTGTAAGTATAGAGCAAATCTGCCTGGATGCCTTCAAAAGCATTGGGGTAAACGATTTCGTTGGAACTCACTAATTCGCCGACGGAATTTGTCAAGACGCCGATGATCACTGTGTTCGTCCCATCATCATAACTCAACGCCAGCGGCTGGCTTTGCAATTGCAGCCCATCCGGCGTAATTAACTTAATGACGCCATTGTAAATGTCGGCAGGAAAATAAGCCTGGTGCTGTCCTTGGGTCGCTTCTGCAGAACCGTCTGGTAGAATGCTTATTTGTTCCTGGGAATCGACCCATTGCCCGTTCTGCTGATAGCAAAGGCCGGTGGCCAATTCGGCATATTGATGGGTTTTTGGAATTACTTCGCTATTCGGGCCCTGCTCATATTCCGTCCATTGCCAAACTCGTGAGTTGGCGTCGCGCGCAACTATTGCAGGCGATGTTGGGGCTGGAAAGGTTGTTAACTGTTGCGCGTCGCACAACGGAAGTGCATACGATAAAATTACGACTAGATTTAAAATAAGGATGTTTTTCATATGATTGTTTCTAGAATGTAGGGTCATATTAGAGATCATTTAATTAAGGTCCTCAATTGTTAGGATATGATCGTGTCCCAATATTCTGACCATTTTTTCCCTTCATCATTAACACAATCGCCTTCGGCAGTGCGCCATATGTTATCGTAAAGCAAGAGGTCCTTTCGATGCCTCCATTGAAGCCGCATTTGCTTCACTATTGCCGGACAATTCAAAAGAGCGGCAGCGACAATGAACGGGCCGGCGACCACGGCTACAAAGAGCAGAAATAGTCCAGCGGCACACATTTTCAGGCCGGAAAAGACAACTGACAAACATGTGTAGCCAGAGAATGTTGCGCGGCCCAGAGCTTGGCTTTCCGACCGCCCAGAATTTGTTTCCAATAATAGTTCCATGATATTAGGATGCTGTAGGTCCAATATGGCCGCGTGAACAGCCACTTGAACATCTTCAGGTTAGTGAGATTGGCTTTAGTAATTGCCAGCCATTGCGACAAATCAGGAATTGACGGCTTCGTGCTTTGAAAAACATCCGCGAATTCGCTTAAAGCTTTCTTCCTCGCAAAAAACGTGTGGGTAGTACTGCAGACGGTTTGAAAGCTGAATCCATTAAATTGCTTGGCTTCGGATTGAAAAGATGCATGGAATTCAGTGTTTGATATATCGGGATGACGATAAAGAGTTAGAAAATCAACGTCCTGGTGCAAAGACATAAACTCAAGCGCGCATTTCAGCGATTGTGGTTCGTATAAATAATCATCCTCGGCGACAAGCACGATGTCCGCAGAATCCCGAGCGATGAGCTCCTGGATTTGCATTTTAAGGGCGTCTGATCCCGATATGCTGGTGTTATACAAGACAACATTCTGAGGGTTGTTCCAAACGTCGAACAATTGCCAATATTCCTTTGGGCAATTATCGAGCAGGACAGTAAGATGGACATTTAGGCCACGGGCTGCTTCCTTTAAGGATTCGAAGCAGGCTTTAACCAGATTAAACTTGTCTTTAATCTCCGTAGGGGCACTAGCTGATAAATGCGGGCAGACTCGATAAACGATTGCGAGATCATAAGCGGTCGTTTTCATATTAAAAGAGGACGGTTAAGGCCATGACGAATTGGATGGAAAAAAGGATGCCCAAAAAAAAAGTAAATCCAGCGTTCTGGATAGATGTGAAATTCTTCCGTCTGAGACAATTTAAGCCCAGGCAGCGTAAGACCTGGATTTTCCGAAGTCTGCAATTTTATACGCGTCTTAGTCTTCATAGTGTCTGGATAGAGTTATAACTCCTTCTGAACTTGTTGTGTAGGTGACAAAACTGTTACCTCTTTTGCTTCAAATCTCTGAGCATCGTTTGGCAGGGGATGCCGAACGATTATCTAATCGCAACCACTATCAATCCAAATCCGGATTGCCTCGGATCGGTTGTTAACATCAAGCTTCCTATAAATATGGTCTACATACTTATGGACTGCCGAATAGCTTATGCCAATTTTGTCTGAAATTTCTTTGTAAAGAAGTCCGTCTGCCAACCACCCTAAAACTTCCTTTTCTCTTGGACTAAGTAAATGGCTGATTTTTGTAGCTTTTGTTCGGACCGCTGCATCTTTCATTCCTGTAAGGTCCAGTTCATTGCCAACCCGGCTAACGCTAACAAATCTCAAAGTTGCCAAAAGCTGCTCTCCATCAAAAGGTTTTACAAGATAAGCCACAGCCCCAGCCTCTCTTGAAACCCCCGCCCAATTCGCCTCATGTGTTCCAGTCATAATAACGACTTTCAAATGCGGAATGGATTGCTTTAATCGTTTGGTGCATTCGATTCCGTTGAGATCAGGCAATCGTACGTCTATCAGAGTCAGATCGGGACGCAGAAGAGGCAATCCACTTAACGCTTGGACGGCGTTCGAGAAACTTCCTACCAAGCTAAAAGTTGTGGCAGGCTGGAGAATATCCTTCAGAAGCAAATGGATGCTTTCGTCATCATCCACCGCAGCGACGCGTATAGCACTATTGATTGGTTCTTCATTCGCCATAAAAGGTTTATGGCCAATTCGCGGCTATTATGGAAACTATCAATAAATATATTGAACTGTCGAGATAATTACTAAAGAAGTTATTCACAGCCTTAAAATTAGACATTTGTAAAATTGCAAGGCAGGAAATGATTCTTAGCCACCGCTAAATTTGGGGAAAACGATGTCCCAAAGAACTTCGTGGATCTCGTTTACAATAGAATTGGCGTTTACGACCGATCCGAAACGATGGGAGCTTGGATTGATACCGGACAGATTAAGCGCTCGCAGCATTTTACTGGCCAGACTATGCAGAGGCTTTTAAAAGTGGAGTGACAATATTGTCACCTAGTCAGTTTTTCACAAACCTCTTATTGTCCTTTCGGGGCCGTCTTATGGTTCGTATGTGGCCCTGAGAGACGCTTAGGTATAGAATGTGACCTTGTTTGGATATCCCAGCGCAGCAATTTGAAATTGGTTGCGGATATGAAATTCATCCAACACGCCGGTAGATCGCTGTGTAAACATCGGCGGTCATTATTGTGCCGGCGTTTTGGCCAAATGGCATTTTTGATCTGGCGGGCGTATGAAAATCGGGACTTCTGTATGGAAACAAATGGTGAAGCATGGTGCTTAAGACGGCTAAGGGATGGTAACATTCCTGTAAATTGCGCCTTTGATGTAGGAGCCAATGTCGGTGAATGGACAACATTATGTCACCGGAATCATCCCAAAGCAGCCATTCACGCCTTCGAAATTGCTGCTCCAACCTTTGATAAGTTGCGACATAATGTTGGAACCTTCCCCAATGTTTTTTTAAATCCTTTTGGGCTTTCAAACCACTGGGACCAAATTGATTTATTTGTCCCGACTGAGGAGAATGAAATTGGACGCACGACATCATACAAAGAACATTTAGGTCGTGCATTCGTAGTGCCCGGCCAGGAAGCAGGACTATTTGATACGATTCGAGGCAAGGTGATTTGCGGTGACGATTATGTCAAAACCAACAAGATCCAAATGATTGACTTCTTAAAAATCGATGTTGAAGGCATGGAGGAAGCTGTTCTGCAAGGATTATCTGATATGTTTATCCAACGCCGCATCCGAATTGTTCAGTTTGAATACAATACTACAAGTATCGTATCAAAATTTCTTCTTCGAAATGCCTACCAATTTTTCAATGGTTGCGGATATGTCTTAGGAAAGCTCTATCCAAATTATATCGAGTTTCGAGACTATAACTATCGTCAAGAGGATTTTTGCGGCCCCAATTTTATAGCAGTGCGAAATGATGACTACGAACTACTGAAGTTGCTTAGTTCTTGATTTTATCGATAAAAAAAAGAATTGGCTTACATTTTATCCTTTCAACGCGTTTTCCACTTGTTCATAGAGCCACACCTCAAGTTTAGAGGCCACTGCTGCGTTCTGCGTCGTCACATCCCGCCATTGGCTCGTATTTTGGGTGCTACTCATCGAATCTTCAATCGTACAAATAATACTCAGCCTGACACTGCCGTCGACTTCGTCGCGCAAGGAGATGTTGTATTTGTAACGAGTAATCTGCGATATTGCCAAGGCGATATTCACTTCGCCCGGCCCGGCGATATAGTCGGTCTGGATTCTGCCGTCCGTTTTGTCGGAATTCACCATGGCGATGCGGTTGTCGTCCAAGGCGTCAAAGTTCCACCAGCCGCCGAGTAATCGCCAGCCCCAATCCCAGACCGCCTGGCTGAGGCGCGCCAAGTTTCTTGCAAAAAGAAGTTTGACGTGGTTCTTTCAGATCTCGGTTTGCCGGATGGCAATGGCTACACGTTAATGGCTGAACTTCGTGATAATTTCGGACTAAAGGGGATTGCTTTAACGGGCTATGGGACGGGGCAGGATATTGAGAACGCGAAAAAAGCCGGTTTTGTGACCCATTTAACCAAGCCGGTTAATATCGAGTCGCTCGAAAGCGCCTTAAACCAATTTCATTAAACGACTGTTAGGAATTTGAGCCAACCCATAGGGCGGGGCCGCGAGGGGAAAGGAGTTTCTGAACACCGCGATCCAGCAGTTCCAGCGTCCTGCTCCAAAGCACCAGACATTCATTGCCATGCCTAACAAATCACCTGAGCCAACCGCCGTTGGCGCTGGCGTTCTTCCCAAGCTCGCACCAACGCGGTGGCAATTCCCATTTTCTGAGAGAGCTTCCAAAGTGTGAGTTTTCTCTCTTAGTGTTTTACCTGAATTAGGTCGCGAAGCATTTGTATGCTCGTAGGCAATGGTTTACGAGGCTTCCGGCTGGTTGGAATATGGGCGTGAGACACCCGAATTCGCCGTTGTGCAATACCCAACACTAGTACTCTCCCCCGATGGGGGCGAGGGAGAAGCGATTGGACCGGCGCCAATAATGCTTGAGCAATGCTTCAGAACGACGCGATAGGTAAAAACGGGCGCGCGTCCCGCATTCGCGGGAAAAGTGCGGGTGACTGCGTCACTGCCACCACCCCGGGTTAAAACCCGGGGCTATTTTCGGCCGCCCTTGCAGGGCTTTGCGGCTTCGCCGGCAGTCGGATTTAACGCGATGGCTTGAAACGACGAATGAGAACATCGGTTTATGGTGCCATTGATTTGCATTCCGAAGGCCGCCCCCTCACCCCAGCCCTCTCCCCCAATGGGGGCGAGGGAGCGGGTAGCACCCGCGGGCCTATTGGTCAATAACGCTCCGCTTGCCGCATTCGATCTTTTTTACAGAGCAACCTTAGCCTTGTTTGGCTCCGCATTCGGGGCAGAATTTTGTGCCGGGGGAAACGTCTGCAGAGCATTTGGGGCACTTGGACATCACGGCCAGTTTCTCGCCGCATTCCGGGCAGAATTTCGCGCCGTGCGTTTCCGCGTTGCATTTGGGGCAGACCAGTTGGTGCTCGCGTTTCACGTCAATTTGCTCCCCGCGCTTCTGGCCTTCAACTTCGGCCCGTTCCCGCGCCATCTTGACTTCGCCTTCGGCGCGCGCGGCGTCAATTTCCAGCTCCGCATCCGGCGCGCATTTGCGGCAAAGCCCCTTGCTGGCGTTCCAGCAGCGGTCGCAGGCGTAACTCATACAGCGGCCACAGCGATGAAAATGTTTCCTGGCCTGCTCGATGGCGGCGGCAAACGCCTGGTCGTGCGCATGGCCATAGCCGGCCTGCGCCAGGCCCTGGGCGACGTTGCTGGCCTCGCCCACCATGCCGCCGAACATGCCGGCGGCACGGCCCAGCCAGCTCGACGCCTGCCCGCCGCGAAATGGCACGAATTCCCCGCGCCAGGCGTCCCCGCAGCTCTCGCAATAAAATTCAAACTGAAAACCGGCGTCGGCGCCCGATGAAACCGAATGGTCGGTGAAGTTTTTGCTGAATTGGATTTCGCTCATAACAATTCTGTACCTGAATTTTGCCGTAATTTTCCAACAAAGGAGTATGACGGCAATGAGAAAATTCCCGAATGAAATTGCATTTTGAACGATACAGATGGATGCCATCTTGCAAAATGCACGAACCCGGAGGGACACCCTGCCCGATTCCTGCTTAAATCCCGAAATTTGGGTCTGGCACAAAACTCGCAATAAACGTGTTGTTCGTGGAATCAACTTGAAGAAACGGTAGTACGCCAAGGGAAAAAAAGCGCGGATGTTTCCATCCGCGCTTTTTTATTTTTACATCCACACCCAATTTGTTTCATGACGAAGGTCACTTCGAAATCCCCATCATCCGGTACAGCACAGGGTTCATGGCATCAGCCCATAGCTGGTAACCATGTTCATTGGGGTGCAGAAAATCGGGCATGATGTCCGCCGGCACTTTGCCATCCGGCCCGAGGAACTTGTCATTGATGTTCAGGTACACGATTTTATCACCGTCCGCATATTTCGATATGATGGCGTTGATCTTTGCGGGCGCTTCAATTTGCGCCGGGATATCGTTGGTGCGATTGCGCGGGAAAACGCCCAGCAACAAAATCTTTGTATCGGGACATTTTTCCTGGATTTTATCGAGGATCACCCGAATGCCCCCGGCGATTTGTTCCGGTGTGTCGTCATGACTGTTGTTGGTGCCAATCATGAGCACCGTGACTTTGGGGTGCAGCCCGTCAAGCTCGCCCTGGTCAATGCGCCAGATGACATGCTCGGTGCGGTCGCCGCTAATGCCGAAATCCGCGGCGTTCAACGGCGCATAGTATTTGGCCCAGAGGTTGGTGCCGAACCGCGGCGCGGGCCGGAGCCAGAAATCCGTGATGGAATCGCCCAGGAACAGCAAATCAATCCGGTTATGCTTCGCCTCCTGGAGAAGCTTATTGTGGTGCGCCAGCCAGGATGAAGAATTGCTGCGTGACGCGGGCACGGTGGCGGGGTTGACCGTTAGGTTGGTGTTCTGTCCAAACGAACTCGCGCCCGTCAGGAGCAAAAGCGATATAATGGCAAGGGAAAACAACGGGCAGGATTTTTTCATGCGCGGATAATAGAGATGAGCGACGGAAGATTCAAGATTTCAGCGGTGACGCCCGTATCGGTCACCTGGAAATCCCCATCATCCGGAACAATGCCGGGTTCATGGCATCGGCCTGCTTTAGTTCGATTACGGAACGGTGAGCCGATAGAATTGTTGCGAGCCGTTGTTCCAATTCGTAAAACCAAAATTAGTGGTGGTATTGGCCACTCTTCCAAGGGTCGTCCAGCTGCCAAATAAATTGGTTTTCCCCTGCACGCTATAAACAATATTTGTCAAGCCGGTCCAACTGAGGTCCTGAATCACGCTCGATGCGGTCACTGCCAGGATTGGCGGCGGCACATTGGTGACGGTCCATTCCAGGCGCACGACACTATACCCGGGAATCATCACCGGGTTGGATACCATATTGGTCTGCAGCGTCACATTGTTGGCGGGGGGATTGGAATTGACCACCGCCGGATTTGTATCGGTAACAAATGTTTCGAGGAATTCATTTGTCAGCGCCGTGCAGTCTTGCGTGACCTGCACCGGCACACAATTTGTCCCTTTGTTGGTAAGGAGCACATAGCGTTTTCCATTGCCACCCTGGCAGGCCACGGCGTAGATCGCCGGCATGGTGGTAAGATCATTCGTGTCCATGGGAACGGTCGGGCAATTGGTGCCGACGGTTGTGTTATAGACGGCGGTGGAACGGTTAATAGCCCAATAGGCCACGGATTGGCCCAGGCCCTGGGCGCTGAGAAAATAACCAAACGGCAGGCCGGCGGTATTGGTGAGATAGCCATTGTTGGCAGCCCTAGTGGCGGCACTCTTAAAATCATTGGTCGTGCCCACGCCGGCCGCGTCCACCAGTTGATAGCTGCCGGCAAAACTCATGCGCGAACAGGTGGACAGGCGCATCACCATTTCTGCGCCATAAATGCCGCCGTAGAGGGTGCCGGTGGGCGGATTTACCGTGCCGCTGCTGCTGGCGGCACCGGGAGCAAATTCCGTAAGCAGAAACGTAGCGTTGGGAGGATTGTTCGCAATAAGGACGTTGGTAACGTACATGGTCGTGTTGCTGCAAAGGTTCCCGTTGTCGATCGCCATCAAATCGGCAAAACTGACGTTCGTCGGCAATGCGGGATAATAGTGCCAGACCGCCGCATTCCAGTAGGGATTGGGGTAACTGCTCAAAGTGTTGTCCCAGCTCATGCCGGGGCGCGCGGGATCGCTGAAGAAAACGGCAACGACGGCATTGGGATCGGCAGCCTTGATGGAGTTATAGTAAGGCAACATTTTGGTCGCGTAATCCAGGCCATTGGTAAAAAATTCGTTGGTGGCATAAAACAGATAAGGCTCGTTGCAAAGTTCCCAGGCCGCGACGTGGATATGATTGCTCAACGCAAATGCCGCAAACGCGCCGGCATCGGCATAGTTCGTATCGGTAAAGCCATTGATGCAGACAATGATTTTAGCGCCGCCCAGGTTCTGCGCCATCGCGGCAAAATTTGTGAACCACACACCGCCCTTGCCGATGAGAGGCAGGATGGTACCCGCACAAAGATTTGAAGCGCTGTTATTCGGCCCCGAGGATAAACCCAGATTGGTCACCCATGCGGGATCCGTGAAACCGGTCTGCCAGTTAAAAGCGTCACCGGTCGAACCCGCCGGAAAGAGCAACCAGCCCGGCTGAAGCATTGAGGCGTAATATTGCAGGTTCGTATCGCCGTATTCTTCGCCCTTGCCGAGCAGTTCCGTGGTGTAGCCGGCGAATCCGAGGTTCAGCGGCGCGGGATTGGTCGTGGTGAACGCCACCAGCACATTCGTGTTGGTTTGCGCGCGGATTTCCGGCATGAGCTGGAAACCGGCCAGCAAGATGAATAAGGGAATAACGCGGAGTTTCATGCGCGTTTTTGCGGTTTGTGAGCTACCTTTATGCCATTTATCCCCCGCAAGGTTGACATAATTGGTTTGTTCCATGTTTAATAAATAGATGAACCGGATGAACTTAACAGTCATTGGATTTTTTGTTGTGCTGTTGGTTTTTCTTACCGGTTGCGGCGCAAGTTCCTCCAAAAAAATTACCCCGGAAGCGGCGCAAACAAACCGGCTGGATTGGAACATGAAAACGCTGGTCACGGCCTATCAAAACAGCGGCATTACCGATTCCAGATGGGACGAGCCCGCGACACGGGCCTTAACGGAATTTGCCCGTACTCGAGCCAGGACCGCGGATTTGTATGAGCCCTGGGGTGAAATCATCGCCACGAATTCGGAAGCGGCGGTAGATGCCGGTTGTGATGATCCGATGGTCCGCTACCTGTATATCAAATTCTCCATGAGCCAGACCAATACGCCAAAGGCCTTCCTGGATGCATTTGAGGATGTCCAAAGCAAAATGCAGGCTGGTCCCTATCCGCCGATTCGCAAGTTCTACGCCTCATTGAGGGCGTTCCAACAATTCACCTACACTTATGGATACGGCAGCAACGTTGACTTTACTGTGGGATATCAACTGTTCAACGACGCCATTTCGGACCTGGTGGCGGTGCTTAACGATAAAACGACACCCCCGGAGGAAATTTATGACGCGGTCACTGAAATCGTTGGCCAGTTTCCCGGCAACGCCACAAAATTTCAGGATTATTATGACCAAATCCAAAAACCACTTTTTGCCAATTGGCCGGACGAAGCTATTTCCTGGCTCTGGAAAGGCCAGGCGTACGTTGAACTGGCATGGATTTATCGCGGCAGTGGCTATGCCGATTCCATCACCCCGGAAGGCGAAAAAGGATTTGAGGCAAGCCTGGCGGTGGCGGACAAGGCATTGAATCGAGCCTGGGAGCTGGATCCGAAAGACGCGCGGATCGCCGTGCAAATGATCAGTGTGGAACTGGGCCAGGGCCAAGGCCGCGACAGGATGGAACTATGGTTCAACCGCGCCATGAAGGATGACCCCAACGATTACAATGCCTGCAGCGCCAAGCTGAATTATCTTCAGCCCAAGTGGTACGGTTCCATTGATGACATGCTCGAATTTGGGCGTGAATGTGCAACAAACACCGCATGGGGTGGAGCAGTGCCCCTCGTACTCGTGGATGCGCACTACGATATTGCCAGTGAATATACGAACGAAACCGACCAAATGAATTATTGGCGGCAACCGGACGTATGGTCCGATATCAGCTCAGCCTATGAACAATATTCCCAGAACAATCCCGAGAACGATAGGTATATGGCCTATTATGCCCGGTACGCTTACTATGCGGGACAATGGAAAAAGCTGAATGAACTGCTGCCCAAGGTAAAGCCGAATTATTATTATCTTTTCGGCGGCAAGGACGCGTTTGATCAAGTCGTCCAGCTTACGAAAGAAAATGTGCCGCAACAGTAATTTTGGCTTCTAAGTGCTTGCACTGGTGTAATGCTTGAGGGACAGCCGCCAAAACCAGTGGGAAACCACCGCCCAGAACAGTCCCAGCCCCAGCAAGATCGCGCACGCCGACGGCGAGGCCAGTTTATCCGCCAGCACGCGCACGGGAACGTTGGAAACCAGCAGCACCGGCAAGGCAAAGGTGAACACCGCCTTGAACGGGCCGCGGTGAAACGCATCGTCCGGCATGCGGGCGATGTTGAATAAATTGTAGTAGCCCCACACGATGCCCTGCGCGCGAACGGTCCAGAAGCTCACCGACGCCAGCATGAACATCAGCGAGTAATGGATCATCAGCCCCACGAGGCACAGCGCCGCGAAACCGAATAATTGCGCCGCCGAGGGATGCAGGTGCAATTTATGCGCGGCGAACCCCATCACGCACGCGGCAAATGCCGCGTTGGCGAATGAGGAAATGTCCACCTGCCGCGTCGAAACCACGAAGCGCGTATTAACCGGCAGCAGGAGCAGGAAATCCATTTTGCCCGTGCGAACGAGTTCGGAGAGGTTGGTGCAGTTCACCAGGAAAAACGCCTGGTAAATCTGCTGGATGAAATTGCTCGCGCCGGTCAGCAGCACGACCTCCCACATCGACCAACTCCCGATGCTGCTGGTCTGCGAAAACACCACGCTCACAAAGCTCAATTGCAATCCAAACCAAAGCAGCTCGACGATAATCCAGAGGAGGAAATTACCCTTGAAGGACATCTCCCGGGTTATCGAGGTCCTCCACAACGCGGCATAAATACCAACGTACCGGGCGATGCGGGACGTAAGACTGGCCGCCGGCGGTTGCGGATCTCGGACCTGGGAGGGCGCGCTCATGGTTAACAGCCGGTTAAACCAATTTTTTTAACTTACCATCTTCACCCAGTTTCCTGACGAGTTCCTTCACTTTTTGCGCCTGGCTTTTGTGCGCCAGAAGCACGGCGTCATCGGTCTGGACCAAAATGGAATCGCGCAGCCCCACCACGGTAATCGGCGTTTTGTTTTTTGTCCGCGCGTCGTAAATGATATTACGCGCGGCGTCCACATGAATGAAATCCGCGACAGCGCAGTTGCCTTCGGCATCGGCCTTGAGATGCCGCGCCAGCGCCGGCCACGCGCCCAGGTCATCCCACTCAAACGCACCGTCCGCCACAATGACATTCTGCGCGTGCTCCATCAGCGCGTAATCAATCGAGATCTTTTTGATGACCGGATATTCCTTCGCGAGGACTTTGGCGAGTTTTGCGGGTTGATTGGCGACCTTGAACCACCGCTGGCACGCGGCAAACATTTCGGGCTGGTGCTTTTCCAGGCCGTTCGTGACCGTGACGAAACTCCAGACGAACATCCCGGCGTTCCAGCGGTACTGGCCACTATTAAGATATTCAAGAGCCCTCTCAAAATTTGGTTTCTCGACAAACTGTTCCGCCTTAAAAAACGTTGTTTTGTATTTCTTCACGCCATCCGGAGCAGGCAATTCGTTGCCCACACGGATGTAGCCGTAACCGGTCGCCGGTTCCGTCGGCTTGATGCCAATGGTCACAATGGCCTGCCCACGCGCTGCCAGGTCAAAGGCGTCGCCCAAAATCTGCCGGAATTTTTTTACGTCCGGGATTACGTGGTCCGCCGGCAAAACGGCCATGACACCCATCGTTGAACGCGCGCCGACCAGCGCCGCGCCCAGGGTCACCGCGGCGCAGGTATCGCGGCCGACCGGCTCGGCAATCAGATTGGCCTGGGAAATTTTCGGGAGCTGTTTACGCACCTCGGGCAGTTGCGCCTCGTTGGTGATGACAAAGATATTTTTTGCAGGCACCAAGGGGAGCACGCGCTCGACGGCCTCCTGCAAAAAGGATTTTTTGCCCAGGAGCGCGAGCAGTTGCTTGGGCATTTTCTCGCGGCTCAACGGCCAGAACCGCTCGCCCCTCCCCCCTGCCATGATGATAACGTACCGCTCCGTGTTGGATGATTTTTTTATGCTCATGATGCCGTTACGGTTTCACCGGCCGAATCTTCCTTGTCCTCGCTGATGACCGGCGCGATGGCCTGCAACTTGTCGTCGGCATCGAGATTGATCAATTTCACGCCCTGCGTATTGCGCCCAGCTTCACGAATGCCAGCGACAGAAATGCGCACCATCTGACCCTTGAAGGTAATCTGCATAATCTCGTCGTTGTCCCGCACTGCCAGGGCTCCGATTATTCCACCGGTTTTTTCGGTGATCTTCATAGTTATGCGTCCCTTTCCACCACGAGACTGTTTACGACTTCCGCTTTCAGCTTGGACAAGATATTCTTCGAAATCAGTACGTTTCCCAATACCATTTTCTCCGGCGACCAGAAGCGAAGCATCCGGCACAACAACCGCCAGCGCGACGACTTGGTCACCTTTTTCTAAAGTTATTCCTTTTACCCCCGCAGCGGATCGTCCCATCGAACGGACATCGGATTCACTGAAACGAATACTCATGCCATCGCGGGTAATGAGAATTACATCATCACCTTCGTCTGTTATCTTACCATTTTCCTCAAGACTACCACGCGTAACTTTGACATTAATCAACGTGTCACCTGAATCAATGGTTATGGCGATGATGCCGCCCTTCCGAACGTTTGCAAAATCTGCAAGTTTCGTCTTTTTCACCGTACCTTGTTTAGTAGCAAAGAAAAGCTCACCAGGCTGTTGCCACGTCGCGTCCTCTTTGTCTGTGCCTGTTTTCGATTGAATGCGAATCAGCGCGGCAATGGTTTCGCCCTGCTTCAATTCCAGCAAATTCGCAATACTCCGTCCCTTTGCCGCGCGCCCCATGTCGGGAATTTCATGCACGCGCTCGACATAGACGCGCCCCAGATTCGTGAAGAACATGAGATAATCGTGCGTGCTGGCGGTGAAGAGATGCTCAATGAAATCCTTGTCCTCTTCCATCCCTGCCTCGCGCGTCGTCATGCCGATAACGCCTTTGCCCCCGCGCCGCTGCGCGCGATAACTGGAAACATTCGTGCGCTTGATGAGACCGTTATGTGTCAGCGTGATAATGACGCCTTCGTTTACGATCAAATCTTCAATGGCGATTTCGCCTTCGTCCGGCACAATCTGCGAGAGCCGCGGTGTCGCATATTTTTCTTTGATGACCTTCAGCTCATTTTTGATGATGGCCATCACGCGCGATTCCTTCGCCAGGATGTCCAGCAAATCTTTGATGCGTTCGAGCAATTCCTTGTACTCGCCTTCGACCTTGTCAATTTCCAGCGCCGTCAATTGATACAGGCGCAACTCCAAAATCGCGTCCACCTGCCGTTCGGTGAGGGCGTAGCGTCCGTTATCCAGCCGTTCTTCGCTACGGATTAAAATGCCCCAGCGCTCGACCTGCTGGCGCGTCCATTCGAAGGCCAGCAGTTTCACCCGCGCCTCGTCGCGTGTTTTAGACTTGCGGATAATTGCGATAAACTCGTCCAGATTCGCCAACGCGATGAGATAACCCTCCAGCAACTCCGCGCGCTCCTCGGCCTTGCGCAATTCAAACCGTGTCCGGCGCAGGACTACTTCGCGGCGGTGGTCAATGTAGCAGGCAATGATGTCCCGGAGCGGAAGGGTTTTCGGCCGGCCATGATCAATCGCGAGCGAATTGACCGCAAACGAAACCTCCAGTTGCGTATGCTTGTAAAGATTGGCGATGACCACCTTCGGATTGCCGTCGCGCTTGAGTTCCATCACGAGCCGCGTGTTTTCGTCCGACTCATTCCGCATCGCGGAAATTTCCGTAATGATCTTTTCGTTCACCAACTCGGCGATTTTCTCTTCGAGCGCGGCGCGATTCACGTTAAACGGAATTTCCGTGATGACGAGTTGCTCGCGGTTGCCCTTCAATTCCTCGGACCCCACCCGCCCACGCAGTTTCAGGCTGCCGCGTCCGGTTTCAAAATAATTCTTAATCCCTTCAACACCGCAAATCATCCCGCCGGTCGGAAAATCCGGCCCTTTGATATATTTCATCAACTGCGCAACCGTGATATCCGGACTGTCAATTTGCGCGCAAATACCGTCGATGACCTCGCCCAAATTATGCGGCGGCATGTTCGTCGCCATGCCCACGGCAATACCCGTGCCGCCGTTGACCAGCAAATTGGGAAACGCCGATGGAAACACCGTCGGCTCGGTCATGCGCTCGTCGTAGTTCGGGACGAAATCCACCGTGTCCCTTTCCATGTCCTCCATCAGCGCCGCGCCCAGGTGCGTCAGCCGCGCCTCGGTATAACGCATGGCCGCCGGCGGGTCGTTTTCGATGGAGCCGAAATTGCCCTTGCCGTCCACGAGCCGCTCGCGCATCGCCCACGGTTGCGCCATGTGGACCAGCGTCGGATAGATCACCGCTTCGCCGTGCGGGTGGTAATTGCCCGAGGTATCGCCGCAGATTTTCGCGCACTTGTAAGGCTTGCGCCCGGGATAAAGCGAAAGCTCGTGCATCGCGTACAGGATGCGCCGCTGTGACGGTTTCAATCCGTCACGCACATCCGGCAACGCGCGCGAAATAATCACCGACATGGAATAATCGAGGAACGAATTCTTAATTTCGTCCGCGACGTTGATTTTCGCGATTTTTTCTCCCGCCGCAAACAACGGCGTGTTGCTTACCGGCAAATCGTTCGGGTCTTTGGAATCAGCCATAAAAAAATTTCAGAACGGCAATCAAAATTAAACGTCCAGGTTGCGCACATTCAGCGCGTTGTCTTCGATGAACTGGCGGCGCGGCTCCACTTCTTCGCCCATCAATTTGGAAAACATTTCCTCGGCCTCGACCGCGTCCGTCAAATCAATCTTCAACAGCTTTCGCTTGGCTGGATTCATCGTCGTTTCAAAAAGTTCCTTCGCGTCCATTTCTCCCAGCCCCTTGAAGCGCGTCATTTGAATTCCTTTTTTGCCGACGGCTTTGACACCGTTCAAAATTTCAGGAATCGAAAACAACGCCGTAGCCGACGCCTTTTCGCCTTCGCCTTCAATCAGTTCAAACAACGGCTTGTCCTGCGCGGAGTAATGCTCCACGTCCAGGCCTTTCCTGGCCAGTTTGCCGAGCAAATCCGCAATTGCCTTGCTCTCCAGGTGCAAATCAGCCTCCGTCGCGCGGCGTATCTGCGTGCGGTTCTTTTCCGCTTTCTCTCTCATCTCAGTGTCCCCAAAAAGGTCGGAATTTTCATCTTTAAATTTCCCAACCTCATCGAGGTCTTCGAAATAGTAAACCGTCTCATCGTTGCCATTGCGGACCTTAATCAGCATCACCGGATACGTCCCCTTCTGGCTGCGCTTCTCGACATAGTCGCCAAAATCACCGCCATGCCGGCGAATCACTCTCGCGTACTTATCGAGCGATTCGAGCAACTGCAGAATTTCTTCCAGTTGCTTCGGCGCCATTTCGTGTCCGTCCGAAAGATTTTTCAGCCGCACCTCCTCCGTGCCGATTTGCAGAAGAATCTTATTCAATTGCGTGTCGTCATCCACGTACTCCGTGCGTTTCTTGCGCGTCATCGAATAAAGCGGCGGCTGCGCGATGTAAACGAAACCGTCGCGAACGAGCTGCGGCATCTGCCGGTAAAAGAACGTGAGCAGAAGCGTGCGAATGTGCGAGCCGTCCACGTCGGCGTCCGTCATGATGATGATTTTGTGATAGCGTAATTTCCCGATATCGAACGCCCCCTCGCCCTCGCTGTTGCCAATGCCCGTGCCAATGGCCGTAATCATCGTGCGGATTTCATTATTCTGGAGAACTTTGTCCAATCGCGCCTTTTCCACGTTAATCAATTTGCCTCGAATCGGCAGAATCGCCTGGAACTTCCGGTCGCGCCCCTGCTTGGCCGAGCCGCCGGCCGAATCACCTTCGACAATATAAAGCTCCGTGTTTGCCGGGTCGCGGTCGGAACAATCCGCCAGTTTCCCCGGCAAACCGCCGCCCGTCAGCGCGGATTTGCGCACGGCCTCACGTGCTTTGCGCGCCGCCTCCCGCGCCCGTGCCGCATTCAATCCCTTGTCAATGATGCGTCTGGCAATCGGCGGGTTCGCATCGAAATAACTCATCAAGCCTTCATACGTTACTGAACCGGTAATCCTCTCTACTTCCGGCGAAAGCAATTTCACTTTTGTTTGCGATTCAAATTTCGGGTCGCTGTGCTTCACAGAAATGACTGCCGTCAAACCTTCGCGCACATCATCGCCCGTGATTTGCGGGTCCTTTTCCTTCAACAACTCGTTAGACTTTGCGTATTGGTTAATCGCCCGCGTCACCGCGCTGCGGAAGCCGCTCAAGTGCGTGCCGCCGTCGGGATTGTGCACTGTGTTCGTGTAGCAAAGCACCTGGTCGTTGTAGCTGTCGTTGTATTGCAGGACCACTTCGACAATCACCTCGATCTCTTTGTCGTCCAATTTTTCTTTCGTATCTTTCTGGAACGAGATGGGCTTGGGATGCAACGGCTCCTTGCCTTTGTTAAGCTGCTTTACAAATTGTTCGATGCCGTCCTTGTAAAGGAACGCTTCCGGCTTTAAATCCGTATTGCGTTCATCCGTAAAGGTGATTTCCAGGCCCGAATTCAAAAATGCCAACTCGCGCAGACGCTGTGCAATAATCGGCGCCTTAAACTCCGTCGTGTCCCGGAAAATTTCCGGGTCCGGCTTGAACGTGATGAGTGTGCCCGTGCCTTTGGCTTTGCCAATGACATGCAATTTCTGGGTGGTCTTGCCCCGCTCAAATTCCATGTGATGCACCTCGCCGTTGCGCGAGACTTCCACTTCAAACCATTCGCTCACCGCGTTCACGCACTTTGCGCCCACGCCGTGTGTGCCGCCGGAAAATTTGTACCCGCCCTGCCCGTATTTGCCGCCGGAGTGCAGCGTCGTCAGCACCAACTCGACCCCGGGAATGCCATATTGCGGATGGATATCCACCGGGATGCCGCGGCCGTTGTCGCGGACCGAAATCGAGCCGTCCACCTGGATGGTCACTTCGATTTTGTCGCAGTAGCCGGCGAGATGTTCGTCCACCGAGTTGTCCAGAACTTCGCTCACGCAATGGTGCAACGCGCGTTCGTCAGTGCCCCCGATATACATGCCGGGCTTCTTGCGAACCGCTTCCAGACCCTCCAATTTTCCCAATTGTGCCGAACCGTAACTCCCTTTTACCGCCGTCGGTGACACTTTAGATTCAGTCTCCGCATCAGATGATTGTGCCATAAAAATTAATTAAAAAACCTCGTTTACGAGCGTTAAATTTTAGATGAAAAATTATAGAAAAAATGCCGTTTTTATACAATGTTTATTTGAAGTTTTTTTTGCTAAAAAATACAATTAGTAGTACAAATTTGCCTTGCCAGCCCCGATATATTGTGGTCGCAATAATCGCGCATTTTGCCTGATAGACGACTGCGCACTTATTTAAAATTGCTCGCTTTTTTTCGCCAAAATTCTTATGCTCGATTGATGGATTTGACCGATAGTTTTTTGAAACACCCTGATTCATTTGTTCATCGCCACATTGGCCCGAATACGGCTGAAGCCGGGGAAATGCTCGCCCAGTTCGGCTTCAAAAATGTGGATGAACTCGCCGATGCCGCCGTCCCCAAACAAATCCGCCTCAATAAAAAACTAAATCTTCCCGCTGCGCGCAGTGAATTTGAAGCGCTGTCCGATCTGAAAAAAATCGCCGGCGAAAATAAGGTTTTCCGCTCGTTCATCGGCATGGGGTATTACGATTGCATCACGCCGCCGGTCATCCAGCGCAATGTTCTCGAAAATCCCGGATGGTACACGCAATACACGCCCTATCAGGCGGAAATTTCCCAGGGCCGCCTCGAATGCCTCCTGAATTTCCAAACGATGGTCTCTGATTTGACCGCCCTGCCGATCGCTAACGCCTCGCTGCTCGACGAAGCCACCGCCTGCGCCGAAGCCATGACCATGAGCCACGCGCTCAAGGATGGCCGAAACACATTCTTCGTTTCCGAAAATTGTCATCCGCAAAATATCGAGGTCGTCCGCACGCGCGCAAAAGCGCTGGGCATTGAAGTCATCGTTGGCAATCACGAAAAATTTCAGTTCACCGAAAAAGTCTTTGGCGTGCTCGTGCAGTATCCCGACACCTTTGGCGCGATCCACGATTACGGAAATTTCATCCAGGAAGCACACAAGGCTGGTGCACTGGTGACCGTCGCCACGGATTTACTGGCGCTCACGCTGATCAAGCCGCCCGGCGAATTTGGCGCGGACATCGCCGTCGGCAGCGCCCAGCGCTTCGGCGTGCCGCTCGGCTATGGCGGCCCGCACGCGGCCTTCTTTGCCACCCGCGATGAATTCAAGCGCCTCATCCCCGGCCGCATCGTCGGCGTTTCCAAAGACACCCGAGGCAAACCCGCCCTGCGCCTCGCGCTCCAAACACGCGAGCAACATATCCGCCGAGAAAAAGCCACCAGTAACATCTGCACCGCCCAAGCCCTGCTCGCGAACATGGCTGCGCTTTATGCCGTTTATCACGGGCCGGAAGGACTCAAAAAAACCGCCAAACGGGTTCTTGTGCTCACTGGCTTGTTGGCCGCTGGCCTGGACGAACTTGGCTATAAAATCAACGAACAACATTATTTTGACACGTTGTACGTCGAGACGGGCAAACCGTCGGCCGATAAAATTTTAAAAATTGCCAAAACTCATCAATTTAATTTTCGGGCCGCCGGCAAGGAGGTCATCTGCATTTCCCTGGATGAAACAACGAGCCCGGAAGATGTCGTCAAAATTTGGCAGATTTTCAATAACGACAAACCCGTTAATTTCTCCGTCACGGATATATGTAATGTGTCTGAAGATACGGTTCACAACGTACGGCACACTCATCATCGCACCTCTACTTTCCTCACACACAAAGTCTTCAATTCCTGTCACTCGGAGACCGAAATGCTCCGCTATATCAAACGGCTGGAATCCCGCGACCTTTCGCTCACGGCTTCGATGATCCCGCTCGGCTCCTGCACCATGAAGCTGAATGCGGCGGCGGAAATGTATCCCGTTTCATGGCCGGAGTTTGCGAAAATCCATCCCTTCGCGCCGCTGGATCAAACAGCCGGTTATCAAAAGCTCTTTGAAGAACTCGAATCGTGGTTGAAAGAAATCACCGGCTTTGCGGGCATTTCGTTGCAGCCAAATGCGGGCTCCCAGGGCGAATACGCCGGCTTGCTCGCGATTCGCGCATGGCACGAATCGCGCAAGGAAAACCATCGTAACATCTGCCTCATTCCCACGTCCGCTCATGGCACAAACCCTGCCAGCGCCATCATGGCCGGAATGCGCGTCGTCGCCGTCGCTTGCGACACTAACGGCAACATCGATGTTGCCGACTTGAAGGTCAAAGCCGAAGCGCACAAAAACGATCTCTCCTGCCTCATGGTCACCTATCCTTCCACGCACGGCGTGTTTGAGGAACCCATCCGCGAGATTTGCGAAATCGTCCACTCGCACGGCGGGCAGGTCTATATGGACGGTGCGAACATGAACGCCCAGGTCGGTCTTTGCCGTCCCGCAGACATCGGCGCGGATGTTTGCCATCTAAACCTGCACAAAACCTTCTGTATCCCGCACGGCGGCGGCGGCCCTGGCGTCGGGCCTATCGGCGTGGCAAAACATCTCGTTCAGTTTTTGCCGGGAAAGCCGGTGTTGGACAGCAAGCAATCGCCTGTCGGCCCCGTTGCTGCCGCACCCTGGGGGAGCGCGGGCATCCTGCCCATCTCCTGGATGTATATCGCCATGATGGGCGCGGAGGGGCTCACGGATGCGACGAAGTTCGCCATTCTAAACGCCAATTACATTTCCAAGCGGCTCGAAAATTATTTTCCGACGCTTTATCGCCGCAACGGCCTCGTCGCGCACGAATGCATTCTGGATTTGCGCGCTTTCAAGAGTGTCACCGCCGAGGACGTCGCCAAGCGCCTCATGGATTACGGCTTCCATGCCCCGACGTTAAGCTGGCCCGTGGCCGGCACCCTGATGGTCGAACCGACCGAGAGCGAATCCAAATACGAACTCGACCGCTTCTGCGACGCCATGATTTCCATCCATGCAGAAATGACCGCTGTGGAATGCGGCTCCGCCGACGCAAAAAACAATCTACTCAAAAACGCGCCGCATACCGCCGACCAGATCGCCAGCGACAATTGGAACCGCCCTTACTCGCGCCAGCAGGCCGCATTTCCAGCGAAGAGCCTGCTCGAATACAAATTCTGGCCGCACGTCAGCCGCGTGGACAATGTGTTTGGTGATCGAAATCCCGTTTGCTCTTGTGTCGGCATGGATGCATATCAAAGCTGAATGGCTTGCCGCGTTAAAACATGACAAACAAGGCGGCGTGCTGCATCGAAGTGTAGCGAGGACTGGACTGCCCACCGTAGCCTTGGCGAAGGCGGGTGATTACTTTTTGAGTTTATCCCGGATGGCAGCCAATTCCGCGCGCGGTTCATCATCAAAGTGGTCCATTTGACCGGCAAGGCGATACCAGTAGCCGCTGTTTGACAAGTCGCCCTCCATCTTGTGCAGCACGGCATGAATCCACGCCGCCGTAGCATCACTCTCGTATTGCTGGACGAGTTGATGCGCGCCCTCCCAATCGCCAGCCAAAGCCAGTTCAACCGCCCGCAGCAAGTCATCATTTACATCCGCCATGGCAGTGTTTTACCGGCAAACCGGGATGACTGCAATCCCGTTTGCTCCCAGATTCCAAATTGAGACGAAAATTGTAATTGTCACCGCAAATCCCCGCTGGAATCTTAAATCCATGACAGCCAGCAGCCGCAAAATCTTCAAAGTCATTGCCATGATTTTCCTGCTACTGGTAATTTGTCTCTTGTTCACTATAAGTTTTCTCTCCCTCGAGAACTCCCGGAATACTCCCCTCAACGATTCCGATTTAACTTTCGAACGCCCTCAAATCCCGGTCGAAAGCAACGCGTTCTACACTTTGTTGAAAGCAACCAACGAAATTTACTGGCCAGAGAAATTGTCGAAAAGACTGGGTGATTTAAGCCGTAATACAAATTGGGACGATTCCTTGGCCGCAGACGCATTGGAGAAAAATCAGGCGTGTCTGAGCTTCTTTGATGAAGCCATGCAACAACTATTTTTGCTGGTTCCAGAAATTAAAGGTCAGGAGGATGATATTTCATATCTTGGAGGCTGGAAACAATTGTGCAATGTTGAATTCATTCGCATTTTTTCCCTGCATCGCGCAAAGAAAGACAAAGAAGCGTTCGACAGGACATTTGAAATACTCAAATTCGGTCAACGCATCGAAAATTCCGGCGGTCCAGTCATGCACTACCTTATCGGTTCTGGAATTAAATCCGGGGGGCTATGGAGCATTCAGCAAATGCTCGCAGATACAACTCTGAGCGAAACTGATTTGGCCCTAGCGATTCACGAATTAAGTAATTTCGGCCCCAATCAGGAGGGGCTGACAAATGTGTTGAAGGTTGAATATAAAATGGAATGCACGTTTCTCGATAATTATGCACAGGGAAAAATTCCTGATACTACAAATTCCGCCGCCGAACAGGCTTTGATATCAATCGGGATGAAGCCTTTTCTCAATGTGCGAAAGACGAAGATGGAACTTGTGCAAGTGGACCGCTTTTATCTCAGTAATCTTTCAGAGCCATTTGCCAAAGTTCCCTGGTCCAATCTGCCCAACCAAGATATTGAAACGAACGATTCTACTTTGGACCGTTTGGCCAGCGGCAATGCGATGGGAGTTTTCTTCTTCGAGATGCTCGGGTACTCACTGGATTCTCTGGCGAGAAAAAAAGATGTCGAAAATATCAAAGTAACGGCAACACAACTGTTATTGGCGTTAAAGATTTACAAAATACGGCACGGCAAGCTCCCAGATTCCCTTTCGGATCTGGTTCCCGAATTTTTTCCCGCAGTTCCGCTCGATGATTTCGACGGTAAACCATTCCGTTATTTGCCGGAAAAGAAAATGATCTACTCAGTCGGCCCGTGCTTGAAAGACCTTGGCGGCAAAGAACGCGAGGACTATTCAAAGGATTATAATTTACCTTTCAAAATTGAATTTTAAACTCGCGGCTGCAATTCCCCGTATGACTGCGGCCGTTTTTCCTTAAGATGAGCTAACCCTTCCGCCGTCACGCGGACAATCGAACGGCCATTCACGCGGGCCGTCTCCACCAATCCCCGACCGCTGGCATCTTCCCAGACTTGAAGCCGTGGGCACGACGTGCGCCACGCGTCCATCGTTTCATGATAGGTCCGCTCCCGGCGTCCCACCCATTCCACGAGATCGAGAATCAGATTTTCAACCGTGTCAGTCATAAGCTGCCTATTGCCGCATTTACCGCCGCCATGAGCGCATCCACCCTTGTTTGCAGCGGGAAATCCGACGGCGCCTCCACCGTATAACTCTGCCGCGTTTTATGTGTGATTAAATAAAACGCCTCCGGCCAGTCCGGCCGCGACCGCGGGTCAATGTTCGGACGGACGATTCCGCCCCGGGCCGGGCGGCCCTCAATGATTTCCGAGCGATCAATCGGACAAACTTTTTCAACCGCATCGATGATTTTTTCCGCAAGCGGCGGGCGTTTGTCGGGATTTTGTTCGTAAAGATAAAAACCCTGCGACTCCCAGTCCTCGTGCAACAACATGCACAAATCAAACATCGGTTGCCGCTCCAGCCATGCAATATGCGCAATAATTTCCTCGGACATGGAATTCAAATAACCGCGGTTCAGGTCAAGGCCTTTGGCATTCTCGCGTGTATTGAGAGTGAAACCAATCGGATTGAGGCAGGGACACACCCAGACTTCCAGGTTGTCCGGCCAGCGATTTTCCCGCAACAACCTGAGGGCCGAAAGCGGACCGGCCGGTTCATCGCCATGAATGCCCGTCGAAAGATAAAATCGTTTCGGATTCGTTTCATCATGGCTGCTTCGATGCAGCGCGAATAACTTAAAACTGTCATTGTTATAAAAAACTTCCTGCGTCCAGCCATGCTCGCGCGCCGCCGCCTCGACTTCCCCCAGCACCGCGCGAATGTCGATTTTCTCCCCCTGATATTTCCCCAGATTTTTTCCGAGCCGTTCCATCAGGAATTCTTCAACACCTTTACCAATTTGTCCAGTTGCGGCCGGCTGTGCCCGCTCGAAATCGCAAAACGGAAATAACCATCGCCGAAACCGGGATACTTCACAAACGGTGGCAGAATTCCCGCTGCGAGCAAATGCTTCTTCAGCAAGCGCGTTTGCGACGGACTTTTTGCAAACAATGGAATAATTGGCCCCGGCGTTTCGAGCAACCCCATGCCTGTATTTCGTAAAGCTGTCCTCACATGTTCCACATTTTTATTCAACTGTTCGCGCAAATCTCTTCCACGTCCTTTCAAAATCTTCAACGATTGCAATACCGCATTCGCCAATGGCAATGGCAATGGCGTGCTGCCAATAAACGCCCGGCTGCGCTCGAAAATCTTCGCGCGCAACTCGCGCGCGCCCAAAACCGCACCCCCAAAAACACCAAATGCCTTGCTCAAGGTCAGGCATTGGATGATTTGCCGCCGCCTGACGCCTTCTAATTCCACCGTCCCCTGCCCGCGTTTTCCCAAAACACCCCCGCCATGCGCGTCATCCACAAGAATTATTCCATCGCGCGGCAAATATTTCAGATACGCCTTGAGCGGCGCAATCGAACCATCAGGCGCAAACATCCCATCCGTCAGTACGATTGGCCGCGCGCCCCTCCCGCATCGCACAATTACCCGTTTAAAATCCTCTACCTCACGATGCTTGAACTTAAAAATCGGGCAATTCAGTTGCTCCGCCGCGTCGAGCAGCGCCGGATGCGCCCGTTCATCCAAAAGCGCATGCGAAAAATTCCCCGCCAACGCTTGCGCCACAACCATTCCCGTCACGTAGCCGTTCGAGACCAGCAGTGCGTCCTCTGCGCCGAAAAATTGCGCCAGTTCAGCTTCCAGGACTTCATAAATTTTATGATGTCCCGTCGTTACGCGCGATGCCGCGACATTCAGTCCAAACTTTTTCACACCGTCCGTCACCGCTTTCAAGACTGCCGGATGTTCCGCCATTCGGAAATAATCGCAGCCGGAAAAATAAATCAGTTCACGCCCGCGCCAGCGCACGCGCGAGCCGCCGATCTGTTGCAGAGGTTCAAGCGTCGCCACAGTGTCAACTCAGAGCTATTCCGTGCGCCTCGGCCACGGCTTTGTTGGTGAGCTTGCCGTCCTTCACGTTGATGCCGCTGACGAGCGCGGGAAATTTCTGGCACGCCTCCAAGAGGCCGAAATCCGCCAGCGTCTCGATGTACCGGAACGTCGCGTTCGTCAGCGCCTGCGTGGCCGTGCGGGCGAACGCGCCCGGCATGTTCGCCACGCAATAATGCGTCACGCCCTCTTCCACGAACACCGGGTCATGGTGCGTCGTGGGCCGCGAGGTCTCCGCGCAACCGCCCTGGTCAACCGCGATGTCCACCAGCACGCTGCCCGACCGCATCCGCCGCAGCATGTCGCGCCGGATAAGTTTCGGCGCGCGCGCCCCCGGCAGCAGCACCGCGCCGATGAGCAAATCCACGTTCGGCAGCAATTCCATCAGGTGACTCTCGTTTGAATACAGCGTGTGCGCGGTGTGCAGCGTGATGTCGAGAAACCGCATGCGCTCCAGATCCACCTCCAGGATGGTCACATCCGCGCCGATGCCCTGCGCCATGCGCGCCGCGTTGATGCCCGAAGTCCCGCCGCCCAGCACCACCACCTTGCCCGGCAGCACGCCCGGCACCCCGCCCAGCAGCATCCCACTCCCGCCAAAATGCTTCTGCAAAAAATAGCCGCCTACCAGGATGCTCATACGCCCGGCAATTTCGCTCATCGGCTCGAGCAACGGCAATCGCCGGTTCACCTCCAGCGTCTCATACGCGATGCACGTCGCGCCCGACTTCAGCAACGCTTCCGTCAACGCCTGGTCCGCCGCGAGATGCAGGTAAGTCAAAAGAATTTGTCCTTTGCGGAGCAACTTGAATTCCGATGGCAACGGCTCCTTGACTTTGACAATCAACTCTGCCTTCTCAAATACTGCCGCATGCGAATCCACCAGCACAGCGCCTGCGTGCTCATATTCTGAATCCGGGAAACCTGAGCCGACGCCCGCGCCGCACTCAACAACGACCTGGTGCCCGTGTTTGGCCAGTTGATAAGCACCGCTGGGCAGCAAGGCCACGCGATATTCCTGCTCTTTAATCTCCTTCGGCACGCCAATGATCATGGACGCACGTTATCAAAGCATCGCGCCAAGTCAACGGACAGCCATGCGTGGCCATCCGCCATACCGCTGAACCAAACGCGAATCACCGTTGTTGCAAAGGCACTACAGCTATGCGATAAGAATCATGGAGGTTGAACTCACTATGCCACATTACAAATATTTGATTATCGGAGGTGGAATGACTGCGGACGCCGCCGTTCACGGCATTCGGGAAATGGATGCCGCGGGCACGATCGGCCTCATCAGCCAGGAGCAGGAAAAACCTTATGACCGCCCCCCGCTGACAAAGGGACTCTGGAAAGACAAAACTCTTGATAGCATTTGGCGTCATACTGAAAACGAACGCGCCGGGTTCCACCTGGGACGCAAGGTTGAAACCGTTGACCCTCAACAAAAACGCATCGTGGATGATGCGCGAAATACATATACGTATGACAAACTGCTCCTCGCCACCGGCGGACGCCCGCGCCTGCTGCCTTTCGGTGAGGGACAGATTATTTACTATCGCACGGTGGCTGACTACCGCCGGCTTCGCGAAAGCGCCGACCAAAACAAACGCTTCGTGGTCATTGGCAGCGGTTTTATTGGCTCCGAAATTGCCGCCGCGCTCGCGATGAACCAAAAGGAAGTAACCATGGTATTTCCCGGAAAAAGCATTTGTGAACGCGTATTCCCGCAGGATCTTTCTCAATTTCTAAACAGCTTTTATCAGGAAAAGGGCGTCAAACTTTTGGCGGGCGAATCAGCGACGGGACTGGAAGCCCGGGGCGCCGAACTGCGGTTGAAAACAAAAAGCGGCCGGGAAGTGGCGGCGGCGACGGTCGTCGCCGGGATTGGCATCCAGCCCAATATTGAACTGGCCCAGGCGGCCGGATTAAAAACCGACAATGGCATCATCGTGGACGAATTCCTGCGGACGACACATCCGGACATCTATGCAGCCGGCGACGTCGCTGCTTTTCAAAGTCTGGCTCTGGGGCAACGCATCCGGGTCGAACACGAGGACAACGCCAAAACGATGGGAAAAGTGGCCGGGCATAACATGGCGGGAAAATCGGAACCATACCGCCATCTCCCGTTTTTTTATTCTGACATGTTTGATTTGGGTTATGAAGCCGTGGGGGAATTGGATTCACGGCTGGAAATATTTGCGGATTGGAAAACACCCTTCCGCAACGGCGTCGTCTATTATTTGCGCGCAGGACGGGTCCGTGGCGTGCTGCTCTGGAACGTCTGGGGCCAGGTAGACGCCGCGCGCGCCCTAGTCAATGAACCCGGCCCATTTAAGCCAGGCGACCTAAAGGGGCGTTTGCCTCAGCAAAATTGAGATTTTTGGAATAGCCTTAATCTCCTTTGGCACGCCAATAATCATATGTCTGCCACGTTATCAGAGGAGTTCGCCAAGTCAAACAGGCGGGACGCCAAGTGCTCAAGCTCACCGGAACACAACGCCGATAAACAATAACGCACAAATGCCCGCCACTAAAATCGAAAGACGCATCTGCAAAATCCAACGCCGACACTCTGGTACCTCCACTGCCCAATCCGGCGTCCTAAAAACAAGAACCCCTGCAAGCCGGTGCATTGCCGAATTGCTCAACCAGAACAAGCTCTCCTTCGGACGCCAGTAAAAACCTGATGGCTTGCCGTCACGCTCCCACTGCTCGCGGCGATGTTCATACTCCCAGCGAACAAGGCAATCGAACAGCCACATCTGATAAACAATGGCTAAAATTATTGCCATTGCAATGAACCAAGCTATAAGTGCCATAAAACATCTCTCGAAAAATCAAGGCACCAACTCTCAACTAAAGCGACGCCATCGCCTTGTCCATTGCAGCGAACAATTGCCCCATCGTCGCTTCCGTTTCATCGCCCATGTTGGAGACGCGGAACGTCGTGCCTTTGATCTTTCCGTAACCGCCGTCAATCAGGAAGCCGCCTTCCTTCGTCAGCTTTTGCAACTTCGCCACGTCCACGGTGCGGCCGCCCGGCTTCGCGCCGTTGTTCACGCAGGTCAGCGATACCGATTCATATCCCGCTTCCGGAAATAAATTGAACCCGTGCTTCTTCGCCCAATCGCGCGTCATCTGGTTCGTCTTTTTGTGCCGGGCGTAGCGGGCTTCCAGACCTTCGGCAAAAAATTCGTCCAGCTTGGAGCTGAGCGCATAGACGTGCGGGATGCTCGGCGTGCTGGGCGTCATGCTCTGCTCCGCGTTCTTTTGGAACTCGACGAAGTCGAAATAATAACCGCGGTCCTTGATGGTTGCCGCCCTGGCCTGCGCTGACGGCGACGTCACAAACAGCGCCGTGCCTGGCGGCAAGGCGAATGCCTTCTGCGTGCCGGCCAGCAGCACATCAATGCCCAGTTCATCGAACTTCAGCGGCACCGCGGTCATCGAGCTCACCGCGTCCACGATGAACATCACGTCCGGATACTTTTTCTTGAGCGCGGCGATTTCAGCCAGCGGGCTCATCACGCCTGTCGAGGTCTCGTTGTGGATGACCGTCAACGCATCGAACTCGCCCGTCGCGAGTTTTTTATCAATCGCCTCGGCGCGGATGGGCGAGCCCCAATCCACCTGCAGCGAGTCGGCCTGCTTGCCGCACTTCTTCGATACGTCGAACCATTTGTCCGAAAACGCGCCGCACATGCAGTTCAAAACCTTTTTGGACACGAGATTGCGGATCGCGCCTTCCATCACGCCCCACGCGGAGGACGTGCTCAGGTACACCAACTGTTTGGTGGAGAGCAACTGCTGGAGTTGCGGCTGGATCTTTGCGTACAGGTCTTTGAAGCCCTGGCCGCGATGACCGATCATCGGCGAACAAAGAGCCTTAAAGGTTTTGTCGCTCACTTCGACCGGACCGGGAATATGCAATTTAACGTGCGCCATAGATTGTGAATTATTTCACAAGCTGTGTGCAGGGGCAATACCGATTTTGTGAAAGATTGGCCACTTTTTGGCCGTTAAGGCAAATGACCTCGCAAATTCGACCTTCAGCCTCAATCACTTGCCACTTACCTGGCCCCCTGGTCAATCCAGGCGCGCACCAGGCCGACTTCTTCGGCGGACAATGGCTTGGGCATCGGACCGCGCTGGGCACTGGGACCGCCCATGGGCGGTTGGAGCGGACTGCCGGGAGCATTGCCTCCGGGAGGAATAACGACCCGACCGCCGGGCGGAGGGGCTCCCGTTCCGGGGGAAGGGGCACTCGGACGACGGCGCATGCGCGGCGGCATGGCACTGTCCGGGTCCAGCCGGGAAATTGCGATTACCATGGGGCTATGCACGCTGTCACCCGCCGTGAGAACCAGGCCGTTTTTGCCGCCCTTGAGCACACCTTCAAGGGTGTCCAGCTTCAAGCCACCTGCGGGCTTGGCGCCGGTATGACAGCGAAAACACGATACCCGAAACAGCGGTTTAATGTCCGCATCATAAGTAAGATTGGTACGGTTAGAATCGGGGGGGAGCTTGCTCAAGTCCACGTCCGCCGCCATTAACGAAGATGCACCACCGAGCAGCCCGGCCAAAACCAATGAAGTCTTTAAAATGCTGTTCATAATTGATTTCGCAAAGGTTCCATATGCGGGCCAGACGGGCAAGTGAGAAATTGCCACGCAAACCCCCATAAGCACATAGATAACGCTTTTTCGGAGGCAACGTGGGCACAAGCCCTATAAATCTAAATTAGAGTGCTTTTATATCAATTCCAGCCTATTTCATGGCATAACTACTGCTCGAACCCCTTAAATGACAAGTGTTTTCCTCAGACGAATAGGTCTGTACGCGCTATGGCTGTTCGCTATTGGGGCGGGACTTGTCATCGTTTTGGACTATGAAAATGCCAGTGGTTCCGCAGGAAGCGCTCCCTCACGGTGGATTTCCGGAACCTCCATCCCGCTTGATGCCAGCCGTGATACTTTGATTATGTTTGCCCACCCGCGATGCCCATGCACCCGGGCCAGTCTTGGGGAACTGAACCGCCTGCTCGCCCAAAGCGGTGGGCATATTGTCGCTCACGTGTTATTTTTCCGGCCGCCCAATTATCCTGCCGATTGGACCCATACCGAATTATGGCGAACCGCCGCAGCCATTCCCGGCGTAACCGTACAGGACGACATGAACGATGCCGTAGCCCGCAAGTTCGGCGCAGAAACTTCCGGCTACGTCCTCTTTTATAATCCTCAGGGCCGATTGCTTTTTCGCGGGGGCATCACCGACAGCCGCGGGCATGCCGGCGACAACGCCGGAGAGAGCGCCATTATTTCACTGGCCCTAGGAAAGCCCGCCGCGGTGACACAAACGCCCGTCTATGGATGCTCTTTGCTCGACGAAACCAACAGCCAAAGCAACGCTGTCCAATGAGTTCATTATCCTCAAATGTGATTAAAGATACCGTTGCCGATTCCGGGCGCGTTACCGAGCTTTTTAACGAACAGCGGCAAAATATTTTCCGGCACACGTCGCACCTTTTTTCCTGGTTGATGATTTTCCAATGGTTTTTTGCCGTTGGCCTGGCGCTTTGGCTCTCGCCGCGAACCTGGGCGGGGATGGACAGCCGGATTCATCCGCACGTCTGGTTTGCCATCCTCCTGGGAGGAATCATCACGAGCCTTCCAGTGTATATGGCACGGAAATATCCCAGTGACACATTGACCCGCCATACGATTGCGGTCGGGCAAATGCTCATGTCCGCGCTTCTGATTCACCTGACCGGCGGGCGCATCGAGACACATTTCCATGTTTTCGGTTCACTCGCCATCCTCGCATTTTACCGTGACTGGAAGGTGCTTCTCTCCGCCACGGTGGTTGTCTATGTGGATCACCTGGTGCGCGGGTTCTTCTGGCCCCAATCGGTTTATGGCGTCCTCGAGGCGCCCATTTGGAGATCATTCGAGCACGCCGGCTGGGTCCTTTTTGAAGTGGTCTTTCTGATCATCTCGATTCGCGCGAGCCTCACCGAAATGCTCCTGGTGGCCGAACGCCAGGTAAACCTAGAGGAATTGAATGAAACCATCGAACAAACCGTGGCCGAACGCACCGCAGAACTGACCCGGGAAAATGCTGAACGCCGGAAAAGCGAAGCCCAGCTCGCCCAGGCGCAACAAATTGCCCGCCTCGGGAGCTGGGAGTGGGATATTGTCAAAAATAAGGTTTCCTGGTCGGATGAAACCCGGCGTTTGTATGGCTGGCGGGCCGAAGATGGTGAGTTTTCAATGGAGACGTGCCTTGAACGGGTTCATCCGGGTGATCTGCAAATCGTTAAGGATTCTCTGGCGGAATCTGTGCGCACCCGCCGGCCTTTTGTATGTGAGCATCGCGTCGTCCTCCCGGATGGAACGCAACGAATTATCTCCGGTCACGCCGAAGTGGTTGTGAACGAATCAGGCGAACCTATAAAAATGATCGGGACAGCGCAGGATGTCACCGACCTGAAACAAACCGAGCAGGCCCTCCGCCGGAGTGAAGACCGGTTGCTGCAATCCCAAAAGATGGAGGCGGTTGGGCGGCTGGCCGGCGGTGTGGCCCATGACTTCAATAACATTCTCACCGTCATCGGCGGTTACTGTTCCATGTCCATGCAGGCCCTAGAAAAAAACAGCCCGCTGCAAAAGAACATTTCAGAAATCCAAAACGCCTCGGAACGCGCCGCCTCGCTCACCCGGCAGTTGTTGGCGTTCAGCCGCAAACAGGTGCTCCAGCCGCGCGTGCTGCAACTCAATGACGTCGTCAATAACATGGAAAAGATGCTGCGGCGCCTGATTGGCGAAGACATCGAATTATCCATCGCCTTCGATTCGTCACTGGGCCGCATCAAAGCGGACCCGGGCCAACTCGAGCAGGTCATCATGAATTTGGGGGTCAATGCCCGTGATGCCATGCCGCGCGGCGGCAAACTGACGATTGAGACTTCCAACGTGGTTATTGACCAAAAATTGAAATTTCGCAACCGAACCCTGGACGTGGGCGAATATGTATTGCTGGCCATCACCGATAACGGCGTGGGCATGACGGACGAAGTGAAAGCCCACTTGTTTGAGCCGTTTTTCACGACCAAAGGCATTGGCAAAGGCACCGGCCTGGGCCTGGCGACCTGTTACGGCATTATTTCCCAGAGCGGCGGCGATATCCACGTCTATAGCGAAGCCAATTGCGGCACCACTTTCCGGATTTATTTCCCGCGCACGGACGCGCTCATGGAACCGGCCGTCGCCACCGATAACTCCGACATGCCCGCCGGCAGCGAATCCATCCTCATCGTCGAAGATGATCCGGCGGTCCGGAGACTGGCCGTCGTTATCCTCGGCAATTGTGGTTACAAAATCCAGGAATCCAACAACGCCTTCGAGGCGCTGGCAACCATCCGGCGTGTTCCGAATTTCGATCTCGTGCTGACGGATGTCATTATGCCGCAGATGAGCGGCAAGGAATTGAGCGACAAAATCAAATCCCAGTGCCCTCACACAAAAATATTGTTGATGTCCGGCTATACGGATGACGCCCTGGCCCACCATGGCGTACTCGAGGAAGGACTGCTCTTCCTTGAAAAACCGTTCTCGCCCGCAAAACTCAGCCGGAAAGTGCGGGAAGTTCTCGACTCCCAGCCTTCAGCCACCGAAATGTTGCGAAAAAATGGCGGCTAATTGCAGCCGGTCAAAACCGAGAAAAATTGGCGGAATTATTTCAGCGAATTCCGTCGGCAATTGTGGTGGACGCATGTACGAATCTTGCCAATCCTGTCTGGCTTCCAGTGTCCACCAACACGCTATCAGGCAGCGGTACGTCTCCTTTCAGCGATCCTCAATGGACCAATTATCCCTCCCGTTTCTACCGCATTAGCGGGCCGTAATCCGGCTCCTTCAACGAGTGAACTTCACTCCCAACGTGTGAAATTTTCGCGCATCATGAACAAAGGATTCTAAGAACTTTCGTTTTTTAAGGCTTTTTCCCAAATCATCGCCGTGGCATCGTCAATGCTGAATGCCGTGAACACGTTTTTCGAAAGAAAAAATGAAAGGAAACAACGTATGAAAATCAATCAATTTCCATCATGCTTTTTCATTGCCGCGCTCTTTTGTCTGGCGCTACCTATGGTTGTTCAGGCCTAGTTCATTTACGTCACGAATAGTGGCGGTGTTAGCATTACCATCACCGGTTACACCGGCCCCGGTGGCACGGTCGTCATTCCAAATACCATCAATGGTTATTCTGTAACCGGCATCGGGGACAATGCGTTCTCTGGTTGTTCCAGCATGACCAGCGTTACCATCGCCGGTAACGTCACCAGCATCGGGGAATTGGCGTTTTACAACTGTGCCAGCCTGGCCAATATCACCATATCCGGCAGCGTTTCCAATTTTGGGAATTATGCGTTTGCGGACTGCTCCAGTCTGGCCAGTGTCACTATTGCCAACGGCACAACCACCATCGGAACAAATATGTTCTTTGAACGTAGAGGCTTGACCAACGTTAGTATACCCGGCAGTGTCACCAGCATCGGGCAGAACGCGTTCTTCGGCTGTGGCCTGACTAGCCTCATCATCCCTGTCGGTGTCACGAACATCGGAAACGATGCGTTCTTCGGTTGCCCCATGACCAGCGTCATCATTCCGAACAGCGTCACCAGCATCGGTCAGGAAGCGTTCTACTCTTGCAGCAATCTAACCAGTGTCATCATCCCCAACAGCGTCAAAAACATCGGCGGGGCCGCATTCGAGAGATGTAGCCACCTCACCTCCGCCTATTTCCAGGGCAATGCCCCGACCGCTGGCTCAGATATTTTCTCGGGCGATTCTTCTGTTACCGTCTATTACTTGCCCGGAACCATCCACTGGGGCGCAACATTCAGCGGCGCTCCGACTAAATTATGGTATCAGCCTCAGCCGACCGTTTTAAACTTTGAACCTTCCTTCGGCCTGCAAAATAATCAATTCGGATTCACCATTTCCTGGGCCACCAACGCCTCCGTCATCGTCCAGGCTTGCACCAATCTGGCAAATCCCAACTGGATTCCCGTGGCCACGAATGCCCTCAGCAGCGGCACGAATTATTTCAGCGATGCGCAGTGGACAAATTATCTCTGCCGTTACTACCGCATTAGCGGACCGTGAGCCGCTTTACTCCAGATACTTCGCGACTTATCACGCCCTAAAAAATAGCGGTAGTACTAACTATGACATTACTCATCGTTGTGTTAAAATGCCCGTTGCTTGAAAAATGTGCTGACATTTCGAGACGGCAGCAACCGAGCGAGCGGGCGCGAGCGAGTCAGTACCGGGATGAGGACGAGCTAAATTGGCGCGGACGCCAGTCTGCGCTGGCCAACTTGCCACTTGTCACTCATCACTCATCACTCATCACTTCTTCACGTATCCGTTGGCCCGGAACCATTCCACGGCGTCCGCCAAGGCTTGCCTGGGCGGGGTTTGGGGCAGGCCGAGTTCGCGGACAGCCCTTTTGGGGTCGAACCACATTTTATATTTGGCCATGCGCACACCGGCAACGGGGGCTTTGGGCGGGATGCCGGTGACAAAGGAAAATGCTTCGTTGACGTGCGCGGCGGCCAGGGCAATCCAGCGCGGGATTTGCGTGGCGGGCGCGGGAATGCCGGTGATTTCCGATAACACGCGCAGGGTTTGTTCCATGGTCCAGTTGCCCTGGGAATTGCCGAGGATGTAGCGTTCGCCGGTCTGCCCTTTCTCCGCGGCGAGAATGTGGCCGACGGCGACGTCGCGCACATGAACCCAGTTCAGCCCGGTATCAATGTAGGCAGGCAGTTTGCGGTTCAGAAAGTCGAGGATGAGCTGGCCGGTAGGCGTAGGCTTGACGTCGCGGGGGCCGATGGGCGCGCTGGGGTTGACGATGACGATAGGCAGGCCGGACCGCGCGAATTTGACGGCGATTTCCTCCGCCTGCCATTTGGAGCGTTTGTAGTGGTTGGTGAGTTGCGCTTCGGAAATGATTTCCTGCTCGGTGGCGGGAATGACGACGGTGTTTTCGATTTTGGGCAAACCGACGCAGCCGACGGTGCTGGTATAAACGATGCGGCGGCAGCCGGCTTTGCCGGCGGCTTCCAGGACGTTGCGCGTGCCGGTGACGTTGGTCTCGTACATGGGCTGGTAATTGCGCAACCAGAGATGGTAGCTGGCAGCAACATGAAAACACCAGTCGCACCCCTCCATTTCACGGAGGAGAAAGCGCGGGTCAAAGAGGTCGCCGATGACGTGCTCGTAGCGGGCGCCGGAGAGGGCGCGGGAGTCCGCCTTTTCGCGCAGGAGGAGCTTGACGCGATGGCCGCGCGCGAGGAGTTCGTGCACCAAATTGGAGCCAACGAACCCGGAAGCGCCGGTAACAAAGCATTTCATAAAGAAAACAGCCAAAATGATTTTGCGAAAATATTTTGAATTTTTCCATAAAAAGTTTTTCGCGGCGCTTGACTTGAAAGAAAAATTGGAGGAGATTTCCTATAGGCGTTCCAATGCAGGCAAAGAACGGTGTCAGAAAAAAAGCGCGCGCGAACCACCGCGAACTCGATGTGAAGATCGGATTCATGGAGGGACTTCTTCGCCGTGATCCCAATTATGTGGATGCGCTCCAGCTCCTGGGAGACCATTACACACAGCGCGGGCGTTTCGCCGAAGGGCTGAACGTGGATGAACAGCTGGCGCGGTTGGAACCGGAAAATCCGGTGGTATTTTACAACCTGGCTTGCAGCTATTCACTGTTGGAACAATATGATCGCGCGGCGCAATCACTGGAAAAGGCCATCGTGCTGGGCTACAAGGATTTCGAATGGCTGGCAAAGGACCCGGATTTGAAAAAGTTCCGCCAGCAGCCGGCCTACCGCGATATCCTGAAAAAAATTCCTTATAAAAAAATCAGGGTGCGCTAAGGGATGCATCCCCCACACACGTGTTTGCCCGCCAGACCGGGCGATTGAGTTTAGTCTCCAAAAATTATGAAGGTCACCATTCATGCCCGGACGCGGCATTTCCGCACGGTCGCTTTCGACACAAAAGGGAACGCGGTGCTGCTGATTGAGCAGCGGCTGCTGCCGCATGAGTTCAAGATTGTGGCAACGAGGGATTTTCGCGAAACGGCGGCGGCGATCCATGACATGGTCGTGCGCGGCGCCGGGGCGATTGGGGCAACAGCGGCGTACGGGCTGGCGCAGGGAGCGCGGGCATTCCGGGGAAATGATTTGGCGAATTTCTCCGCGCATGCCTGGACGGTCTATCAAACGCTCAAAGGCGCGCGGCCGACGGCGGTGGATCCGGTAAACGCGATGAATGATGTCTGTGCGGCGATGCGCAAAGGGAAAACGGTGGAAGAAAAGAAATCGCTGGCACTGGCGGCAGCGGAGGAATTTGCGAACGAGGACGTTCGCCATTGCGAGGAGATCGGCCGGCACGGTGCGACGCTGATCCGAAACGGCATGAAGGTGCTGACGCATTGCAACGCGGGCTGGCTGGCGTTTGTGGACATCGGCACGGCGACGGCACCGATGTACGCGGCGCAGGCAGCGGGGAAAAAGTTCCATGTATTCTGCGACGAGACACGACCGCGTTCGCAGGGCGCGACGCTGACGGCGTGGGAACTGGCGCAGCAGCGTGTTCCTCACAAAATTATCGCGGACAACGCGGCGGGCCATTTGATGCAGCGCGGGGAAATTGATTTAGTCATCGTGGGCAGCGACCGTGTGCTCGGGCGCACGGGCGAAGTGACGAACAAAATCGGCACGTACACGAAAGCGGTCCTGGCGGCGCGGCACAAGATCCCATTTTACGCGGCGATTCCGCTCTCGACGATTGATTGGCATTTGAAGAGCGGTTTTGAGATTCCGATTGAGGAACGGAGCGAGAACGAAGTGCTCGGCGCGTGGGGGACGTTGAAGTCAGGCAAGCGCGCGTATGTGCGCGTGGCGAACCCATCGAGCGGCGCGCGCAACCCGGGCTTTGACGTGACGCCGCCGGAATTGATTACGGGCATGATCACGCCGCTGGGGATTTTCAAGCCGCGCGATTTGTGGAAACAGCGGAAGAAACTCGGGCATCCCGGCAGTTGAAAAAGGCTTTAAATCGTTTAACAATTTCCTTTTGCAAAATCTCGTTCCAACGTTGCAGGTGGCCATCGGCCCGGTGATCCTGATATCAGGAGTGGGGCTGCTGCTGTTGTCCATGACAAACCGCCTGGGGCGGGCGATTGACCGGGCCCGGCAATTGACGGACGCGTATCGCCACGGGACGGAAACGGACCGCGCGCGGATCAAGGGACAATTGGAAGTCCTTTGGCGGCGGGCGTGTTTGATCCGGGCCTCGATTGTGTGGGGTTCTTCGTCGGTCTTGTTGGTGGCATTGGTGATCATTCTTTTGTTTGTAGGCAACCTGCTGGGGCTAAATCTCGCGCCATTTATCGCGATTCTATTTGGTTGCTGCATGGTGGCGGTCGTGGTTTCGCTGGTTTTTTTCATCCGGGACATCAACCTTTCGCTTCACGCGCTGCGGTTGGAGATCAACTTTGAAGAGAGGAAGTAGCGGGGCGTTTTTTATCCGGCGGCGCGCGGGGGTTTTTTACTTCCATTGAAAACCAATCTTGCATGGAGGGTAAAGTTGGCTATTCTGGTCGGAGCGGCGGAGTAGCCAAGTGGTAAGGCAGGGCTCTGCAAAAGCCTCATTCGTCGGTTCGATTCCGACCTCCGCCTCCAAACCTAACCAGTTGGAACTGTAGGGTTTTGGAAACTTTCACAGACGAGTGCCAGCGGAAGTGCCAGCAAAATTTAACTCTGGCCTGCCCTGCGTAACTCCCACCTGCTCCCTACCGGAGTCGAGATCAACCGTTGTAACCTCATCACTGTAAACACAGTTATGAGAAAACGATTCAGACTCTATAAAAGAAAAAGCGGCGGACGTTATTACATTCACGACGAAGTGACGGGCAAGCAGGACAGCCTGCATACGAGCGACCGTGCCACCGCCGTTCGCTTGTTCCACTCGCGGCAGGAAGCCGAACAGCAGCCCGCCGTGAACCTGCAAATCGCCCGCGCGTATCTGGCAGCGAGCGACCCGCAAATTGCCACCCGCAACTGGCAGTTCGTCATGGACGAACTGGTGAAGCTCAAAAAAGACCAGACCCAACACCGCTGGCAGACCGCCATCAGGGACAAGGCGTTCGACTCGATCCGGCATCAGCCGCTTTTGGAAACGCGCCCGGAACATTTTCTGCGCGTGCTGGAAGCCGGGAAAGTTTCGACCAACGTCTATCTGCGGCGCATTCACAACTTTGCCCTGGACATGACGTGGCTACCGTGGCCGGTGCTGGCCAAGAAACGCTGGCCAGCCGTCGAGTTCAAGGAAAAGCGCGGCATCACGCTGACCGAACATCTGGCCATCGTCGCCCGCGAGAACAATCCCGAACGCAAGGCGTTCTACAAACTGGCGTGGCATCTGGGCGCGTCGCAATCTGACCTGGCATTCCTTGAAGCAGAAAATGTTGATTGGGATAACCACGTCATCAGCTACAAGCGGATGAAAACCGACACGGTTGCCATCATGCGCTTTGACGAGGACATGGCGGAAATCCTGCGGGACTTGCCGGGCAGCGGTCCCTTGTTTCCGTATCTGCGGACAGTCCGCGCGGGCGACCGCGCCACGGAGTTCAAGCAACGCTGCGATGGACTTGGCGTCAAAGGCGTGTCGCTGCACAGCTACCGTTACGCTTGGGCAGAACGGGCGAAGGCGGCGGGCTATCCAGAACGGTATGCCCAAGTGAATCTTGGACATAACAGCAAGGCCATGACGCGGGCGTATTCGCGCAAGGCCGAGGTGGAAATGCCGTCGTTGAGCGAATACGAACGGCAACAGAAGGCCATCATCGGAAACCATGAAACCGAACCAGTGACGCAGAGCGTCGCGGCATAAGGAGGACATCATGCAACCTTGGCAAATTAAAGCACTCGAACTGGAAGCGTCGGGATTGAAACATCTTGACGGATTCATTCACGACCACGCGCTCTATTTTCTCATTGGAGCCATTTATCTCTTGCTGGCTTTGCTGGCATGGGTATTGAGTGGTGCCTTGCGACGAAAAGGAGGAAAATCCACGCACCACTTCCGGCCAGCCATTTTCATTGATCTGACTGGACGGCCACCAACGCCCCCGGACACATTTGACCCATTCCCGCCATATCGGGAATCATCGCATTGCGATTGCGACGACCATTATCCCGATTAGCACAGGCCAGCGAGCGGTGGCGCGGAGCTTCGAGCCACTAGCTCGCCGCGCCGCCGGTTGCCTCCGCGTAACGGACTCGCCCGTCCTCATACCGTTTGGAATTGCCGTGCCCGCTTCCGTGCGTTCTTGTTGCGCCAATGCCGGTGAATGGCGGCCACCACCTTGTCGAGCCAGCCAAGATCGGCAAGCTGTTGTGCCAGCACGTCACGCGAATAGCGTTTTACGCAATAACGCTGTGGATGACCCAGCGGCTTAATCAAGCCCGCCCGCGACAGTGGCGGGATGTTATGCGTGGCGACGCCCAGCGCCTCGGCAACTTCCTCCTTGGTCATGGTGGCATGATATTTTTCTAGCGGCTGGATTTTTAATGGTGAATCAGTAGTCATACATTTTCCGTGGTTAAAGTGATGGTGATGGCGGCAATGTGCGTGCTCAACGTCGCGGCCAAACGGCGATCCGCCGACTTCACAAATTTCAATTCGTATTTCTGAATCCCTTGTTCCAGCCGCTTGAGACCGCTGCCCAGGACAACCACGGCGGCACTCGCAAAATGAATCCGCATTTTTTCCGGCGGCGCGTCCGGCTCTTTTTCCAAAGCCGGATTGGAAATTCGCTCGGCATACAAAAACTGCGCGTAAGGCAGCAGATAGCTGATGCCGTTATCGGCAAACACATCGAGCGCGGAGATGGTGGGATCATTCCCGAGGCAGGGATTGTCGCGCGGGCTAGACGCTGATGCCGGTGGATTTTCGTTGTTCAGTTGGCTTGATTTCATGGCTGCTCCTTTCGGTTGTTTCGATTGAAAGTGATTTTGCAATGCGCTGGCGGAACCGTTTCAGAAAACGATTGCCCCGCCGCAAAATGGTTTGGAGGAAGTCATGTTGAGGCATGGCCTCAACCGCCGCCAGTCGCGCACTGGAACGGGTGACGTGCGAACGAAGCAAGTCGCTGTCATCGGTAAAGACCTGGCAGCGTTCGCGCCCGCGCGAGATACTGACGTAAAATTGTTCCTGATTGATGGCGGGCAATGAACGGGACGAGGCGACCACCAGCACTTCATCCACCGTCTTGCCCTGGGCGGCGTGCGACGTGACGGCGTAGCCATGCGTGAACGTGCGATAATCGGCAGGAATCACCCGGCCATCGGCCAGCAAAATGGAATCGCCCTGAACGGCCTTGACCTCGACCAACTCACCGTTGACGAAGTGCTTGCGCACGGCCACCGCATTCGCTTGCAGCAACAGCTTGTCACCGGCAGCCACTTTCAATTTCCGTTTCTCCCCCACATCGCACAAGGCGAAGCCTTGACCCAAAGGGAAAAAGGTTTCAGTGCCATCAGCGCGTTGCACTTTCAGTGAATCGTTTTCGACTGCGACCACTGACACCGTTTCACCTTTTTCAAAACCATGTCCTCGACGATGAAAATGGATGGCCATGCCGGGACGGTATTGCCGCGAATCCCGTTTCTGCGCTTCCGTCCATGACAGCGAATCGAAAACTTGAAACTCCTTTTCTTCCAAAGCCAGACGGCCAGATGATTTCAATTCCGCCCGGACTTTTTCCGTCACCGTTTCAATTTCATTCCACGTCGGCGCGACCAGCAGCGCGGACTTATTTTCCGCCAACGCTTTCAAATACGATTTCGCCGCCGAACCGTGAAGTTCATCGCCCGCAAGTTCAGTGATGGCCGCCATCCGTTCCAACTGCGCGAACGCTTCCACGGTTCGTTTCTGCGCCGCCAGTTCCACGGCTTTGCGATAATCCGCTTTGCGTTGCCGCCGGATGGCCGTCAACTGGCCCGACTTGAAATCGGAATGCCGTTCCAAAATTCGCAGCGCATCGCCGCGTGCGACCGAAGCGTGCTGGCCGGTGTCGCCAGACAAAATGATTCGCGCATCGCGCGCATAATCAAACAGCCGCTTCATGTCATCCATCCCCACCGCCCCGGCTTCATCCAGCACCACCAGTTTATCCTTGGACAAGATTTGTTTGGATAAAAGCAGGCTTTGCAGCGTCTTCGCCTCGAATCCTTCTTTTCTTAACACATCGGTTGCCGCTGCCGTTGGCGCGCAGAACAGCGGTTCAATCTTTGCCTCTTTGCAGGCGGCGACCAACTCGCGCAACGCCGTGGTTTTGCCGCTGCCTGCCAATCCTTTGAGTCCCGTAATCCGGTCGCTGGTGCGAAGCACATGATAAATCGCGCGGCGTTGATCTTCGCCGAGCCAGTCGGCAGGCCGGTAACCGGGATGCAACGGCGGGATGCTATCGCAACCTGTATTGACCGTCTGAATCAAATCCAATTCCGTCGCTACAATTTCCTTGGTTGAAAACCCGCGTTCCGTTTTCACCAGGTCTGGCAAGTGTTTCACTGTCGCTTTCAAATCATTCAAATTCACCGCACCCAGGCGATGCGACAACGCCACGCTCAACAGTTCATGCTCCGGCACCACTGACTTGCGCTCGAAGACATGGGCAACTGCATGATTCAAAACTTGGTTTTCCACCAAGGCAATCTGTGGCAAGCGGGTTGAATGAGCCGACGCCCGGAGTGTTTGCAGCGATTGCCGATCATCCGCAGACAACTGTGACAACTGCCGTTCGCGGACTTCCGCCGTTGAAATGCCTTTGACCTTTTTCGCCCGGCTCTGATGCACTGCATGGGAGATTTCATTGTTGGAAAGTTTCCGTCCCAATTTTTCTTCCATTTCCTTCACCACCGCGTCGCGCTGTTGCGCGCGTTTGGAAAATTGCTGTAACACTCCGTCACTCACGCCCTCAATTTGAAATCCGTTTTTGGCCGGTTGAATCCGGTAGCCAATTTGTTGCACCCGTTTGGCCAGTTCATTCCGATAAACGGCCGTGCCGTAGCGGATCGCGTCATACATGCCCCGCGCTTCCAGCGCCTTCCAGCACTTCTCCGTTTCATCAAACGTGGCGTTGAACACCGTGAAATGCGTGTGCAACTGCGGGTCCAGTTCACGCGAACTGTTATGCACAAAGGCAGCGGCCACGAGATTGCCCGTCGTCCGGTCTGTCAGACGACCCTGCTTCCGCACACGCGTGGCGGCGAAGGTTTCGAGTTCGCGGAAAGCAATGCGGGCGGATTCCTCATGCGCCGCCACCAGCCGTTCATCAGCCAACGTCACCGCCAGCACCGATACGGATTTGGGCGGCGCGCAGGTGAAATCGAAAAATACCCGGCGCTTGTCCGCCTTCAATTGTCGCTGCGTAAGACGCTCATCATTCTGCGGATTCAGGTTTTCACACAGCGCATGAAATTGTTCGCGGGTGACATTATCCTTTAATCCCAAACGTTCCGCGCCCGCGCCGATCCACTGGCCGGGACGGATTTCACCGGCGGCGTAGTAATCGTTCTGCGCCAGATGCTCGTCAAAATAACTCTCGGCCTCGGCCAGATGTTTATGTGATACGGCAGTGAACATAGGGCATCACTTTATCAGTTTCTTAAAAGGCTTTGTGCCACTTTGGAACAATCGTAAATTTCATTCCTGCTTCCATTTTTCGTTTTGTCATTTTACCCGACGAGGAATTGTCAAAGGTGACGTTGGGACACGAAATGCGTTCCTCACTTCTGCCGTGCCATTGGTCGGCTGAATCAAAAATGAACTTGGTTTCATTCATGCGGTAATTTTATCGGATGCCACACCCCCTTTTGTGTAATCTTTACACAATCGTCTGGCCTCTTTCTGTTCTCTTTACCGTTTGCCATTTTACCGGAATTGCCCGCGTCGTGGTGTATCACATACACAATATGCGCCGACTGTCTTGCCGTCTTAAATAGCTCCGATAAATGTTCATCACCCCATTCTGCCGGAAACCGCCACCATCCATGATCAAGCGTTGAACAAAATGATTCATGGCGCATTTTCTCACGGAATGAAGCCGTGGCAGTGCGATTCCCGCACAGGTTGAATTTCCAATTCTGCCATGCTGGATGTGAATGGCTTTTTTCATGGCGACATTTTTGCAGATTACCGAAGCCGCTCTGTTCGTTTTCCAAACAAAATGAATTCCGTCTTTTTCATGATTCATGGGCGTCAGTCTGGCAGAATTAAGAGCGGTGAAGCCGTAACCCATTACACAAGATGAAAACAATTTCGATTGTCTGCTTGAGCGCCGGGCAAACCAGATCGCCCATGCGTGGCAGTGAGTAAATTAACTCAACGTATTGAGTAAATTGTATGATGCGCCAGACACGCCATAACCGGCTGCTGAACCGGCTTATGGAAAACCGCCGCTTTTTTGGGGTAGCTGGCCGGTTCACGTCAGCACATTGCGGTGAATAAACACCTCATTCGCCGCACATAATGCGGTGATTTCAGCAGATTTTCACCGTATGTTAATTGTTACAGACAGCGTCAAAAACATCGTGGGACCGCAAATTCGGAAATGGAGATATGCTCGTGGTTGGTCGCAGGCGAGGCTGGCGGTTAAACTTCAACTGAACGGACTGGACATAAGCCGGGAGGTGCTCGCCCAGATGGAATACCAGATTCACTGCATCAGGGACAAACACATTTTCCATCTTGCCCGCGTCTTGGAAGTGAAAACGTCCGATTTTTTCGTTGGTTTTGAAAAATGAAAAGTTGTTATGAAATCATAACAGCCATCCTCACGCAAAATGGTAAAACACAGCCAAACAATATGAATGACAGCGAACCAAACACAACCGAACCGTCACAGCAAACAGAACGGATCGCCTATTCGATCCCCGAAGCCGCCGAGATGCTGGGCTTGGATTATTTCAGCGTCTATCGGCTCGTCCAACGGGGGAAATTGAAAGCGTGCCGGGCGCTGCGCGGGAAGTTTCTCATCTCGCGCACGGAACTCTTTCGACTGTTGAACGCGGAGTAGAAAAGCCGCGTTGCACTGCGGGAATCATTTGCGCGCCGTTGGTTCCGCCAGACCGCGTGCAATCCGGCGGGTGCGCACGGCGGCAAAGGTGCGTTGCGTTTGCCGAGACACTTCCTGGTCGGAAAATTTGCCGAGCAAAGCGTCTTCCTCTGGCAGCCACGGACGGCGCTTGGAGTCGCAGCAAGGGATGCCCAATTTGCATCTCTGCATTTTAACCGAGCCAGCCGGATGACCGGTGTGCGCGGCCACTTTCGCATCCGTGAATTTGCCCAAAAGTGCCAGGTCTTTTTCCTTCCAAGGTTTCCAGATCGGATTACAGGGTGGAAGTCCCAGCTTGAGGCGGTGAAAGCGCACCGTGGCAATCCCACGACCAATGAGCCGCGCCAAATTCTTGTCTGGCATGGTGCCGAGCAATTTCGATTCGCGTGGAGTCCAAGCCTTGTCGAGCGGAGCGGCTTGAACGCCTAATTTTCGGCGGCGACTGCGGATGGATTGCAGGCCACGTCCGAATTTGTGCGCCAGTTCAGGGTCTGGCCGGGTGCCAAGAAGCTGGTCTTCATTTTTCGTCCAAGGATGCGAAAGTCTGGCGCGTTTAGAGCAAATGCCAAGTTTGCGTCGGCGGTTTTTTATGGAGGCGACCGTGCGACGCAGAAGCAGTGCAATCTGATCATCAGGCCGGGTGCCCAAGACCCTGTCATCTTCAGGCCGCCAAGATTTGCGTTTTGGATTGCAGGGCGGAATACCCTTGTTCAACCGCCGCGCCGCCACGGCGTCGTAACTACGCTTCAACCGGCGTGCCAATTTCTTGTCCGGCATGGTGCCCAACAAGTCATCTTCTTCAGATGTCCAATGGATGATCCCGCGTGAATTTTTTTCGTTGTTCACAGATTCAAGTCACAGTTTGTGCGAACGGAAAAGAAAAAAGCAAGCTGCCGGTCGAAGCACAATTGTTTTGTCGGCGCTTTGACTGTCCGGCTTTCCTGCTGACAGCGGAGGAAACCGGACAGACAAATCGCCGCCTCAAACCGAACCTATCCGGCGGCGCACTCAACGGGCATTTCTAAAATCCCGCGACTCCACAAAGATGTTCCGCCGCTCCGATTTCAGAAATGCCCGTTCAGTGCGAAAGGAATAATCGTCACGGCAAAATCTCATCGTAGCCATGAATCAAATGCCGATGAAATGCACCCCATCCAAACGGTCACGAAAATAAAAATGGGAACACTCGCCATGCACCGAAGCAAAAAACTATACGTTCACGCGATCATGAAAAATGAGGCATTGCTAGACGCGGAAATGGAATGGGGAAGGATGACACCATCTCCTAACAACTTTGTTGGGAAAAAACGCGGCGTGAAAACGCGCGGCAAGTTGCGGCAAAAGGCGGCAATGAACTTGCCGCAATTTGCCGCAACGACAGGTGAAATTTTGCCGCCACTTGCCGCCCTTTGTCACCGGCAGTTGCCGGAATTTGCCGCAGTGCCCGGTGCAGTTTAATCGCAATTTAACTTTCACCTGCTCGCTACCACGGTTTTTCGCCGATGATTTATTCTGTCCGTTGATGACTGAAACGGCACAACGAAAACGCGGCGGCAGGGCGTATCACAGCGTCCTGGAACCGCACTTTGATTTTATCCATCAGCAACGTCAGCGGCGCAAGACTTGGCAGGAAATCGCTGATCTTCTGTTCAGCGAAAAAAACATCCGCGTCACGTTCTACGCGCCCTATCGTTTTTACCGGCGCAGGCTGAAAAGAGAGGCCAAACCGAATTGGGAAAATTCATCCGCAGATTTTCAATCCGCCCGGCCAAGCGCACCGGCCAGCCGTCCGCAATCTCGTCCGGCACCACTACCGATGAAACCCGATTTCAAACGTCCCAATCTCTCAACCATCAACACCGAAGAATTCACATGAACATCACCAAACGCATCCACATCAATCCCCAATCCAAAGGCAGCCTAGGTAAAAGTTTCGAGGCCGAGTTTCGCACCGCCTGGCTCGATTATCACGACATCCGCTGGAATGGTTCCGACCTCGATGACCGGCATCATTCATTTGCCGACCGGCATCCGCAACAGGTGCAGTCCTACACGCTGGGCAATGACGATG
>Ga0206887_10016_pt1 | contig 49264 bp, 46 predicted proteins | sample Alteio_BWOrgHeat_89_FD_153248 | JGI IMG/M metagenome (GOLD analysis project Ga0206887, IMG submission 153248) | Enriched cells from forest soil in Barre Woods Harvard Forest LTER site, Petersham, Massachusetts, United States - Alteio_BWOrgHeat_Nextera3 ...
ATGAGCGATTTCACCGGTAAACGCCCAGTGTGCAAGAGATTTACCACTTTTAACATGCGCGCCATGGAGCGATGGCAGTGGGCAGAATTTGGTGACATTCTTCTTTCCGAGAGGGAAGAAAATTCCGTGAATTGTTCGGAAGGTAATTCTGTCCATTTGTTAAGTATCAGTAATGAAAGTTGTTAGCGATTTCATGCGGTTTGGCACGAGGCCTGCTCTTATACCCGGCGTAACAGCGTTGCAGAAGCTACTGCAGCGTTCCCCCGGAAGGAGCAACACACTATGAAGAAGCGGAATGATCTGATTAAGACTGCAACTCTGTCGGTTTCGGCACTGCTACTGACAGGAGTTCTTGCTGCGCCTTCTTATGCGCAGAATTCGACCGACCAGGCACAGGCAGCTGCTACACAAACCCAGGCTGCTCCCGCAGCGAAGCAGGATGCTGCCGATAACGGAAGCTACTCGACCGGCCAGCCTCTGCAGATGCAGTCGAAGGAAGGTTTCTGGGGTCATATGAACCCCCTGGCCCGCAAGAAGTGGGTAAAACGCCAGATGGACCCGGTCAAGGACCGTGTGAACGAGCTGGATCAGCTTCAGGCGAAGAACGCTAATGACATTCGCGACGTAGACACCCGCGCTACCGCAGGCATCAAGAAGGCAAGCGATTCGGCTGCACTGGCCGACCAGCACGCTACGGAAGCCGGCAACCGCGCCGACCAGGCAAACACGACGGCAACTACTGCTTCGACCAAGACAGATGCGCTGCACGGAACGGTTCAGAACCTGGACCAGTACCAGACCGTGGAATCGACCCCGGTGGCATTCGCCAAGGGCCGCACCGCTCTGGGACCGAAGGGCAAGGCTGATCTGGACGAGATGGCCGACAAACTTGCCAGCGAGAAGGGCTACATCATCGAAGTACAGGGTTACAGCCGTGGTGGTGTTCAGACCTCCACTGCAATGGCCGATTCGGTGGTTCGTTACCTCGTAACGGAGAAGCAGGTTCCGATCTATCGCATCTACCGCTCGGGCATGGGCAAGGCTAAGGCCTCCACCGCGGACGGTGAGCAGACTGTTTCCAACGGCGTGCGTGTAACGCTGCTGCACAACAGCCTGGCCAGCATGGATAGCCCAGCGGTTTCGTCCACTGCAGCTCCGAATAACAACATTGCCGGAACTACGGGCAGTGGATCGCTTCAGTAACTTTCCCTCCTCCGGGGAAAACCGGGCGTCGTATTCGCAGCCACGCATACGGCGCCCAGAGTAACCCTCCGGGAAGGCAACCAAGGATTTGCGAAAGGCATCTCTTTCGCCGACAAGTTCAGCAACCGGACAATCGATATCCGGAAGCTCAAAAGATTGGCTGAGCGGTTTGAGAGAACTGCTCGCCAAGCAAACTCTCCAAAGCAGAGAGAACCAAGGCAGATTGGCCCTCCTCCCGGAGGGCCGTTTTTTTGCCCATAAACACCCGTTTTGCTGCGAATTGATGTGGTATCGTCACAGTTGGTCCGGCACTCCGGATTGATGTGACCTACCGATGAGGATCTCCACCCAAACCGTGAAGTAACTGCACTGCGCGTTCCCTAAGCGCGTACATGGTGCATGCTGCCGCAGATTGCGGCGACCACGTTGTTTGCAGTGAGTGTGGAGTTTTCTTTCTTATGGCGCGAGCCCGCCTTCTGATTTTCTTTGTCGTTGTTCTTGATGCCATGGGCATTGGGATTGTCTTTCCTACGTTGCCGGGATTGCTACGTTCGTTGATGGACGGTTCGGGAGACCCTGCGCGTGCCTATGGCTACCTGCTATCCGCCTATGCGTTGAGCATGTTTTTTGCTTCGCCTGTACTGGGTGCGTTGAGTGACCGCTTCGGCCGCAGGCCGGTGCTGCTGCTCTCGTTGCTGGGAACGGCCTTTGATGATCTGATGATGGGTTTGGCGCCCACGCTGTGGGTTCTGTATGCGGCGCGTGTTCTGGCGGGATTGTTTGGTGCGAATCTTACGGTGGCGAATGCTTACCTGGCGGACATTACTCCGGAAGAAGAACGTTCCGGGGCGTTCGGAAAGATGAATGCCTGCTTTGGTGTTGGGTTCATCGCCGGGCCCGTGCTGGGCGGCATTGCAGGGATGTATTCGTTGCGTGCGCCGTTTTTTCTGGCGGCCGCTTTGAACATTGTGGGCGGGGTGCTGGCGGTGTTTGTGCTGCCGGAGTCGCGGAAGGTGACGGAGGTGAAGCGGATCACGCTGGCGCAGTTGAATCCGTTTGCGTCGCTGCGCAATGTGTTTCGCCTGCGCGGCATTGGGCCGATGCTGTATGTGTTCTGCACCATGGATATGGTGGGCCAGGTGCCTTCGGTGCTGTGGGTGATCTATGGCAACAGCCGGTTTGGATGGACGCCGTTTGTGGTGGGAGTGTCGTTCTCGATTTTCGGACTCCTACACGCGATTTTTCAATCGGTGCTGCCGGAGCGTTTTCAGCGTTGGGTGGGAGAACGTGGCAGCGTGCTGGCTGGCATTGTGGCGGATACGGTGGGGTATGGGCTGTACTCGGTCGCTTCGACGACGTTGGCTGCGTTTTCCATTTTGCCGCTGCTGTGCCTGGGTGGGATTGCGTTGCCGTCGGTGCAGTCGATGCTGTCGCGGAGTGTGGATGAGTCGCGCCAAGGTGAGTTGCAGGGAGTGTTGACGAGCCTGAACAGCCTGATTGCAGTGGGTGGGCCGGTGGTGGCTTCGAGTTTGTATTCGGTGGCGCGGACGCGGATTCCGCAGTATCCGGGAGCGATTTGGCTTGCGCCGGTTTTGCTGTATGTGCCGTGTGTGGCGATGCTGTTGTGGTGGCGGGGGCAAAGAAAATTGGCTAAGGCTTAACTCGAATAGGCAGCGCGGTTTTGCGCCGCGCATCGTACTTCATTATGGCGAACGAACCTTTGGTGGATGAAGAACGGCGGCGTCAGCAAGAGGTGGCGCGCGAACAGCGGATTGCGTACAAGGAAAAGCCGAAGAGCCGTGTGGGTGCGGTGCTGCTGGGCTTGTTGATCTTCTTTGTGCTGGGATGCGTGGGAGCGGTGTGGCTGCTGCGTCATGCTGGCAACAACGATGCTGCCGGGAAGGTGGCGAGCTATCTGTTGGGTGGTCGCGACACGTTCAACACCAGTGCGCCGGATGTGGTGAGCCAGATTCAAAGGCTGAACCGGCTGGAGACGGTGAGCTATTCGGTGGACACGGTGGTTGAGGGTAAGCACCAGAATGCGGTGTTACCGGACCTGCTGTTTGGTGATCGGCTGATCCTGGTGGTGCATGGGCAGGTGATTGCCGGGGTTGATCTGTCGCAGTTGAAGCCGGATCAGGTGAAGGTGGATGGGAGATCGGTGACAGTGGACCTGCCGCCTTCGCAGATCTTTACTTCGAAGATTGATACGGCCAAGACGAAGGTGTTTGCGCGGACGACGGGGTTGCTGGTGCAGGCGGACCCGAGCCTGGAGATGGATACGCAGAAGACGGCGGAGCAACAAATTCTGCAGGCAGCTTCGAATGACGGCATACTGGACACGGCAAGGGCGAATGCCAGGTTGGGGATGGAAAGCCTGTTGCGTGGGTTGGGCTTCACGCAGGTGACAGTGCATTAGGTTTATTTCCGGAGGCTTGGTCTATGCGGTGGACACGGCGTGACGTGGTGACGGGGATTGCAGCTTCGCTGATTGGTTTGCGATTGGCTGCGCAGAAGAAAGCGCCATTGCCACCTGAACCCCCGTTGACTGGCGACGATGCGGAGACGGCGATTCGGGCGTTGAAGCCGGGGCAGTTTCTTTGGGCGCCGTCGCTGGCGCCGAGTGGGCCTATCCTGGCGATTGTGAGCTTGTCGCTGCAGCGTTGTTATGTGTATCGCAATGGTGTGTTGATTGCGGTGTCAACCTTGTCTTCTGGCAAGACCGGGCATGAGACGCCTACGGGTGTATTCACGGTGCTGCAGAAGCAAGTGGTGCACCACTCGAATCTGTATGACAACGCTCCGATGCCGTATATGCAGCGGCTGACGTGGGGCGGCATTGCTCTGCATGCGGGGAACCTACCGGGATATCCGGCGTCGCATGGATGTGTGCGGTTGCCGAAGCCGTTTGCGCAGAAACTGTATGGCGAGACGAAGCTGGGTATGACGGTGGTTGTGACCGATAGCGATGCGGTGCCGCGGATTGCGCCTGCTCCGAACTTGCTGGAGGCGGCGCAGGCTGTGGACCAGAACACTTTGGCCGGCGGTGTGGTGTGGCAGCCGGAGAAGAGTCCTACGGGGCCGATGTCGCTAGTGTTGAGCGGTGCAGACAAGCGGCTGATGGTGTTGCGCAACGGTGTGTTGATCGGGTCTTGCCCGGTGACGATTGATGGGCCAATTGCGGAGACGATGGGCTTCACGCTGAAGTCGATTGAGGGGGCTGACTTCCGCTGGCTGCAGTTGCCGCTGCCGGGACAGACGCTGTCGCCGGGGCAGGAGATGAGTGCCGCAGAACGTGCTCGGGTGCATATGCCCGAGGAGTTTCGAATGGCACTGGATCGCGAACTGACGCCGGGCGTGACGCTGCTGGTGACGCAGGATTCAATGCGGGCTTCGAGTGCCGGAACGAAGGTGATGGTGTTTGAGAGCGGTAGCGGGCAGTCTTGACCTTGAGCGGAAACAAGAAAACCCCGTCTGACGACGGGGTTTTCTTGTTTCAGACTACTTTTCCGTCCAGAAGCGTTCGCTGAGGTATTTTTCCGCGCCGTCGCAGAGGACGGTGACGATGACGGCTTCGCGGCCTGCGTCGGATTCCTCCTGCGCGATGCGGAGGGCGGTGTCGACATTGGCACCGGCGGAGACGCCGACCATGACGCCGAGTTCGCTGGCGAGGCGCTTGCACATGGCGTAGGCGGGTTCGGTTTCAGCCCAGATGTTGCGGTCGGCCAGGTTGGGGTCGTAGATGGGCGGAACGATCGCCGTGGGCATGTGCTTCAGGCCCTCCAGGCCTGTGAAGGGGGAGTCAGGCTGCATGCTGATGCACTGAATTTTGGGGTTCAGCTCGCGCAGGCGGCGGGTGTTGCCCATGAAGGTGCCGCTGGTGCCCATGGCGGCGATGAAGTGGGTCAGGGTGCCTTCGGTTTGCTGCCAGATTTCGTTGGCGGTGGTGCGGTAGTGGGCCTTCCAGTTGTTGTCGTTGCCGTACTGGTCGGCGTAGAAGTACTTGTCCGGCTCAGACTGGTAGAGTTCGCGGACTTTGCGGATGGCGCCATCGCTGCCGTCGCCTGCGGGGGTGAAGATGACTTCCGCGCCGTAGGCCTGGAGGATTTTCTTGCGCTCCGGGCTGGCGGAGGCGGGGACGCAGAGCGTGACGGGGAACTGGAGGGCCGCGCCCAGCATGGCGTAGGCGATGCCGGTATTGCCGCTGGTGGCGTCCAGGAGGGAGCGCTCGGGCTGAGCGTCGCCCAGTTCACCGGCGGCCATAGCGGCCTGCACAATGGATAGGGCGGGGCGGTCTTTGACGCTGCCGCCGGGGTTGGCGAACTCTGCCTTGCCCAGCAGGGTGATTCCTGGGAGGTGGCTGACGATACGGGTCAGGTTGAGCATGGGGGTGTTCCCGATGCGCTCCACGACACTTTTTCCTAGCTTTGAGACGTCGGTTGCGGTGGCTGCCATGGTGATGTGATTGGCTCTCCCTGCCTGCAATATGCGAAAGTAAATCGTAACCCGTTTGCGTCGACGAACGGAAAAACGCCCGAGGGACGTTCCATGTTTTTCAAGAAGAAGACCGAGAAGCGCAGCTTCAACGATGTTCTATCCGCGCTGGGTTCGCAGAAGTTTGATGTTGCACAGGGCGGCGGCGGTTCGGGAACGTATCGCGTTTCCAAGCATGGCGTGGCCGCGGAGATCCGGCCGAACCCTGCGGCGAACGAAAAGATTGTGCCCGCACCGGCACCGGCAGAGATTGTGTCGCGCGCCGGATGGGTGTTGAACGGGCAGATTGCCAGCCTGGTGGACAAGGGCTACCAGAAGTTTCTGAAGGCCGGGAAGCTGGAGATTGTGGCCACGGCGGACCATCTGCGTGCGATCCACGACTTTCAGCAGGAGTTGGATGAAGCTGCCGGCGCGACCATGCTGTACAACGAGAGCCTGGGTACCACTAGCGACAAGTACATGTACGACCGCGTGGCTGGGCGTGAAGTGCATTCGCACTAAGGTTTCGTGGTTCTGATGAAAGGCCCTCCTTCGGGGAGGGCTTTTATCGTTTGCGGGTTACATAGGCAGTGAGGCTTGCGGTATCCTTCGTCTGCCTCTTCCGAGGCCTTTCGATTTCCTTTCTGCGGAGTTCTTGCTATGACGATGAAGTGTGTTCGCGGCCTTGCGCTTGGCCTGGCTTTCGGTGTGGGACTGGCAGGGAGCATTGCGTCGGCACAGGTGCTGATTGGCGATGAGAAGTCGCAGCCGGAGAGCCTGACGGTGGCCCCCGGTGGAACGCTGTATGTGGGCAGTGCGAGTTCACCGTTTGTGTACAAGGTGGCTCCAGGTGCGACGACTGCGGAAAAGTTTGTGGACGCAAGCGCCGAGGGACCGGGGACGTTTTTTTTTGGCATGTTGGCGGATGGTGCGACGAACACGCTTTGGACATGCCAACTGACGCCGGTTCCGAACACAAAGCCAGCACAGCGGCATACGGCGTTGCGTGGATTCGATTTGAAGACGGGCACGCAGAAGCTGCGTTGGGACCTGCCGGGCGATAACACCACCTGCAACGACTTTGCGATTGGCCCGGACAAGGCTCTGTATATCTCGGACACGTCTGTGGGCAAGATTTATCGGCTGGCTCCCGGTGCGACGAGTGCAGAAGTGTTTTCTGATAACCGTGTGTTGAACGGCATTGACGGCATCACGTTCCTGGATGGGGTTCTGTACATCAATAACGTGTTCTTCAACAAGCTGTACCGCATTCCGGTGGACGCGAACGGTAAGGCGGGCGCGCCGGTGGACATCTGGATGGATCAGCCGGTGAAAGGACCGGATGGCATGCGGGCGGCCAATGGAAAGATTTATGTGGCGGCGAATGGCAGCGGTATGGTGGCTTCGCTGACGATTGATGGCGACCGCGCGCATGTGACGGTGATCAAGGATGGTTTGAAGACGCCGACCGGCGTGGAACCTGCGGGCAATACGCTGTGGATTGCGGAACGCGGCGCCGGTAAAGCTGTACCGGTTCCGTTGAAGTAGGTTGATTGGGTAAACCCACGTCTCAAAGTCGAGACGTGGGGCACCCTGCTTTATCACCGACAAATTGCGATTTATCAGGTGGTTTGACCTGCTCCGGTAGAATCAGGGGAGCCACTTTTCATCTGCGGAGCAACGCTTCTGTTCACCTCAATGCACACCCTTGTCCTGACTCTGCTGTTTCAGCAGCAGCACGGTCTTCAGCACTACTGGAAGACCCACTACATGCAGAACACTTTCAAGGGCATGTATCACTGGAACAGCTTCGATATTGCGTTGCTGATTCCTTACTTCATTGTGATGGTGATCCTGGCGTTTTACGGCATCCACCGCTATCAGTTGGTGTGGCTGTACTTCCGCAACAAGAAGAAGGAAGCGACGAGCACGAATGCTCCGATGAAGTTTGCGGAGAATGAACTGCCGTTTGTGACGATCCAGTTGCCCATCTTCAATGAGCAGTATGTGGTGGATCGGCTGGTGGATGCGTGCTGCCGGATTGAGTATCCGCGTGATCGGTTTGAGATCCAGGTGCTGGATGACTCGACCGATGAAACGCATGAAGTGGCTGCAGAGATTGTGCGCAAGTATGCGGAAGGCACGGCAGGCCTGGCACCGCAACCGATCTACTATCTGCATCGCACGGATCGCCATGGCTACAAGGCCGGCGCGCTGGATGCGGGTTTGAAGACGGCAAAGGGCGAGTTGATTGCGATCTTCGATGCGGACTTTGTGCCGCCGACGGACTGGTTATATAAGGTCGTTAACCATTTTGCAGAGCCGGGCGTGGGCATGGTGCAGACGCGTTGGACGCATCTGAATCGCAACTACAGCTTCCTGACGCAGGTGGAAGCGATCCTGCTGGACGGTCACTTTGTGCTGGAGCATGGCGGACGTTCGCGTGCGGGTGTGTTCTTTAACTTCAATGGCACGGCTGGTGCTTGGCGTCGTACAGCGATTGATGAAGCCGGTGGATGGCAGCATGACACGCTGACCGAAGATACGGATCTGAGCTATCGTGCGCAGTTGAAGGGATGGAAGTTTAAGTACCTGCAGGATGTGGAATGTCCCGCGGAGCTGCCCATTGAGATGACTGCGTTCAAGACGCAGCAGGCTCGTTGGGCGAAGGGATTGATCCAGACCGGCAAGAAGATTTTGCCGCGTGTGTTGGCCAGCGATGCGCCGAAGCACACGAAGCTGGAGGCCTGGTATCACCTGACGGCAAACATCAGTTATCCGCTGATGATTGTGCTCAGCGTGTTGCTGATGCCCGCGATGATTATTCGTTCGTGGCAGGGCTGGGTGCAGATGTTGCTGATCGACTTCCCGCTGTTCATGGCGAGCACGATGTCGATCTCAAGCTTTTATCTGGTTTCGCAGAAAGAGCTTTTCCCGAAGACCTGGTACAAGACGATTCTCTATCTGCCGTTTCTGATGGCGCTGGGTGTGGGACTGACCATCACGAATACCAAGGCTGTGATGGAAGCGTTGTTCGGTGTGCAGAGCGCGTTTGCGCGTACGCCGAAGTATCGCGTGCAGAAGAAGGGCGAGAAGAATCTGGCGGCGAAGAAGTATCGCAAGCGGCTGGGAATTATTCCGTGGATTGAACTTGCGATTGGTTGTTACTTTGCGTTCACGGTCTGGTATGCGTTCAGCAGTGAGAATTACTTCACGGTGCCGTTCCTGCTGCTGTTTGTTCTGGGCTATTGGTACACAGGTTTGTTGAGCCTGCTACAAGGACGTTTTGAGCGTGGCGGAAATCCGAGTGCAGAACTGCATGAGAAGCCTTATCCTGTCGGCATCTGACAAATAGTTTGGAGGCAGTCCATGGTCACAGCGTTTGCAGGTATTGTGCTTGGGTATCTTGCTGCGATTGCGGTCCACCTCGTGTTGGGTTTTCTGATTACACGTGAAGGACGCGGTGTGCTGACGGACGGCTCGCGGATGAGTCGCGCGTATTACACGCAACTTGGTTTGTCGTGGATTGTGGCGGGCGCAGTTGCAGCGTGCACAGGGTTGTACTTTTTCTCGACGATGCCGATGGCTGCGGTGACTCTGGCGGCTATTGCGGCATTGCTTTGCTTCGCGATGATCCGCGCACGGAACAAGATGCCACATCAGCAAACCATTGGCGACACGGTGTTGCTGATGCTTTGTGTGTTGGTGGGATGCGCGATTCCCGCCTATTTGCAGTTGAGCTAAACGCACGCAGGAGAAGAGATGCTGAATCGGCGGCAAGTGTTGAAGGGAATGGGCGCTGCGGCATCGCTACTGTCCATGCCATCGTGGGCGTTGGAAGTGGGTGGCGTGGAGCTTGGTTTGCAGACGTACACCTTCCACAATGTGCGACAGGGTGGACTGCAGGCGATTGACACGATCCTGGATGGCACTCGCCAGTTGAAGGTGAATCTGCTGGAGCTTTGGGCGCCGCAGGCAGAGCCGTTTGCGTTGCCGGTGCGTTACTGGTCGCCGTGGAGTGGTGCTGCGACGGAGCCTGCAGCACAGCTTCCGCAGGCGGAACGCGAGAGCCGCAGGAATGCGTTGCGGGCGTGGCGTACGAATACTCCTCCGGGGCATTTTGCGGATATTCGACATCGGTTTGATCTCGCGCATATTGGTTTGTTCGCTTATAACTACAGCTTTGAACCGACGATGACTGATGCGGAAATTGAGCATGGTTTTATGGCGGCGAAGATTCTGCGCCTGAAGTTGATTACGGCTTCCAGCAAAGTGTCGGTGGCAAAGCGCGTGGCTCCGTTTGCAGAGAAGCATGGGATTATGGTCGCGTTTCATAACCATGCTGTGACGAAGGATCCTGATGATCTTGCAACGATGGATCACTTCCGCCAGGTGCTGGCTATGTCGTCGATGTTTCGTATCAACCTGGACGTTGCGCACTATGCGGCCAGTGGTCTTGATCCGGTAGCGGCGTTGGAAACGCTCCATGACAAGATTACGAACATGCATGTGCATGACCGGAAGGCCAACGATGGAGCGAGTGTTCCGTTTGGTGATGGTGTGACGCCTGCTGCGCAGATACTGAAGATGAATCGTGATCGCGGATGGAAGCTTCCGTGTTTCTACGAGCTTGAGTATGTGGGTGCGGATGGGCGCGATGTGATCGCTGAGACTCGGCGCGAGTTGGATTATGAGATTCGCGTGTTGAATGAGAAGTAAGTGCTTATGGAATAGCAAAAGGGCATGGCTTACGCCATGCCCTTTGTCGTTTGCTCATGCGGTTTACTTCTTCAGCGAATCGAGGTCGATGACGAAGCGGTAGCGAACGTCGCTCTGCAGCATGCGTTCGTAGGCTTCGTTGATGTAGTCGGCCTTGATGACTTCAATGTCGCTGACGATGTTGTGGCGACCGCAGAAGTCGAGCATTTCCTGTGTCTCTTCGATGGAACCGATCATGGAACCAGCGAGGGACTTGCGGTTGGCGATAAGGCCGAAGCTGTTGAGCTGCGAGTTGCCTTCAGGTGCGCCGACCAAGACCATGGTGCTGTCTTTCTTCAACATGGTGAGGTATGGTGTGAAGTCCATGGCCACGCCCACGGTGCTGATGATGATGTCAAAGCTGTTGTGCAGCTTCTTCACCGTTTCCGGATCGTTCATGGCGTAGAACTCGTCTGCGCCGAGCTTCTTTGCGTCGTCTGCCTTCTTCATCGTCTGGCTTAGCACGGTGACGTTTGCGCCCATGGCGTGTGCCAGCTTGACGCCAACGTGGCCGAGGCCGCCGAGACCAACGATGGCGACGCGCTTGCCGGGACCCGCATGCCAGTGCTTCAACGGGCTGTACAGCGTGATGCCAGCGCAGAGTAGCGGTGCTGCTGCATCGAGTGGAAGGTTCTCAGGGATGTGGAGGACGTAGTTTTCGTCGACGACGATGTGGTCAGAGTAGCCGCCGTAGGTGGGCTGGCCCTGTTTGTCGCGACCGTTGTAGGTGAGCGTGATGCCTACCTGACAGTAGTTGTCGTCGCCAGCGGTACATTCTACGCAGGTGCGGCAGCTATCGACGAAACAGCCTACGCCGACGTTGTCGCCCACTTTGAAGTGGGTTACTGCTGAGCCGATGGCGCGGACTACGCCAGCGATTTCGTGGCCGGGGACCATGGGGAAGATGCCGCCGCCCCACTCGTCGCGCGCCTGATGCAGGTCCGAGTGGCAGATGCCGCAGAACTTGATGTCGATGAGAACGTCGTTCGGGCCGGGCTCGCGGCGCTCAAATGAAAAGGGGCCAAGGGGTGTCTTTGCCGACTGCGCGGCGTACGCGGATGCCTGTGACATCGTGTTGCTCCTGTGCTGTGTTGATTGAAGTCGCCGTGGGTCCCCGGCTCGTTGAATTGGATGCTACAGGGTTCGTCGAAGATGCGTGTTACAGCGCGGTTGCGGACCAGAGGCCCGCGATGCCGAAGAGATATGGCTGCCAGCGCGTTGCGTTGAATGACGCGGCTTCCATCATGCGTAAGAAGTCTTTTGGCGTGGGGAATCGCTCTACGCTGGCGGGAAGATAGGCGTAGGAGTCCTGCGAGCCGGAGATCATGCCGCCGATGCGTGGCAGAACATGGCGGAAGTAGAGGCGGTACATCTGCTTCAGCGGCGCGGGTGGCATGGAGAAATCAAGGATGCCGATGCGACCGCCGGGCTTGAGTACGCGACGGATTTCGCGCAGGCCCGCGTTGTAGTCCGCGAGGTTGCGGAAACCGAAGGCGCTGACGACGAGGTCAAGCGATGCGTTTTCGATGGGCAGGTTGAGGGCGTCGGCTTCGATGAATTGAACGGGCTTGCCCTGCATCTTGATGCGGCCGCGTTCGATCATCTCGTGCGAGAAGTCAACGGCGAGAATGGATTCTGCGTTTGCAGGACGTCGAGAGAGCAGTGCTGCCGTCATGTCTGCTGTGCCGCAGCAGAGGTCAAGTACGTGTGCCTGTGATTGTTTCAGCGTTGCGTCGAAGAAGCGTGCGGTGCTGTTCCACCAGACGCGGTCCATGCCCATGCTGAGGATGTGATTGGCACGGTCGTACTGCGGCGCAATCTCATCGAACATTTTCTGTACGGCGATGGCAGCTTCTTCGTCGGTTGTTGCGCCTTCGGGACGTGCGCCTTTGGCGGATTGCAGAGTGGTCATGCAGTCACCGCGTTTGCTGCGCGCATTTCTGTAAGCATGGATTCTACGGCGGCGAGGAGCTCTGCTTCTGTGACGTCGCGCACGATATCGACTGTGCCGATGCTGGTGGGCAGGATGAAGGAAAGTGTGCCGCTGCGCTTTTTCTTGTCAGAACCAGTGAGTGTGACGAGGCGCTGCGCTTCTGCTTCAAACGGAGGCAATGGGCCGAAGGCATGCACGAGCTTTGTGATGCGTGATGCCGTGGCTTCATCCAGAAGGTTTCGCGATTGCGCAAGACGTACGGCGGCAATCATGCCCCAGCCAATGGCTTCGCCGTGCAGCAATTGCTTATAGCCGGTGGCTGCTTCAATGGCGTGGCCCACGGTGTGTCCGAAGTTCAGGATCATGCGCAGGCCGCTTTCGCGCTCGTCTTCTTCGACGACTTCGGCCTTCATGCGGATGCTCTCTTCAATGACTGACTGCAGTACTGCGAGGTCGCCGTTGCAAATGGCTTCTGCATTCGCTTCCATGAAATCGAAAAGGTTGGGATAGCGGATGACACCTGCTTTTACGCTTTCCTGCAGACCAGCGTGGAGTTCGCGTGGAGGAAGTGTCGATAGCGTGTCGAGGTCTGCGAAGACGGCCAGCGGATGGTAGAAGGCTCCGACGAGGTTCTTGCCTGCGGCGAGGTTTGCGCCGGTCTTGCCGCCCACGGAGGAGTCGACCTGCGAGAGCAATGTGGTGGGCACCTGAATGAATGGCACGCCGCGCATCCAGATGGCGGCGAGGAAGCCGGTCATGTCGCCGAGAACGCCGCCACCAAGGGCGACAAGGAGCGTGTCGCGGTCGGCTCCGTGCTGTGCCAGTTCTTCCAGCAGACGCTCAATGGTGGTCATGCGTTTGTGCGATTCGCCTGCGGGGATGAGTAACGTCGTTACCTGTTTGCCGAGAGCTTCAAATCCGTTGCGGACGGGTCCGGCCCACAGGAGGTCAATCTCCGGCGAGGTGACGATAAAGACTTGCGAAATCTTCTTTGCGAAAGGTGCCGTGCGCTCTGCGATGGACGCGAGGATGTTGCGGTCCACATGGACGGTATAGCTTGCGGACGCAGCTTCAACGCGGATATCGCTCATGAATCCATTATCGCAGGGTCGCCAGCGGGGCGTGGAGCGCGGTAGAGTTGCTGACATGCTGAAGCAGATGGTTTCGTTGGTTCTGTGCGCCGTGGCGAGTTCTTCGTTGGTGGCGCAGGTTGCGGTACGTGAAGACGCCGCGAAGAAGACGTGGTTTGTGAGCGCAGGCACGATGACGTATGCCGTGGGTGTGAATGACCTGGGCATGTTGCAGTCGTTGTACTGGGGCCCGAAACTGCCTGCGAATGCGGCGCTGCCCGCCGTGAAGGCTCCGCCGGAGCGCGCTTCGTTTGATCCACAGATTTCGACGATGCCGATGGAGTATCCGGCGTGGGGCGAAGGTCTGTTCACGGAAGCTGCGTTGAAGGCAGACTTCAGCAATGGCGATCGGACGTCGATTCTGAAGTTTGAATCGGCGAAGACCAGCACGGATGAGCTTGAGATTGTGCTGAAGGATACAGCGCAGCCGCTGCGCGTTCACCTGTATTACAAGGCGTATCCGGAAGGCGTGATTGCTCGCTGGTCGCGCATTGAGAACACGGGCAAGACTCCGGTGCAGTTGGAGCAGGCTGCGAGTGCGACGTGGACGCTGCCGCAGTATCCAGAGACGGAGAAGTCGGCTTACAACCTGAGCTGGTTAACGGGTATGTGGGCGGGCGAGTGGCAGTTGCATAAGGAAACCATTCAGGCAGGCGAACGCGTACTGGAGAGCCGCAAGGGAAGTACGTCGCATCGTGCGAATCCGTGGTTTGCGATTGGACGCACGGATCAGACCACCGAAGATGCGGGGCCGGTCTGGTTTGGTGAACTTGGCTGGAGCGGAAGCTGGCGCATGACGGTGGAAGACACCAGTCTGCATATGGTGAAGGTGACGGGTGGATTCAATCCGTTTGATTTCCATGCGACGCTGGCCGCAGGGCAGTCGATGGAAACACCCAAGTTTTATGCGGGTTATACCGATGGTGGGCAAGGTGCGGCGTCGCGTGTGCTGCATCGTTTCCAGACGGATGAGATTCTGCCGCTGCGCCAGAGAGCAGGGCAGCCGCCGAAGCCGCGCGCCATTGTCTACAACAGTTGGGAAGCCACGGAGATGAACTTCACTGACCAGATGCAGATGCAACTGGCGGAGAAGGCAGCGAAGCTGGGCGTTGAGCGCTTCGTGATTGACGATGGCTGGTTTGGTGAACGCAATGACGATCATCGCGGACTGGGCGATTGGTATCTGAACAAGCAGAAGTTTCCGAACGGTTTGAAGCCGCTGATCGACAAGGTGCATGGGCTGGGCATGGATTTCGGCATATGGGTTGAGCCGGAGATGGTGAACCCGAACAGCGATCTGTACCGCAAACATCCTGAATGGGCGATGCAGATGCCGGATCGTCAGCACACGGAGCAGCGCAATCAATTGCTGCTGAACCTGGCGCGCGAAGACGTGAAGGAGTGGATGTTTGAGTGGCTGGACAAGCTGGTTAGCGAGAACGACATTGCGTATCTGAAGTGGGATTACAACCGCAACTGGAGCGAGCCGGGATGGGATACGGCTCCAGGTACGAGTGCAGGGCATCGAGATGTGGATGCGGAGAAGGCGATCAACGTGAAGTACGTGCAGAACCTGTATGAGGTTCTGGATCGTCTGCGTAAGCAGCATCCGAAGTTGGAGATTGAATCGTGCAGCGGCGGTGGTGGTCGCGTTGACCTGGGCATTCTCGAGCGCACCGATGAGGTGTGGACCAGCGACAACACGGATGCGCTGGATCGGCTTGATTTGCAGTATGGCTTCAGTCACGCATACACGCCGCAGGTGATGGTGGCGTGGACTACCGATGTGTCGCACCCGGAGCGGCGCGGTATTCCGTTGCAGTATCGCTTTGTTGTTGCCATGCAGGGCGCGCTTGGCATTGGTAACAATCTGAACAAGTTTAGTGATGCTGACATGGCGCTGAGCGCGAAGTTGGTGTCGTTCTACAAGACGATTCGTACGACGGTGCAGCAGGGCGCGCAGTATCGTTTGCAGTCGCCGCTGGATCGCGATGAGACGCAAATGGAGTATGTGTCTCGTGATGGTTCGCAGGCTGTGTTGCTGGCGTATCTGCATTCGCAGCGGCTGCGTGTGGCGTATCCGCCGGTGCGTTTGAAGGGGCTGGATGCGAATGCCATGTATCGCGTCCATGCGCTGGATGCGGCGAAATATCGTGGTGAGCAGATGGTGAGTGGTGCGGTGCTGATGGGCGCAGGCGTCACGTTGAATATGCGTGATGACTACGACTCAACGGTTGTGGTGTTTGAGCGCGTGAATTAAGGGGTTTCGTTGCGAGCGAGTTATTAAGTCTCGCTCGCAACGGATACATCTCAGCGTTTGTCGCGTCCGTGCAAACGCGGTGTCAGCTTGGGCACCACGAACTCCTGCATGATTGCGCCGAAGATGCCGAAGGCTGTTCCTACTGCGGCATTCTGTAGCGTTAACCCGGCACCGTTTCGGTCGCTGGCGGGATAGTAGAGATTGCTGATGCCCGCAGAGGCAAAGTTCCCAATGACATTGGAATAGTTGAATACCGTCTTGTTCTGGTCGTTGCGGCAGAAGATCACGCTGGCGGCGGCGTGACGCGTGCGGGATAAGACGGAACCCGTTCCCTGATAGCGATAGCGCGGGTCCTGATGAAAGACGACAGGGAGAATGGCGCCGCCAAGGAATGTGCTGATGGCTCCGTCTGCGAAGGATGCGCCGTAGCGTTTTGCGTAGCCGGAGGGGCCTGTGCCATAGCCGCTGAAGCTGTCATTGGCTTGTTCCACTCCGGCGACGATGGCCGCACTTGCAAATGAAAACGGATCCAACGTGGAACGCCATGCCAGGTGAAACTTCTGTCCCTTGGAGAGCGGCGCCGGGCTCGCATCGTAGACCACATAGAAATTCGGGACGACGCCGAGTACGCGCTGCTTCATCTCAAAGTTCACCTGCTCGGTGGCGACCTCTTTTTCTGTCGCGATCACGGTGACGGTAGCGAACTCACCAAGGGGCCGCAGCTCAATCGAATCCAGATCCTTCTCTTCGCCGGGAAGGACTTCGCCGCTGCGTGTGTCGGCGAAGAAACCGTTTGCAGTGATGTGCAGCCTATAGGTGCCAGGAGTGACGCCGTACGCGTGAAAGATACCGTCTTCGTCGGCGAAGGCGACTGCGGTCACACCTCCGGACAGGACTTCCACGCGCGCGCCCGGTAACAGGGCGCCGTCTCCGTCCTGTACTGTGCCCATGAGTGACGCTTTCGCCAGCATGGACGCTTGTCCGGCTTCCTGTGCCATGACAACGATCGGTGCGGCGGCGCAAAAAAAGGTCACACCGCATAGCCATGGCAAAAGGCGCATGAAGTACAAGACGGTCCGGATTCGCAGAAGTTCTTGTCGTGGAACGCCATACCGCGTCATTCAGTTCCCATTTGGGAGAAAGACGCGAAACGGAGAGGAAACGTTGGATGGGGGCTAGCGGCGCTTCTTGCCGGCCTTTTCCTTCTTCTCCACGGGTTGTAGCTGGGCCTCGGCGGGCGGCTGGGTGCCTGCGGGAAGTACACGTCGCGTGATGTTGCCTTCCAGGCGGTATGTCTTGGTGACAAGCTGGCCCTTGGGCACGCGGATCTGGCCGTTGGCGTCGGCCTGCGGCACCGGTGCGCCAGCCGCAAGGACCGTGTAGATGTAGGTGGGAGCAGGGCCCGTACCCGGCAGGCGGTCATGCGCCGGAGTTCCGGGGTCAGAAGCGATCTTTACGGGGAAATAGCCCAGGATGTTTCGATCGCGGTTCGCCGTTTCGTAGCGATGCCGCTTCAAATTCCACGAGTAGACGCGAACCTGATTGAAGTCGTAGGGCAAGCCGGCCTCGTAGGGGCTGGTCACAGTGACGTACTGCGGGACCTCTTTACTGGCGCCCTCAATCTCTGGATCGATCACCTTGTTGATGATGTACGCACCCACGATGCGCTGGCCTTCGGCATAACGCGAGATGGCCTCAGGCACATCGGTGTTGAGCAGGCCGCTGGTCATCCAGCCAGTGTGATTCTTCGTGTCGCGCACCAGCCACCAGTCCTGCATGGGCGGTTTTAGCACTTCGCCTTCTTTCACCTGGATGCCTTTGGCACGAGCCATGCTTTCCACGGTCTGGCCGGGAGGAAGGGGCTTCTGGATGGAAGCGCGCTGAAGAAGCTTCAGCTTGTCGCCGTCGGCAAGACGGTAGAAACGATCCGTCAGGGTGCCGGGGGAGATGTGCAGATAAACATCGTCGCTGACCGTGCCCGTGGCGACGACAGCATCATTCTCATGGTCTTTCTGAAGCTGCTCGAAGGCGTCCGCGATCTTTTCTGTGGCGACGGCGCGTTCGTCAATCCAGCCGATCTCGCCGTTGTCCGTCTTCACACGGTAGAAGCGGCGGTTCTGTTCCAGAATCTCCAGCCGCTGACCGTTGACCACGTTGCCGGTGCGGTTCGATACGGCTGCGATGCGATCGCGGAGGAAGGTACCCTTGGCCGTCACGTAGACGTAATGCGTCAGAGCCTTCGGCTTGAAATGATTGCAGCCGGAGATCAGCGAGACTGCCGATCCCAGGGCTAGAACACACGTAAATCGGGCCGAAAATGGAGAGAATCGCAACATCCGCACTGAGTCTGAGGATAGCATCGCCGCGTGGATGAATCGTGTAACGAACCACGCCTGAGGCGCGAGGCAACCCGACGCCATACGTGACATCGTTACGAGTCGATCTACTGTTGCCCCAGCGATTCCGGAATTTCGTCCGGCCACATTCGAGCTCCGTGCAAAAGGCGAAGAATCAAAATCGTATCGCCTGTCAGGCGATACACCGCGATATACGGGGTTCGTTGAATGACTAACTCCCTCGTACCTTCTATGCGTCCCGGCCTTCCCATCAAAGGGAAGTCGATGAGTTGTTCCACGTGGCTTTCGATGCGCTCGTCTACCAATATCGCGGCCTGTGGGCTATCCGCGTCGATATACCCAAAGATCGTGTTTCTATCTTCGACCGCGAACGTCGACCATTCCAAACGCATCGTTACTGTGCTTTGCTCCGTGCAGCGGCTCGCCGATTGGCAAAGTGGTTTTTTACGGCTTCATGGGAGACAGCAGGTCTGGAATCGACGAGCGCTTCCTGAACTTTGGCCCGAAACCACTCATCGTATTCGTCCGCATTAGCAGTAAGAGAAAAAGGCAGGGCGCCTTCGTTTGCGGTTCGAGTAAGCAGAACACGCACGGCATCGGAGACGGTGATTCCCATCTTCTCCAACACCGCCGCTGCGCGCTCTTTCACTGCGGGGTCAATCCTGGTCTGTACCAACGCATTTGCGGACATAACCTGATCTCCTACGCATGAGTGTAATTCACATGCATGACAACAAATCTGCCTGACTATTTAGTACGAGAGCGCGACGATGCTGGCGTTTGTGCCCGAGGCCGATGTTGCGGCCGAAGTCAACTTGCCTGCTGTTGTGGTGTCGAAGCCGTACAGCGTGACATCCGGTGACCCTGAGTATGCGGCGGCGGCGATGTATTTTCCTGTGGAGTCAGCTCCCAACGACGTCACGGCAACACCGGACGCAAACGGCGATCCGCTGATGGCCGTCAGCTTCGCGTTGGCGTCAATCGACCAGCCGGAGATGTTGTTGTCGCCGCGATTGGCCACGTAAACGTACTTGCCGGTTTTATCCAGTACCACGGAGTACGGTTGTGATCCGGCGGTATAGGTCGTTGACGTGGTCGGCGTGAGAATGCCGGCGGCCGTGATGGTGTTCACCACGAGGCCAGGATTGGTGCCACTGCGTGCTTCGTAGAGATAGCTGCTGGTGCTGTCGATGGCGATGGCATTGTCGCTGGTGAAACTGGGCGGCGCGGTCTGCGTCAGGTATTGAAGCGCTCCGGTGGTGGTGTTGAAGCTGAAGAACAACTCGCCCGCAGTGCCCATAGCGGCAATGACAAATCCACCAGAGGGCGCGATGCGGAGCTGCTTGGGCACGACCGTCCCCGACACAGTGAATCCGATGCCTCCGCTCGGTCCGATGCTCAACGAGCCATCGCTGCCAATGCTGAACAGATCCAGCGCATTGCCGCTGCCATCCAGAACGATGAGCCATTTGCCATCCGGCGTGGTCTGCATGTCCGCACAGTTTGCGTTGGCGATGGCGTTGCCGCTGTTCATGGAACTTAACGTGCCATCGCTGCCAATCGTATAGCCAAAAATCTGGGAGACGGTTCCCACCCACACATACTTGTTGTCGCGACTGACGGTAACGGCCGTGGGCGGAAAGCTGTAGGTGAGAGGCGAGCCTTTGAGCGTCGAGAGGGTTCCCGAAGAAGAAATGCTAAGGCCCGAGACCGTATTCGCACCTGCATTCGCAACGAAAAGATAATTTCCCGAGTTCGTTCCACCGCCGCTATTTCCGCCGCCGCCCGAATTACCGTTTTCCGGCGTGAAAAATTTGCCGGTGCCGCAACCGCTCAGGAGCAACAGGCCAGATATCAATAAGGGAACAGCACGACGAAACGGGAGCATGGAAAAAAAGCCACTCCTGACGGCAGGGAAAGTCAATCCATTGGACGCAACAGGAGAGGAATCATGCTGCAAAATCTTTAGTTTGGCCGAGCCTGGCAGTCTGGGCAGATGCCGATCACGTCGATAGAAACGCGCTCCACCAGGAAGCCAGCCGGCATTGCGACCTGCAGCAGGGGGGTGCCAAACTCGCCGTCCGGCAGATCCGTTACGGTGCGGCATACCGAACACACCATGTGATGGTGCGGCATATTGTTCATTTCCACGCGCAGCGTTCCGTGATGGATGGAAACCTCGCGAAACACGCCGCTTTCCACGAAAAGGTGGATGTTCTTGTACACGGTAGCCAGCGAGATGGACGGAATACGCTTCTTCACCGCCTCAAAGACTTCTTCCGGCGACGGGTGGCCATACATGCTCTGCATGGTTTCGTACAGCACCTGCCGCTGATGCGTCACCGCTATCCCGTGGCGGGCGCAGAGTTCGCGGAAGGATCGGAGAGTCTCAGGCATATCACCATTTAGTAGAAATGCCCCAACTGGCAGTGTCAAGACAGATACCCAGCCACCAGCGGTATGAATTTTCCCCATTGGGCTCGCCGATGCGCATAGGATGAAACTCCCTTGGTTGAACTTAGGGCTCGTGCGCCGTATCCTTGCGCGAAGCCCCTCTGCGGAAAGGAGAAACCCCATGCGTACCTTTACTCTTCCCGAAGCACAAACGCTGCTTCCCGTGCTGGATTCTCTACTGCAACGCGCGCAGGAGGCCGCCTCCGTGGCCACCGTTCGCGAAAACTCACTGGCAGGGCTGTCACAGGCCATCTTTCTTTCCGGTGGCCTGCGTGTGGACCTACAGGAAGTGTCCCGCATCAAGGCCGAACATACCGCCGCCGTCACCCAGGCAAAGGACACGCTGACGGAGATTGAGGCCATTGGTGTGGAGGTCCACGACCTGGCCAGCGGCCTGCTGGAATTTCCGTTTCAGCTTGGCGACGAGGTTGTGATGCTTTGCTGGCTGCAGGGAGAAAAGAACATTACTCAATGGCACGCCGCTGAAGCCGGATGGGATGAGCGCCAACCTTTGGATGAACGCTTCACCCGCGGCGACAAACTGCAGTAACTGTCGCGGCGGATGTCCCGTAGCGTCTCCAACTTGTTATCCTTACAGTCACGATGCCCAGCTTTCAGGACTCCGTTGTCATCTTCATTCTGGCCCTCATCCTGGTGGGTCCGAAGAACCTGCCCAAACTGGCGCGCCAGCTTGGCAAACTGATGGCTGAGTTCCGCCGCGCCTCCAACGAATTCCGCATGCAGATGGAAGATGAACTCCGCGTGGAAGAGCAGAAGGAACACGAGGCGAAGGTGGCCGCGCTTGCTGGCCCTGTCTCTGAGACTCCTTCCGGCGAAACCATTGCAGAAGGTAGCGAAGTTGCCGCGACAGAGGCCACGCCCATTGCTGAAGCTGGATCCCTGAAGATGATGCCGCCCTCTACCGGTTTACCCACGGAAGCCGGCAGCTATCCCACGCCGGACTTCGCCGCAGCCGAGCATCAGGAGATCACCTCTGAAGCTGGCATCAGCAGCGAAGAACCTCGCGAAGAAATCCACGAACTTGTTCCGGCCGACACGGATGCCGACCATCGACACAACGACTGATACGTAAGAAAGACGGAATGCCCGACGTAATCGAAAAAGCACGCGAAGCTGTACACGAACGCGCCGAACTCCCTGGCATGAGCCTGATGGAGCACCTCACTGAGCTGCGCTCCCGCCTCATCCATTCCGTCGTTGCTCTGCTGATTGGTTTTTGTGTTGCGTACTACTGGCACGAGCAGCTCTTCAACATTGTGCAGCGGCCAATGGATCAGCTGCATTATCAGCTCAACATCACTCACCCCACCGACGGTCTGAACATTTATCTGAAGACTGCCTTGTACGGTGGTGGCATTCTGGCTGCGCCTTACATCCTGTATCAGCTCTGGCTGTTCATCTCGCCGGGCATGTACAAGAACGAAAAGAAATTTGTGGTGCCGTTCATGGCAGCCACGGTTCTGCTCTTTTTCTCCGGAGCGTACTTCGGCTACCGTTGGGTTCTGCCCTCGGCTCTGCACGTTCTCATTGGTGAGTTTGGCCATCGCTTCAACGCCATCATCACGATTGATGAATACACCAGCTTCTTTACGGCCATCATCTTCGGCCTGGGCATCACCTTTGAACTGCCGATCCTGATCTTCTTCCTGTCCCTGTTCGGCATTGTGGACGCCAAGTTTCTGGCTCGGCACGCGCGGTATGCCATCCTGATCATCTTCGTGATTGCGGGCATTATCTGCCCGCTGCCAGACCCGCTCAGCATGTGCCTCTTTGCAGCCCCAATGCTTGTGCTGTATGGACTCAGCATTGGCGTGGCCTACGTTGCACATCCGGCCCGGCGCAAGAAGAAGGAACTACCCGCAGGCTAGTCATCTGCTTCCGTAAAAATGATCGAACCCCGTTCGTAACATTGCGAACGGGGTTTTCTCTTTTCGCAAACTGTTGATTTCTCGCGGACTCGCGCTAAAAGCATTAGCATCAAATCTATTGATGCCCAACGCCCAGCCCATTGATTGGATCGTCTTCCACGCCTTGCTGCTGGTTCTGCTGGCGCTGGAAGTCGCACTGCTGCACAAGACCACACCGGAGAGCGCGCCCAAGCGTTCTTACGCAGCGACAGCCCTCTGGATACTGGGTGCTGTTGCCTTCGGAGCGTATGTCTACGTCCGCCTGCATCCGCAGCTTGGGCAGGAATTTCTGGCGGGCTACGCGTTGGAAGAGTCACTTTCCATCGACAACCTCTTCGTCTTTCTGCTGATCTTCAAGAGCTTCCGCATCGTGCCGGACAAGCAGCGCCGCGTCCTTTTCTTCGGCATCCTTGGCGCAGTGGTCATGCGTGCAGGATTCATTGTTGCCGGTGTGGCGATACTGGAGAAGTTCGATTGGGTCACCTATATCTTCGCGGTCATCCTGCTCATCGCCGCAGTGCGTCTGGTGATGCCCGAAGATCACGTACATCCAAAGAAGCCGAAGTGGCAGATATGGCTGGAAAAGCGCCAGCCCATCTCACTCTCGCAGGATTCCTTCACGGCTGTTGAGAATGGCAGGCGCATCCCTACGGTGCTTACGTTAGCGCTGATTGGCATTGCGTTTGCAGACTTCGTGTTTGCACTCGACTCCATTCCCGCTGTGCTTTCCATCACGCGCCACACATTCATCGCGTACACATCAAACATCCTCGCGGTAATGGGCTTGCGTAGTCTCTTCTTCGTACTGACACATGCGCTGGGCAAGCTTGCCTATCTGCACTTTGGACTTGCGGCGGTGCTGGCTTTCGCCGCAGCCAAGATGCTGGTGGCGCCCTGGTATGAGGTCACACCGTTGGCGTCGCTCGTGGTCATCTTTGCAATGCTCGCGATCACGATTGTGGTTTCGTTGCTGCTGCAACGTAATCATCCCGAAGCGAGCGCGGATTAACAAATCGAGAGCCCGCCATTCTAAGCGAAGCCAGCACTTTCGTGGCTCGATCTTCAAAGGCGCGTAAATTCACTTTCATAGCCCTTGCCATGTGTTGTATGTGAATGTGTACAATGTCCACATTCAGGAGACGCACCCCATGTCGTTGACTCCAGCTACCGAACTTGCAGCAAAGAACAAGGCAAATCACCCGAACGAATCCTCCACCTACCGCGAAGCTCGCAACAAACTTCTTGCAGAAGAAATTGAACTGCGTCGTCACATTGCAGCCGTTGCGGAGAAGCGCCGGGCCCTGCCGCTCGGCGGTGAAATCCCCGAGGACTACACACTCATCGGCCCCAATGGTCCGGTGAAATTCTCCGACCTCTTTGGCGACAAGGACACGCTGCTGGTTTACAGCTACATGTTCGGGCCGCAACGGAAACGTCCCTGCCCCATGTGTACGTCCATGCTCGGTTCATGGGAAGCGGCAGCACGCAACTTCATGCAGAAGGCTTCGCTTGCTGTCTTCGCGCGTTCGCCCATTGAGCGCCTTGAGGACTGGAAGAAAGAGCGTGGCTGGAACTATCTGAAGCTGTATTCGGATTCCGATGGTGCCTTCACGCGTACCTACGTGTCACCGGAGGATGCCGACGTACCCGGCATGAACGTCTTTGCTCGTCGCGATGGCCGCATCTATCACTTCTGGGCTCCTGAAATGAGCATGGAGATGAACGACCCGGAACAGGACCCGCGCGGTGCGCCCGATCCCGATACGCTGTGGACGATGTTCGATATGACGCCGGAGGGGCGCGATCCCAAGTGGTATCCAAGCCTCGATGGTGTCGGAGGCATACTCCACCAGATCGACCTTGACGCAAACCCATCTGCTAAATAATTCGAACGAGTTATCGCGGGGAGGGAATTGAAGAGCGAAAAGCGAAAGGGATGCGAGTCAATCGCATCCCTTTCGTCTGTTCTGACTTGCTGGTTACTGTGTGACCAACTGTGTCGAGTGGGTTCCGTTGGCGACAGCCGCTGCGCACGAGGGGCCCGACGATGCCGGGAACGGCGTGTTGCGGATCTTCACCAGTTCACCGGTTGCGGGCTTCAACTGCAGGCCGCCAACGGTGTTATCCAGGAAGTTCGACGTGTACAGGTAGATACCCAGCGCGTTTTCAATCGTCACGCAGGTCGGTCCCACGCCACCGGTGGACTGCGCGCCGGTGCTGGTGGAGGACAGAGCACCGGTGTTGCTTGCGATGGCGTAAGCGCCCACGGTGTTGGAGTTGTAGTTCGCGGTGTAGAGGAACTGGCCGCGAGGATCGATCGTGAGACCCACTGGCTGCGACTGCGTTGCGAATGGGCCGGTCAGGATAGCCTGCGGGATGCCGCTCGACGGAATCGTGTAACCGATGATCTGGTTCGCGCTCTTATCCGTGATGTACAGGCGGTTGCCGAGCGGAACAGCTGCGATACCCGATGCCAGAACGCCGGAGTTGTAACCGGTGGAGGTGCCCGTTCCAGGAGCGATGGTTGTCTGACCGATGGCCGTGATCACGCCGTTGCTGAGCGTACGGCGGAATGCCAGCAGGTTGTTCGTGGTGTTGCCGTCCTGGTCGATGACGTAGACATACGACGAGCAGCTGCTATCGGTGCAATCGGTTCCGTTGATGGAGCTCGGCGTGTTGTTATTCACGTTGCTCGTGACGGAGATGCCTGCCGGGTTGAAACCGAGCGGGAAGTAGTTCAGGCCGCCATTGGAGAGCGGGGTTCCCAGTGAAACCGTACCCGTGCTGCTGTCCGTGGAAAGCGGGAAGACTTCCACGCCGCCTGGACCTGGGTTCGCCGTGGTGTAACCAGGCTGATAGGTAAAGGTCACGTACAGGAACTTGCTGTCGCCAGAGATGGCGAGCGCCGTGGGGAACGAGCCCGATACGGTGACCGTCTTCTGCGCGTACAGCTTGCCGTCCGTGCCGATGGCGAAGTTGACGATATTGCTATCGTCCTTGTTCACCACGAAAACGGTCTTCTGGTTAGAAGTGATGGCAAGCGCCACAGGGTTACGGCCGCCGGTGTCCTGGCCGGACGATGCCAGGCGGATCAGCGATCCGGTCTGGTAGTCGATGCCGAACTCGTTGAGTACGCCGTTCTGGTTGGTCGTCGTGCTGGCCTTGGACGAGGTCACGTAGAGAAAGCCGACCGTATAGTCGCGTGAGCAGGCGGTAAGGCCGAGGCAGGCTGCCAGCGAGAGAACGGAAGCGGCGCCGAAACGGCTGATCTGGTTGAACTTCATGCGTTGCATTTCCTCAAATCGTGTTGCCGGTTGCGGGATGGCCTTGCGACCATCCCGCATATTCCCGTGCTAGCTCGTGATGCCGCTGACCACCAGGCAGGCCGGGCGTCCCGTTGCCTGGAAGGAGGAGCCGTGCTGCAGAACCTGCAGCGTGCCCTGATTGTGATCGATGTGGTAACCCGTCACCGTTCCATCCTGGTTGGAGGTGTACACCCACTGCTTGGACGGGTCTTCCACCATGCAAACCGGACCGGAGCCTACAGAATACGGGTTCAACTGGCCACCCTGCTGCTGCAGCTGGCCGGTGCTCAGAATCTGGTACGCGCCGATGGAGCTCTTGGACGTGGAGGTGGAGGTATTGTTCTGGTTCAGAACATACAGCCACTTGTTGGCGGAATCCGTTAGGGTCCAGACCGGGGTCGCGCCGCTGACGAAGTTCGCCACCTGACCACCGGTTACAGGCTGCAGAACGCCTGCGCTGGAGACCGTGTACTGCAGGATGCGGTTGTTCGCGGCATCCGTCAGGTACAGGTAGCTGCCACCCTGGGTGATGGAGGTGATGTTGATGGTCTGCGTCTGGTCGATGACCTGGGTCGAGTTCGCATTCACCGTCAACTGTCCGCCAGTGCCCACTGCGAGCGAGGTCACCGTCTGGTCGCCGTTGACGACGATGACAGAGGCAGACGAAGTGGTCTTGATGCGGGTCGGCTGAGGGCCGGTCGAGGTGTAGGTCAGGTACGTGCCGTTGTTCTTCACGGACTGGTTCTGCACCAGCGACAGACGACCAGTGTCAGCATCGATCGCGAAAACTGTGATGGCGCCGCATGCAGTCGTCAGCAGACCGGTAGCGGAAGCGCAGGTGGTCTTGCTGTCCGGGGACACCTTGTCCAGAACATAGAGATAGTCGCCGCCAGTGCTGATGTCCATCCAGACGGGAGTTCCGCCCTGGCTGGCAAATGCCTGCTGGAAGGTGAGTACACCGTCGCCGCCGACGCTGAACTGAGAAACGGAATTGTTCGCGTCGCCCTGGTTCAGAACATACAGGTAGCGTCCGCCGGGTTTCACAACGCCCATAACAGGGTTGCTGCCACCGGCGGGGAAGGGCGAATGAACCATCTCCGTCAGGTTGCCGGAGTAGTTATCAATCTTGTAGCCGGTAATGGTGCCCGCGGCGCTATTGCTGCTGGTTTGGCCTTCCATGACCCACAGGTAGCCAACCGTATAGCTGCCGCACGAGGTGATTCCCAGGGAGAGACCTACTGTTGCCGCACAGGCCAGAACGTTCCGGCCGATTCCACTCAACTTCATGTGTTTCCTTCGATTCCCATGGGCGGCCCCGGACACATGCCACCGGCAAGACACACGTTCGCCTGGGAAGTGAAAATGCTCTGTTGATTGTATGCGCCGCGAGGGATTTCCGCCACCGCCGCCGTCAGAACCTTTACCGCTTCTTATTACTGTGCCGAGTAGACGGTGATTTGTGGCAAAGGTTAGCCCTAAGTGCAGGCTCGAAAAGGAATTGTTTTCCTCAGAAAAAGGGCGCGGCCAAGCGAGCCGCGCCCTTCTTTGATGGAGTGCGTGTTCGTTTACCAGACGCGGCAGGCGTTTACTGGTGCCATCGGCTGTCCCTGCTTGCAGGAGAACGCCTTGGCAAAGTTGGCCTGGTTCTGTACGCCACCGTTGGTGCGGAAACGGCCGGGCGAGTGCGGATCGGTCTTGGCGCGAACGCGTGCCGCTTCATCGCGGGTGTTTTCGCACCACACCTGGGCATAGCCAAGGTAGAAGCGCTGCTCCGGTGTGTAACCGTCAATAGGCTTGCGTGAATCCGGTCCCAGCTTGTCCAGTTCTTTCTGCATGGCCATGTAAGCCACCTGCAGGCCGCCGTTGTCCGCGGTGTTTTCGCCCAGCGTCAGCTTACCGTTCAGCTTGGTGCCCGGAACCGGTTCAAACGATCCGTACTCGTCCACTTCGCACTGGGTGCGCTTGTCGAACTCAGCCTTGTCGGCGTCCGTCCACCATGAACGTACGTTGCCCTGCGGATCGAACTTGCTGCCCTGATCGTCGAAGCCGTGCGTCATCTCGTGGCCAATCACCACGCCGATGGCGCCATAGTTCACCGCCGGATCAATCTTCAGGTCATAGAACGGCGGCTGCAGGATGCCAGCAGGGAAGTTGATGTCGTTCATCGCAGGGCTGTAGTAAGCGTTCACGGTGGGCGGTGTCATGCCCCATTCCTTCTCGTTCACCGGCTTGCCGATCTTGTTCAGATCGCGGCGGTCCGTGAAAACCTCAACACGGTTCAGATTGCCAAAACGATCATCGCGTTTGACTTCCAGCTTGCTGTAGTCGCGCCAGATTTCGGGATAACCTATCTTGTCGCGGAAGGCGGAGAGCTTCTTCAGCGCTTCCTGTTTGGTGGTGGCGCTCATCCAGTCAAGGTTCTTGATGTCTTCGCCCAGCGCGGCTTCAAGCTGGTGCACCAGCTCCTGCATATTCTTCTTGGCTTCGGGGGTGAAGTACTTTGCTACCCAGTCCGCACCAACGGCTTCACCCAGCGCGGCATCAGTCTGCTGCGTGCAACGCTTCCAGCGGGGTGCCTGTTCCTTCTGGCCCTGCAGTGTCTGCGCGAAGAAGCGGAAGTTCTCCTGGTCAAACGCCTTGCTCAATGCCCCCGCCGAACCGTGAATCACATGCCAGCGCATGTAGCTCTTGAGGTCGTCGGTGCTTGAGGAAGCAATCTGATCGTTGAATCCCTTGAAGAAGTCCGGAGTGCCCACGTTCAGGTTTGTGACCGGTGTTTTGATCGCAGCGAAGTAGTCGCTCCACTGAAAATTCGGCGTGTAGCCTTGCAGTTCAGTAACGGGTTGCGGGTGGTAACGCTTCGCCGGATCACGCAGTTCCACGCGCGGCATGGAAGCCTGCGCCAGTGCGGTTTCAATCTTCAGCACGGCTTGTGCTTCGGCTGCAGCCTTCTCCGGTGAGTCGCCCGCGAGGACGAACATCTTCGTTACGTGCTCAACATATTGTTTGCGCAGCGTCACCATGCGCTCATCGTCCTGCAGATAGTAGTCACGATCAGGCAGCGATATACCGCCCTGGAACAGTCCGGGAATCTGCTTGCTGCTGTCCTTCTGGTCCTGCTGCGAACCGAAGCCGTAAAACAGCGATGTGCCGTAGGTGTCTTCCAGCGTACCCACCAGCTTTGCCAACTGCTTCTTGTCGCTCCAGCCGTCGATCTGAGCCAGCACTGGCTGGATTGGTTTTGCGCCCAGCTTCTCTGCCAGATCGTCATTCATGCAGGCTGCGAAGAAGTTGCCGTACTTGGTCTGCAACGGAGTCTTCGGGCTGGCGGCGGCGTCCTTCAGCAGCGCGTAGACGGTATAGACGTTGCGCTCCTGCAGTTCGTCAAAGCGGCCAAAGCGCACCTTGTCTGCGGGGATGGGATGATCCTTGCGCCAGTTGCCGCAGGCGTAGGCGTAAAAGTCAGTGCAGGGATCGGCCGTCTTGTCGATGGCGGCCAGGTCCATGGATACCGCAGGCTTCGGAACGGTGATGGAAGCTTCCTGCCCATCCAGAGCAAGAGACATCTGCTGGGCAGAGGCGGTCATACCAAGGCCAAATACGGCAACGGCGGCAATCGCAGAACAGGCGGGAAACTTCATGCGGGGTCCTTCTGGTGCGTTTGGAGTGAAGTGGAAACGTACCCCATACTGTATTGGAATTTCACCTGTCAGTGCAGCATTTTCATTCGCCCTGTTGGGCAGATGATAGGCGCATCGCTTACGATGACGGGTGCTGCTGGAGGAATACAAAGCATGTCATTGAATCGCCGCTCATTTTTGCGGAATGCCGGCCTTGCTGCTGCGGGAACACAGATTCCGCTGTTGAGGACCTTTGCCCAGGAACGCCGCCTGGGACCAAACGACCAAATCCACGTTGCCCTGATTGGTGCGGGCGGACGCGGTCAGTCGATCACGAAATCCGCGCTGACGTTGCCCAACGTGAAACTGCTGGCCGTGGCCGATTGCTACGACGGTCGTCTGGCCCACTCCAAGGAGATGTGGGGCAATGACCTGCAGACGACCAAGGATTACAACGAAATCCTGAAGCGCAGCGACATTGACGCTGTCATCATCGGCACGCCGGACCACTGGCACCGCAAGGTTGCCATCGATGCGATGGCTGCGGGCAAGGACGTCTACTGCGAAAAGCCGATGATCCACGAATACGCGGATGGCCCGCTGATGATTGACGCGGCCAAGAAGTACAACCGCGTCATCCAGATCGGATCGCAGCGCGTGTCCTCGATGATCTATATCAAGGCGAAGGAACTGCTGGCTGCCGGCGCTATCGGCAAGCTGAACCTGGTGCAGGGCCACTGGGATCGCAACTCCGCGCAGGGCGCATGGGAATACACCGTGCCGCTTGATGCCAACGAACAGACCTGCGACTGGCCGCGTTTCCAGGGCGCCGCACCCAAGCACGCATGGGACCCGGAACGCTTCTTCCAGTGGCGCAAGTACAAGGATTACGGCACCGGTGTTGCCGGCGATCTGTTTGTGCACCTATTCAGCGGAACGCACTTCATCACCGGCACCAACGGCCCTTCGCGAGCCTATGCCACTGGTGGTCTGCGTTACTGGAAGGATGGCCGCGATGTTCCCGATGTTCTGCTGGGTCTGTATGACTACGGCGACTGGAACCTGGAGCTGCGTGTGAACTTCGTCGATGGTGGCGAAGAGAGCGAAGGCTTCACCTTCGTTGGCACGGAAGGCAGCATGGAGATCACCAGCCGCGGCGTCATCGTGAATAAGGTGCCGCGCGAAAAGGGACCGGGTATGAGCATTGGCTCGTTCACCAACGAGATGCAGGCTCGCCTGAAGGCCGACTACGCGCAGAAGCATGCGGAAGACGCCGCAGCCCGTGCTGCGTTGATTGGAACGGGTGTGGAGCGCTACATGGCTCCCGCCGGTTACGACGACACCGCCGACCACTTCCGTACCTTCTTCAACTGCATGCGCACCCGCCAGCAGCCTACGGAAAATGCGGTCTTCGGCTATCGTGCGGCTGGCGCGGCTTTGCTCAGCCTGCTCAGTATGGAGAAGGGCACCGTCGTTCACTGGGACGCCGATGCGATGAAGCTGAAGAGCTAGATCAACAATCCATAAACAAGAAGCGCAGCGAAAGGCTGCGCTTTTTGTTTATGGGGTTGGGGCTTAAGCCTCTTGTGCATTGCTTTGCCAAATGGTGCATGCGACTCTCGCAGGCACCCCTATCCATGGGTCCGCATCACGGAGCGGAGTATCGCTCTGGCTGCGTCCCCCTTTTCTTGTGTCGTCTCCCGGAGGAACTGGACGTGAACACCATAAAGACTTGCCGATACGTCGCCGCTGCTGCCATCGCACTCACCGTTACCAGCGCATTTGCTGCGGAAAAGGCGCTGGACAAAGGCCGCGCGCCGTCTTCAGAACAGGTGGGATTCAATATCTACCTGCCTCTGCAGAACCGCGATGCGCTCGACAACGACATCGCCGCATTGCACGACTCGACCTCATCCCGCTATCAGAAATGGCTGACGCCGGACGAGTTCAAGGCGAAGTACATGCCTTCCACCTCGCTGCTAAAGGAGGTTCTTGCTCAACTGGCAGCGCAGGGAATTGATGTGACCGTTGCCGGGCCACAAAGGCTGCATTGCAGCGGCAAGGCATCCGCAGTGGAAGCGGCGTTGCGCACCACGCTGCACGATGGATCGTTCCACAATGGCCGTAAGACTGTGATGGCCGCGCAGGCTCCGACACTCACCGGTGCGCTTTCGCAGAGCGGCGCCATCGTTTCCGGCCTCTCAGGTTTTGTGCGCGCGCGTTCGTATGTACACACTGCACCCGCAGCGAATCCGCAGAATCGTTACAGCACGGCAGGCCCCTACTGGTTCACGGACCTGAAGCAGGCGTACGGCTGGCCGTCGTATACCGCGTACACCGGCAAGGGCGTCACCATCGGCATTCTGATGACGGGCGACTACAACCCAACGGACGTAAATGCCTACTTCACCCATGAGAAGATCGCTACGCCAAAGATCTCCACGGTGCAGATCAATGGTGGTGCGCCGTATGATCCTGTTGGTTCCACGGAGACGCATCTTGATCTGCAGCAGTCCGGCGGTATGGCGCCGCAGGCGAAGCTGATCCTGTACAACATGCCAGACCTGTCCGATGACAGCATCATGGCGGGCTTGTCGCAAATTGTGAACGACAACAAGGCCGACGTGGTCAGCATGTCCTTCGGTTCGCCAGAGATCTTCTACAAGGCGGAATACAACGACGGCACGGACTTCAGCTACCTGCTGAAGGAAGAGAATGACCTGATCGCGCAGGGAACGGCGCAGGGCATTACCTTCATTGCCAGCTCGGGCGATGCAGGTGCGTTGACGGCATTTCCGCCAGCCTGCTTTGACGGCGTCCCGGACTGCGGACCTGCCATCGCGGCAGTCAGCTTCCCCGCATCCAGCCCGCATGTCGTCGGTGTCGGCGGAACGAACCTGGTGACAACGCAAACCTCGTCCACCGATTTGAACTCTGTCTACGTTCGCGAGCAGGCTTATGCTGACCCGCTGGAAGGCGACATCTTCTATGGCACGTCATCCACAGGCCAGTACTGGGGTTCGGGCGGCGGCGACAGTGTTTACTTCCGCAAGCCGCTCTTCCAGGCGCTGGTAAACACCGGCAATGCAAAATACCGCACCGTGCCGGATGTATCGCTGCACATGGGCGGTTGCCCTCAGGGCGCAATCACCTGCAGTGCCGACGATAGTTCGGACATCGTCACCATTGGCGGCTTTAATTACTCGGTCATTGGCACCAGCGCTTCTGCGCCGGATTTCGCAGGACTGACGGCTCTCGCGGTACAGCGCTACGGCAGACGCATTGGCAACGAGAACTATTACATCTACGCTCTGGCTGCATTGCAGAACCTGGGTCTGGCGAAGGTCTATCGTCAGGGCATCCCGGGCTTCAACGGCCTGTACTCCACCACCAACAAGGGCTACAACCGCGTTCTCGGCAACGGCACGGTGATCGGCAAGCAATTCCTTCTTGCCCCGCTGGTTCCTTCGGCCGGAACGCCGCAGACCCCCAGCAACCCGTAAACCTTAATGAGATAGAAGAAGAACACAGCGCTCGCATCGGATTCGATGCGAGCGCTGCGTTTTGTTGGTTGCGTTACTGACTCACTTCCACTTGATGTTGCAGCCCAGGCTCGGAACCTGGTGTTCCAGCGGCGGATTTCCCGCGATCAGGTTCTTGATCGCTGCTTCCAGATCCGCTCCATGCGCTGCCTGGTGGATTTCTGGATGCCGCTCCACACCGGCCTTGCTGTCGCTCTCGCGGTAGGGCCGTGTGCGGTCAAACTGCGCGTGGTAGACCAGTTTCCGATCCTGATCGAACAGGTACAAGTCCGGTGTGCAGGCCGCGTGAAATTCCCGGGCCGTCTCCTGCGAACTGTCTTGCAAATAGGGAATCGTGCAAATATCCGTGCCTTTGTCCCATCCCAGCCGTTTTCCCTGCTCGCGCATGCCCTCGGGGCCGTCTTCCGGGAAGGCAATCTCATCGTTTGAACAGATGCAGACCGTGGCAATTTCCCCGGCATACTTCTTGGCCAGCGCCGTGAAGGCTACTTCCATGTGCTTCACAAACGGGCAGTGGACGGAGACGAAGGCCACCAGCAGGCCCTTTCGGTTGTACGGATCGTCCGGTCCGGCGTAAATATCGTCGCGTCCCAGCGCTTTATCGCAGAGAACGCATTCCAGTTCAAACGCCGGGCAAACCGCGCCTAGGGGAAGTTCGCTATTCGATTCCGTACGTGCCATGAATAGATGCTACCGCTCTTCTACAATCAAAGAATGATCAAGGGTTTGACCGTAGTGAAGCCGGTGGGTTCGTCGGCGGCGTGGGAACGGCTCAGCACGCTTTTTTCGGAGCTTGGTTTCGAACCGGGCAAGGGATGGGACGACGGCACAGGCCGCGGCGTCAGCTTCCTCGCGCCCGTTGGAAATGCGGAGTTCGTCACTGGCCGTCCTCCTGCGGTACCAGAGCTGCTGATTGAATGCACGCAGCTCGACATTGTGCACGGCATCGTAAAGCGCTGGCTCAGCGCGGAGTTGCGCACGGAAGAGATCGGCGGCCGCCTGTCGGGTGTTGCAGAAACACATTGGAAATCGCGGCTGTTCACGGTCGATCTTGGCGATGGCCTTGTCTTCGGTTTCTGGGAGCGCGAAGACGTTCTTGCCGGACGCCCCATTGCCATCGAAGGCGATCTGTCGGCCGCAGGCATGAAGTTTGGCATCGTCGTCGCGCGTTGGAACGCCGTCATCACAGATCGTCTGCTGCAGGGTTCGCTGGATGCGATTGCACGCAGCGGTGGCAAACTGACGGATGTGCAGATCGTCCGCGCTCCCGGCGCGTGGGAGATTCCCGCTGCTGCGCGCATGTTGGCGGATCTTCGTGACGACAGCGGCAAGCGCAAGTTTGACGCCATCATCACACTCGGCTGCCTGCTGCGCGGTGAAACGGCGCACTATGAGGCGATTTACAACGAAGCTGCTCGTGGCATCGGCCAGTCGCAGCAGGACACCGGATTGCCGCATGCCTTCGGCGTACTCACCTGCGAGACACTGGAGCAGGCGCTGAACCGCGCTGGCATCAAGGCGGGCAACAAGGGATTTGAAGCAGCGGTCGCGGCCATTGAGATGGTCAGCATCGCTCGCAAGATTGGTCATGCGGCTGCCGGCGAACACGAAGGCAGCGGCGTGGCCGCAGGAAAACTGGCGCAGGTCGATGTCGACCGTGCCTCGGAAGGATTTGTGAAGTAATGGGACAACGAAGAAAAGCTCGCGAACTTGCCATGCAGATGCTGTATCAATCGGACCTGGGCAAGCAGACCGCTGTGGAAGTGCGTCGCGTGTTCTGGAAGAGCCGTCAGGACGATGAGGGCAATCCCACGGTCGACCTGGAGACGCAGAGTTTTGCAGAAGACCTGTTTCGCGTGGCGATGGAACGCAGCAATGAGATCGACGATCTGATTGACAAGCACTCGCAGAACTGGCGCGTGCATCGCATGGCCGTCGTGGATCGCAACCTGCTGCGTACGGCAGTTGCGGAGATGATTGCGTTCAACGGAACACCGCACCCCATCATCATTAACGAAGCGCTTGAAATCGGCCGCAAATACGCTGCACCGGAGAGCATCACCTTCCTCAACGGCGTGCTGGATGCTATCTCGCGTGCCGTGATGGAGCAGCGCTACTCGTGATGTACCGAACGCACCGAACGCGTTCCTGATTCGCAACAGACAAAGAGAAAGGCCGCCATCGCTGGCGGCCTCTTTCTTTGTCTGTTGCTTCAATTAGTTGTTGGTGACCGAACGCGGGTACTGTACCAGCAGATTCGGAACCGCAGTGCCACCGGTCGTCGTCAGGCTGGGCAGCTTCGGATTCAACTGGGTGGAGTCGGTCAGCGTGGAACGCGTGATCTGATGCACCTGGTTGTCGCCGGACGTACCTGCAAAGAAGAACTTGTTGTCGGAAGACAACACACCCGTTACCGGTGCGGTGGCACCGTTCGCCAGCGTCACGGAAGTGACTGTTCCAGCGGTGGCTCCAGTGGTCGAGTAGACCGGCAGTTTGGCGCCGTTAGACGCAGCACCGCTCACCGGAAGATAGGTGGTGAATGCCTGAGTCGAATCGGTCGTGGGATAGATTCCCGTGACAGACGTCGTAGTCACACTGGTCGATGCCGTGGTGTTCGCTGCCAGACCAAATACGGGGGCAACTCCAGCTTCAGGGCAGTCGCCCGTGGGAAGCACACCAGTGAAGGTGCGCGTTCCATTGGCGCCGTCATTCGCCGTCGAGGTCGGGAAGGTGACGTCGTTCACGACCGGCGTTCCGCCAGAGGTGGCCAGACGAACATCCAGCAGATGCTTGCCATCGTTGGTGGTAGCCGCGCGATCGTTTACCGCCGCGGACAGGGTCAGGTTTCCTGCCTGCGGATAGAAGATCGTTGGTGTGCCGGCGGCTGGGCAGTACGAACGCGCATTGACTGCCGTATTACCGGTGACAAACGCGCCAACCGACGGGATGGCAACTGCCACATCCGTGGTGCCGGTTGCGGACAGGTCATAGTTCTGCCAGCTGGTGAAGGCGGAATACACCAGCAGGTGATTGTCCGTGGTCAGAACGTACAGCGTGGAACCATCCGGCGTGTAGGCCGCACGAGTACCCACACCGTTGTAGGTCGTCACAATCGCCGGGGTCGCCGAGTTGAAGACCGTGATCACCTTGCGGCTGCTATCGGAGATGACAGCGGTTGCGCTATCCGGCGACACCGTCAGCAGCGAACCCTGGATCGATGGGTACGAAGCCAGTAGTGCGTTATTGGTAGTGCCGAACGTCATCAGCGCTTCAGGCGATCCCATGAAGATCGTGGTGCCGTTCTGGGCCATGATCATCGAGGTCGGTGTGTACGGAAGCTTGATGGGCGAGGGAATAACGTTGGTCGTCAGATCGATCGGCACCAGGTACTGCGAGTCGGTGCTGCCCACCCAGAGACGCGTGCTGTTGCTACCCGGCGTTGTCGAAGTGATGGTGTTGGAGGCCACCGGCTTGCCCGTGCCCAGCAGGCCCACATTGCCATACGGAGCCGGGTTGCAGGTCGGCGGCAGGCAGAATGCATTGATCGCTGCGACGCCAGGGAAGACCGGGGCAATCGACGAAGACGATGCCGGGGCGGCAATCGGGTTGGTCGAGGTCACCGTCAGGGTCAGACCAGTCAGCGTAACGCCGTTCACGTCCTTCACCACGGCGGTGAGGGGTTCCGTGGTGTTCGGATTGATGATGACGTTGCCGTTCGTGGCGTTCGCCGTGCTGATGGTGATCGTTTTCGGCGGGCAGACGGACATCAAGCCGGCCGTCGAAGTGGACTGCGCAATGTTCGCGGTCACAATCGTCGTTCCGGGAGCGATCGCCGTTGCCACACCGCTGGTGTCTTCAAAGTTCAGCAGTCCGGCGGTCTGCGCGGTAAAGGTCGCATGGCCGGCCGAGTAGGTGACGTTCTGCGATCCCGCAAAGAAACGCGTGACAAGCTGTGCGCTCTGGCCGAAGGAGATGCAGGTGTTCGGCACATAAGGAGAAGCGCTCGTCACAGCGGAAGCCGTGTACTGTGGGCAATTGGTCGCGGGGTCGTTGACACAGTCAGTCGACGCCGTTCCCAGCGTAATGGCCGTGATCAGCGGATGCACATAGACCAATACCTTATTGCTGTTCGCGCCGCTGCCAGCCGCAGTCAGTTCGGCGACGCCGGACTTGCCGCTGGAGGTGCAATAGGTATAGTCCGCCACGCCGCCCGGGTTATTGCGGTTCCACGTGCCGGCGCAAAGCTGGCCGGTGGTCGGGTTTACGTCCGCCACGGGAACATTGGAGGCGTTGTTCGGATCCACCGTGGCGTAGGTGATCTTCGAAATGCTTACCGTGTTGTTCTTGCAATCCACTGCGGTGGGCGTGGTCACGTTCTGCGTCTGACCGTAGCTCATGCTGAGGCCGCCAACAGTCGGATTCAGGGTGATGGTCTGCGGGTCGCCGACCCGAGGCCCAATGGTGCCGCTGCAAAACGCGGAGCTGGTTCCCTTGGCGCAGCCGGAAAGCGAAATCCCGACAGGCAAAGCGAAGAACAACAGGATGAACAACGAGAGGAAACGACGACGCAAAGAAAACCTCCCCGCAGTGCCTGATGCGTAGTGGCGCTGCGGTCTGTACCTGGGACGGAAAAGTGCCCGGAAATGTCTACGGTTCAGTGTAAATCAGAGTCGGAGAAACATTCGGAGGCGCCCGGCGATCCGAACCTTTTCTTACTAGTAAGACGGAGAACCCCTCCCCCTGGCAGCAGAAGTTCTGTCGAATCTTCGAGGGGCGCCGCCGTGGAAAGCTGTAAGGACGCCATTTTTGCTTGGCTGGCTGTCTACGGCGCTCCAGATGCGGTATTCTTCGCTGCACCATGATGCCCGCACGCTTTTTCGCTCTGAGTCTTCTTGCTGCCTCGTCTCTTCTGGTCGTCAGCGCCACGGCCCAGACGGCTGCTCCCAAGCCGTCCCACGAAGATACCGAGTTTTACCACCCGGTTCCGCCCGTCGTAACCCCGGCAGCTACCGTTGGCCAGCCGCCTTCGGACGCCATCGTGCTCTTCGACGGCAAGGACACCTCGCAGTGGGTTGCCGCCAAGGACAGCACCACCCCCGCCGACTGGGAAGTGCATGACGGCGTCATGACTGTAAAGAAGGGCGGCGTGGGCAACATCGAGACCAAGCACCGCTTTAAGGATTACCAGCTCCACCTGGAATGGAAGATTCCCGCCAGCATCACCGGCGAAGGTCAGGGCCGTGGCAACAGCGGACTCTTCCTGGCTTCCACCGGCAAGGGCGACGCAGGCTACGAAGTCCAGATCATGGACAGCTACAACAACCCCACCTACACCAACGGCATGCTCGGCAGCGTATACAAGCAGGCTGTGCCGCTGGCCAACGCCGCGCGCAAGCCCGGCGAATGGTCCTGCTACGACGTGGTGTGGACCGCCCCGCGCTTCAACACCGACGGCAGCCTGAAGACCCCGGCCTACGTCACCGTCTTCCTGAATGGCGTTCTGGTGGAGAACCACTTTGAACTGAAGGGCGAAACCGCCTATGTCGGCCACGCTGAATATAAGGCGTACGACACAGCGCCCATCAAGCTGCAGGCCCACGGCGACAAGAGCGAACCCATCAGCTTCCGCAACGTCTGGGCTCGCGAAGTGAAGCCCTGGACCGAACCCATGACGAAGTAATGTTTCGAATCGCTAAGTAAGGAGAGGGGCGCGCAAGCGTCCCTCTCCTGCTTTTGGGCTCTCGTTATTCGCCTGCCGGAACGAAGAAGATCTCCCGTACCTCACCTCGCCCGCCTGTCAGGGCGATACCTTTGCGCGACCATTCCACCGCCTCGTCCATATCCGCGCATTCCAATATCCAGAAACCGCCGATGTGTTCCTTGGCTTCCAGATACGGCCCATCGGTGATCAGCATTTCGCCGTCACTCTGCTTTTGCAGGGACTTCGTGGCACCAAGGCCGCAGGCAAATTTCCTGACCCCGGCAGCCAACATCTCCTGGTTGAGCGCATGGATCGCAGGACCAACGGATTCGTCCATCGTGGACATGTCGAAATCGTCAGGGAGGTAACCAGCTACGAAATATTGTGGCATTGTCTTTCTCCAGAAGTTTGAGTCGGGCAGGGCTGTTTTCTGCTTCCATTTCTACGACGAACAGCAACACTTCAATTCGACAACGATCAACGAAATTTTTTGATTTGAATGTTTGGACGGCCAATGGTCTATCCGCGTTCGACAAGTTCCTTCGCGTCTGAATACGCTCGTTCAATCAGCTTTCGCAGTGCCGATGCGTCGATGTCCACTCCGGGCTGCAGCTTTACATGTCGCATGAACTTTCCGGCACCTTGTAACAGGCCCGCACGATCCGGTAGCGATGAGCCCTGATAAAACCCCACATTGACGTGGGATTTGAAGACATTCACATAGCAGAAAGGAACATCACCCACACACGCCACCGGGCAACCATCATGAAGAACCTCTCTGACTTCATCGCCGCACTTTCGCATGACCTCGAACCACTGCCCCGCGATGGCGCCGAGCACACCTCGTTCCTGCAGCCAACTGTCGATCGCAGAATCGTGTTCAACCGTTCCGTTCAAACGGAACAACTCTGTCCTCATCATCACGGCGTCTCCACATTCGAGAACATGGTACTCGTTACTCATAAAAAGGCTTCAGGGTTTGACCTCTGGAAATCTCGTTTGTCATTCGCTAGCTTGAGACAAGCCACTACAAGTAATGCGACGTTATATCTGGAGAAGCTCATGATCCGCTGGTGCATCTTTGCTCTGCTTGCTGTTCTGAACGTTTCTGTCGCAGCGCAAACATGGGATCCGCCCATTGGCCATCGCGTCACGTATAAGACTGTTGATGGACGCGACCTCGGCATGTGGATCGTTGAGCCGAAAGAGATGGGCGCGCAGGACTACGCAGCGAAACGCCCCGCCGTATTGCTGGTGCATGGTGGTGGCTGGACCAACGGCGCTGCAGGTGTGCATAACGAACAGGCAAAGGCCATCGCGCAACATGGCGCCGTAGCGATCCTGTTGCAGTACCGCCTGCTGCCACCGAACCCGCATGAAGAGCCGCGCATCTGCGTGGAAGATACCAAGAGTGCTATGCGCTGGCTTCGCGCGCACGCCGCTAAGCTTCATCTCGATCCGAACAAGATCGCTGCAGGCGGCAGTTCCGCTGGTGGTTACAACGCAGCCTATGCTGCAGTCGGCCCGGGCTGGGACGATCCGCATGACGACCTTCGTATCTCTGCGCGACCCGATGCGTTGGTGCTGTTAAACCCCGCGCTCGACATTCACTATTCCGCTGGGATGTTTCATAACGATCCGAAGCTTTCGCCCATGAGTTACATCAACAAAGACGTCCCGCCAACACTCATCCTGAGCGGCAGCAAGGATGAAGTGATCCACGCCGACCTGCTCCGTGACTACGCGCAGAAATTAAACGCTGCAGGCGCGCGGTGCGATCTGCACATCTATCCTGATCAGGTCCACACGTTCTATCGCAATGAACCGTATCTCTCGGAGACCAATGCGCAGATCATAGCGTTTTTGCATTCGTTGGGATTCGTCGCTCCCTGACCCAAAGAAGAACGCCACCCTGCGATATCTGCGAGGTGGCGTCCCACGTCGGCAGTGAATGCTCAGGCTGACTGTTCTTCCGTATTCATCAGAGCAATCGCTTCTGCCGATCCAGCATCGTGCTTCTTGCTGGTGTCAGGCAAAAACCCGGTCAACAATCCAAGCGCTGGCAGGAACGAGCACACCTTATAGACGTAGTCGATGCTCGTATGATCCGCCAGCTTGCCCAGCAGGGCAGCGCCCAATCCGCCCAATCCAAACGCCAATCCGAAGAACAATCCTGACACCATGCCAACACGTCCCGGCATCAGTTCCTGCGCATAGACCAGGATGGCGGAGAACGCTGAAGCCAATACCAATCCAATCAGAACGCTTAGAAAAACGGTGACTGGCAGCGTGACGTAAGGCAACAGTAGAGTCATCGGCAGCACGCCAAGAATCGATATCCAGATAACTTTCTTGCGTCCGATGCGATCACCCACCGGCCCGCCAATCACCGTACCTGCTGCCACTGCGGCAAGGAACAGGAACAGGTAGAGCTGCGCATCTTTCTGCCCTAGATGAAAATGCTGCATCAGGTAGAACACGTAGTAACTCGTAATGCTGGCCAGGTAGAAGTACTTCGAAAGCGTCAGCACCACCAGCACGGCAAGCGCGCCACCCACCTTTTTGCGGTTCAGCGTAAGCACGGTGGCCACAGCTTGCTTCTTCTGGATAGCGCGTCCATGCAGCTTGTACCAGTGGCCCAATCCCGTTAGAAGAATGATGCCGAACAGTGCCGCCAGCGTAAACCACGCCATGCTCTTTTGCCCGCGCGGCAACACAACAAAAGCAATCAACAGCGGACCGAGCGAAGATCCAAAGTTGCCACCCACTTGAAAGACTGACTGCGCCATGCCATGCGCACCGCCCGATGCCAGTCGCGCCAACCGCGACGATTCCGGATGAAAGATGGACGAGCCAATGCCCATCAACGCGCCGCCCACCAGCAACATGCTGTAGTTCGTTGCAAACGCGAGCACGAGCAAGCCAGTCATGGAGATCGCCATGCCAAAGGGCAGGGAATACGGTTTCGGCTTGCGATCCGTGTAAAAGCCCACAAAGGGCTGCAGCAGCGAAGCGGTGATCTGAAACACCAGTGTCAACGTGCCAATCTGTCCGAAGGAAAGATTGAAGTTCCCTTTGAACAGCGGATAGGCTGCAACGAAAAGCGACTGCAGCATGTCATTCAGCATGTGGCACAGGCTTGCTGCACCTAATACGCGATACGCAGTGGTGGATTCCTTTGAGTTCTGGCTCATGGCATCTTCTGCTTTCTCTAGTGTCCGAAGCTTATGTCTGGACAATACAATGTTGATGAAGAGGCCCACCACCTGAGCCGGGACAAATTTCTATGCGAATGGGCCACCGTTTCAGCGTCGACATCGATAAATACTTCACCGATCGCACACGGCCTGTGCTCGCTTTGGGGGGAACGTATCCCGCGTCGCATCGTGTTCGTCCGCATCGTCATCGCCGCAGCCAGTTGTTCTGCCCGCTTACAGGAATGATGATTGCATCCACTTCGCAGGGAACGTGGGCTGTTCCCGCACGCCGTGCTTTGTGGATTCCGGCAGGTGTGCGTCACGAACTTCGCGCACAGGGTGAGGTGAAGATGCAAAGCCTTTACTTCGAACCCGACACGCTGGTGCCCATGCCCGATCACTGCCAGGTGGTGGATGTGTCACCACTTATGCGCAGCCTCATGGACCAGGCCGCGGCACTCCCCGTTCGTTACAGCCACGAAGGTCGTTCCGGCGCGCTGATGCAGTTAATTCAATACGAAATTGGAACGCTGCCTGAACTGCCGCTTTCACTTCCGTTGCCCACAGACAAGAACCTTGCGCGCCTGTGCCGCAGATTCCTGCAACACCCTACAGCGAAAGACAACATCGACGATTGGGCTGCATCGCTCTATCTCAGTCGCCGCACTTTCACCCGCATCTTCCGCCGCGAAACAGGCCTCAGTTTTGTGGCATGGCGGCAGCAGGCATGCGTCCTTGCATCACTGCCAATGCTGGCAGCAGGCACATCTGTAACAAACACAGCGTTGGATCTTGGCTATGAAAATCCCGCAGCGTTTACAACCGTGTTCAAACGAATCCTGAACGCATCGCCCAAGGAATACATCGCGCATTAAATTGCGCGATTAATTTTCCGAGGGGTGATCGATGCTGTCTACCACCAGCACTTCAACATCACCGCGCGAAGGCGTCATCTTTAATCCAAGCTGGTCCTGCATGGCAGCAAAGAGATATTGATTTGTACCTTCAGAACCTTCGCGAGACCACACCATCTGGCAGTCATAGGAACCATCCAGTCCCGTGTCATCAATCACAGGTTTCCCATTCAACTCTGGCTGATGACTCAGCATCGCAGCCAGCAGCCAGAAGGGCCAACCACGCGTACGTAAATGCATGGACTGCTGCAACCGCGCCATCTCCGCGGGCGAAGGCGGATGATATCCCGGGGGTGGAGGTGGTGGTGGCAGCATCGAAGGCAAGCGGAATCGTGGACGTGTTGGATCTGTAATTACTGGTGGCGATGTAGTATCAGCCGGACACTTGAAGCCACCTTTCGCAATTTGCAGACGGTATACCGGCATTTCGCGTGTTTCAAAGTGATAGGTCAAATGAAAGCGTTCCTTCAATAGCGTCTGCACCATTAGGCGCATCTGCTCTTCGCGATCATCACGACCCATCGACCGAAATGCAGGTGCGGCATCCGCATCCAGCTTTCCTTGAATGTCGAACTGTTCGTTTCTCATCCATGACGGGCCTCCGTATAGTTCCTGGTCGAAACCCAAGCCGAATGCATACGCCAATACCACGTCCATTGTGGAGTGTTCTGCATGGTAGTTATCGTCCCCCGCACCGCCGCGAGGACCTTCTTCACCCGGTTTGCTCGGGCGCACACTTACGACGGAGAAGCTGGGCATCGGCGAGACAGGATGCAGCAACGGCACTGGCGCTTGCTGTCCCAGAAAGACAAAGCTAAGTAGAAACAGTCTCCAAAGCATCATGCAAACACCTCGTCTTCATCGCAGATGGAAATCATTCGCAGGGAATAGCAACCTGTTCCGGATGCCGTTTTCTCGCACCGCACAGGACCCATCCCGCACGTCGTACCTCGAAGTGTTTTGGTGGCTGCGGTAAGGGAACAGACTGCGTCAGCAACTTGAAAAATCCCAGCGCCACAATAGTGGCCAATATCGTTACCTGCGCCAGAAGCTGCGGGCTCAAAGATTGCGTTGGCACTCTTCCAAACATGCCGTCGTCCGCGCGTGGGCTCACGTCGTTCGCCGCCCACTGCTTCATCGCAGACAACGTGCCATCAGCCAGCGCATGGCACACTCCCGTGTCTGCAACGCTCTGGTCAAACACCCACAGCATCTCCTGCGCAAAGCGTTCGCGAAACCCAGCAGGGTGCAGCGCCAGCAGCAACTGGTACACCCTACGCGCACAGCGAAGCCGCGTCATGCTCGACCACCTTCGTCAGCTAACATGCGATTGGCCACACGCACAATGCGTTTCATGCGGGTGACATCTGCTGCCAAAACGCGACGACCTTCGTCCGTGATGCGATACATCCTTCGCGTTTCGCTGCTGTCGGATTCCTGCGCCTCGTAATCCTCTACCCACTCCAGCTGCAGCAATTTCTTCAAATTGTCATAAAGCGTTCCGGAACCCACGCGATAAGTGGCTGACGAAAGCCGGCTCACCTCCTGGATGATTCCGTAGCCGTGCCGATCCTCTGACGCCAGCGCAAGCAGGACGTAGAGTGTGGCGGCAGGTAAAGGAGTTACGGTTTCGTTTTCAGCGTGTGCCATGGTCGGTTCCCGACTATATCGGAGTCCGACTATAAAACGCAACAACGATCGCGCTTGGCAAACGTCAACAGAAAGGAGCAGGATGTACACCATCAAAAAGACGCCCTGATCGCGTCTCTTCTGAAGGAGCAGCAGATGGCAACAGCAGAAGTCACCTTGGATCCCACGCATTCCGGTGCAACCCCCGTCCCCTTCCGTAAGCGTTACGGCAACTACATCGGCGGCGCGTGGGTGGAGCCCGTTGAGGGGCAATACTTTGAAAACATCACGCCGGTCACCGGCAAAGTCCTGTGCGAAGTGCCGCGTTCCGGCGCGAAGGACGTGGAAAAAGCGCTTGATGCCGCGCATAAAGCGAAGGGGGCATGGGGCAGAACATCCGTAACCGAACGCTCCAATCTGCTCATCCGCATTGCACAGGTCATCGAAGAAAACTCAGACCTGCTCGCCGCCGCGGAAACATGGGACAACGGCAAGCCAATCCGTGAAACCACGGCAGCCGACGTACCGCTCAGCGCCGATCACTTCCGTTATTTTGCAGGCGCCATTCGCGCGCAGCAGGGCGGCATCTCTGAGATTGATCACGACACTGTCGCCTATCACTTCCACGAGCCGCTCGGCGTCGTCGGCCAGATCATCCCGTGGAACTTCCCGCTGCTCATGGCCGCATGGAAGCTGGCTCCTGCACTCGCTGCAGGTAACTGCGTTGTGCTCAAGCCCGCAGAACAAACGCCCGTATCCATCCTCATTCTGATGGAACTCATCGGCGACATTCTGCCCGCCGGCGTGCTCAACGTGGTGAACGGCTTCGGTCGCGAAGTGGGCAAGGAACTCGCCACCAATCCGCGCATCAACAAAGTTGCGTTCACCGGATCAACGGTCACCGGCCGCATGATCATGCAGTACGCATCCGAAAACATCATTCCGCTCACGCTGGAACTCGGCGGCAAATCACCCAACATCTTCTTTGAAGATGTGATGGATGCCGATGAGGACTACATCGACAAGGCCATTGAAGGCATGGTGCTCTTTGCCTTCAATCAGGGCGAAGTGTGCACCTGTCCGTCACGCGCACTCATCCACGAAAAGATCTATGACAAGTTCATGGAGCGCGCTATCAAGCGTGTCGCTGCCATCAAGCAGGCCAACCCGTTTGATCCTTCCACGCAGGTGGGCGCGCAGGCATCGAAGCAGCAGTATGAAAAGATCCTGTCTTATCTCGACCTGGGTCGCAAGGAAGGTGCGGAGCTTCTCGTCGGTGGCAATGCGGCCAAGCTCGAAGGCGATCTTGCCGGTGGCTATTACATCCAGCCCACGGTCTTCAAGGGCAACAACAAGATGCGCATCTTCCAGGAGGAAATCTTCGGACCGGTACTATCCGTAACCACCTTCAAGAACGATGACGAAGCTCTTGAGATTGCGAACGACACGCTCTACGGCCTGGGCGCAGGCGTGTGGACGCGCGACATCAATCGCGCCTATCGCTTCGGTCGAAACATTGAAGCAGGCCGCGTCTGGACCAACTGCTATCACATGTATCCCGCACATGCAGCCTTCGGCGGATACAAGCAGAGCGGTATCGGACGCGAGAACCATCTGATGATGTTGAACCACTATCAGCAGACGAAGAACCAACTCATCAGCTACAGCACCAAGGCATTGGGATTGTTCTAATGGCCACTGCTACGGTGCCGGAACAGGTAACGGCCACAGCTGAAGCCCTGAAGCTCATCGACGAGCTTCAGGGCCAGCACGGCCCCATCATGTTTTATCAATCGGGTGGATGTTGCGAAGGCAGCGCACCCATGTGCTTTCCCGTTGGCGAGTTCCGCATCGGCTCGCGCGATAAGAAGGTCGGCGAGATCGGTGGCGCGGAATTCTTCATCTCGCCGCAGCAGTTTGAATACTGGAAACACACGCAGATCATCATCGACGTGGTGCCCGGCTTCGGCGCGGCATTTTCGCTCGAAGGCCCGGGTGGTTTGCAGTTTCACACACGTTCCCGCGTCTTCACGGATGAAGAGATTCACGCGTTGCGCGACGCAGGAAAAATCTAACTTATTCCCATGGAGCGCGATCCAGTGCTGCTGGATCGTGCTCCAGCTTTCCGACTGCATCTTCAAACAACTTCATCGTCAACAGGCCATGCCCCACGGCTCCGCCTGCGCGTAACGCCGCGGCCATAAATACGGTCTCGGCAATTTCTTCGCGTGTCGCACCAGCCTTCGCAGCATTGCGAGTATGCGAATCCAGGCAGTACGCACACTGCGTCGTCAGCGCCACTGCAAGCGCAATCAACTCGCGATACTTCGCCGGAATCACGCCATCGCCGCGTTCCGTAACAGCCTTCAGTTTGAAGAAAGCTTCAGCTTCCGCCGGTGCTCCTTCAATCAGCTTCTTCGCATAACGCATGTCATCCGGGCTTTGATACTCCGCCATGTGGCTCATCCTCCAGCACAGCGAAGCATATCGGATAAACCTCACTCGTTGCGCAGTGCTTCCATCGGGTTCAGTCGAGCCGCATGCCACGCAGGCAGAAAGCATGCGAATGCGGCCACAGCCAGCAGCAATCCTGTAACGGAAGCAAACACCGCAGGATCAAGCGGCTTTGTGCCATACAGCATGGAGCGAATCCACTGCACGCACACCGCGCTTGCGCCCAAGCCCACAATCACACCGAGCAGCGCAGGCCGCAGACCATCCGCCAGCATCTGCCGCAACACATCCTGTCGCTGTGCGCCCAGCGCCATGCGAATACCAATCTCGCCGGTGCGCTGCGTCACCAGGTACGACAACACGCCATACAAACCAACCGCCGCAAGTATCAGCGAAATCACCGCAAACGCCAGCACCAGCATCGACGTCACGTTCGCATCCATTGTTGCCTTGCCAAGGGATTGCTCCATAGTCAGGACGTTGGCAACAGGCAGGCCTGGGTCAATCTGCGCAATCAGTTTCTGCACTGGCAGCGCCAGGCTTTCCACGTTATGGTCTGCGCGCACTGCGATGGTCGCGTTGTTCCATCCGCCGTAGTACAGGGGGAAGTACATCGTGGGGCCTTCCTGCTCATCCAGATGCCAAAGCGTGTTCCCAACCACGCCCACAACTTCAAATCCACCCGTGGGAAAATCGCCAAAGTTTATCGCCTGAATGTGTTTCCCTAGCGCATCGCCATTGGGAAAGAACTGTCGTGCGAACGACTCACTCACAATCACACTGCGTGCATTCTTCAAACGCTCGCGATCTTCAAAGAAGCGGCCCTGCTTCAGCGGAATCTGTACCGACTTGAAATATCCCGGGTCCACGCCGCGCAGCATCGCCACATGTTGCATCTGTCCCAGCGATGGATTTTCCGGAATGCTGAAAGGTGTGTCGCCACCGTAACCCTGTCCCGGCAAAGCTGTGGATAGTCCCGCCGCGGTCACACTGGGCAACACGCGGATGCGCTCAATCAACTGCGAATAAAACGCTGTGATTTGTTGATCCGTTTTGTAGATCGCATCGGGTAACCCCAGTCGCATGGTCAACACGTTCTGCGTGGTGCAGCCGATATCGGTGGAGCGCATCTGCCGATAGCTCTTCAGCAACAACCCCGCGCTTACCAGCAACACCATCGTCACGGCCACTTCCGTCACCAGCAATGCTTTGCGCAAACGAGCTGCGGATAATCCTTTGCTACTGCCGCGCGATGCTTCCTGCAGATTTTCCAGCAGTGGCCCGCGCAGCAGCGTCAGGCTGGGAATAATGCCCGCTAGTACAGCGCACAACACCACAATCCCCACGGCGAACAGCGCCACCGTCCCATCCATCTGCACAGAGTCGATGCGGGCCATGTCCGGTCTCGCCACCATCAGCCATCGCACCTCCGCCCACGCCAGCGGAATGCCAATTGCACCTGCGGCCAGCGCAAGCAACACGCTCTCCGTCACTTGTTCTGCAAGCAAAGTCCATCGGCTGCCGCCCAGCGATGCGCGAATTGAAATTTCTTTGCGCCGCGATGCGGACCGCGCCACCAGCAGATTTGCCACGTTCAAGCAGGCAATCAGCAACACACATCCTGTCGCGCCGAACAATACATAGAGCTGCGTTCTTGCTCCATGCACCACACCTTCCAACATGCTTCGTGCATTGGCGTTCTTACTTACAAAGCGTGAGGAGCTGCTCTGTTGCACACGCTTCGTTACGGTATCCACTTCGCTCAAAGCCTGCGATAACGTAGCACCGGGCTTAAGTCGTGCAATCACAAAGTAGTTGTGAATCTCAGGGCTCGCCATCGCCTTCGGATCTTGCTCGTGATAGATCGGAGTCCACAGCTGAGTTTCAGTGTCGGGATACATGAACCACGCAGGCAACACACCCACCACGGTGTAAGGTTGCGAGTTCAATTGAATGATCTTGCCAACAACGGTGCGGTCGCCGGCATACCGTCGCATCCACAAACTATGCGTCAGCATTACCGTTCCAGGCGCATCGTGTTTATCTTCATCCTTTGTGAATGAGCGTCCTAGCTCTGGCTGCACACCCAGCGTAGTGAAAAGGTCCCACGATCCATACGCAGACCGGATGCGCTCTGGCAACTGTCCGCCACTATCAGAAAGGTTGTTGCTGTCCGTGCCATAAACGCCCATCTGTTCCACGCTGGGCATATCACTCTTCCACGCGGCGTACATGCCGCCTGCAACATAGCTGAACGGACGCGCACCATTACCTAACTGCTCATACAGCTGGATGAGCCTCTCCGGTTCTTTGAATGGAAGCGGCTTCAGCAGAACATTGCGAACGACAGTAAACATCGCCACATTCGTGCTGATACCCAGCGTCATCACTGCAATCGCAACCACC
>Ga0206887_10017_pt1 | contig 49062 bp, 35 predicted proteins | sample Alteio_BWOrgHeat_89_FD_153248 | JGI IMG/M metagenome (GOLD analysis project Ga0206887, IMG submission 153248) | Enriched cells from forest soil in Barre Woods Harvard Forest LTER site, Petersham, Massachusetts, United States - Alteio_BWOrgHeat_Nextera3 ...
CGCGCCATATACCGATCCAGGGTCAGCCGTTCCGAAATACATGCTTAATGCAAATTTGCCGATGACAAAAAGAAATGCTGTCAGGATCGCCCCTAAGCGAACAAAGCGCCATTGGATACGTGCATCCGGAAGGATCTTGAAAATGAGAGCGAAAAGTACGCTGATCACAGCAAACGATACGATAAAATTAATGGCGTAATAGAGGAACATTATTCCTTCCGGCCATACGGATTTGAAATGCTCGGTAACAACAGAAAGAAACGACGTAAGTACCAGAGAAACTAAGAGCAAAAAACCAACCGAGAGGATAAGTCCAAAAGAAAAAAGCCGCGTCCTGACCGTCATCCAAATGTCTTGTTTTTTGGGATCAACTTTTACTTCCCAAATAATATTCAGGGATTTTTGGAGCTGCGCAAAAACTCCTGTCGCACCCATCAATAATGTGGCAATTCCTACAATCGAAGCCTGCAATGAACTTCCCGTATTCCATTCCTTAATGACCATGGCTTTGACTTCATCAGCAGTACTTTTGCCGATGGCATCGCTGATCTGCTGGTAAAGATAATTATTGACAGAATCCGTTCCGAAAAATAAACCGGCAACCGTAATGATGATCACTAAAAGCGCCGGAATCGAAAAGATCGAATAATATGCAATAATAGAACTTTCCCTAAACGGATCTTTCTTGTTCCATACTGTATATGTTTTTTTCAGAAGTTCTCCGTAATCTTTAAAACGAACTTTCTTCATTTGAGATCAATATTGATAATGTGTACCGTTCATATTTGTTTTATTTACATCAAAAACAATATCGTGGATTCTTCGGCAACTAAGGCAATCTCAATATTTAACCATCAATATAATCATCATTCTCGATTCACTATGAATACAAATAAAAGAACAAAACCGAGATATTCGGACTCAAAGGTATGGGGTTTAGGGTATGAGGGAATAGCAAAAAATAAATCTTAGAAACACCAATAATCCTATAAATCCCAGTTCAGACAATTCCCCAAACTCTCCATCTGCTAACGACTAAAGACTACTGACTAACGACTGATCCCGTCCAGCTTTTTTTCTTCGATTTTACTTTCTAATGTTTCAGTCTTGATATCCAGGCGGATAATATTATAGAGTCCCATATAAACATTAGCGATCCAGACAATTGAAAAACCTGCTATAAGATATCCACGCCAATCATCAAAGATGAGTTGGAAACCAGTGATCCAAAGTAGAGCAATGGTGACGTAATGACTAAAGCAATACTCGCACGTGAAAAGATAGAAAAATTTTTGGACTGCAATACTTTTCGCATTTTTCGAATGCCTGACACAAAATTCATGAACTTCATGAAAAACTTCTTCATGAACAACAGTCCAGACAATGCAAGCCACCGGTATCGCAAAAAGGAAGAGTTTAACGATCTGAATACCAAGCGGTTCGGTAAGCTGCATATTGTTTATTTTCTCATAGATAACGCAGAAGCTGATTTTTCGGATTTTTCAGGGATTTCCGAAGTGACATTTATTTGGGGATTGTTGTTAGTCTAACACAATTTATTCCAATAGTATGACCACTGATTTTTATGATATATCATCACTGCTTTCTGATGAGCAGAAGATGATCCGCGATACAGTCCGTAATTTTGTCGTCGAAGAAGTTCTTCCCATCATCGAAGAACATAATCAGGCTATGACCTTTCCGATGGAGCTTATCCCCAAGATCGGCGCATTGGGGCTATTGGGACCTTCTCTTCCTGAAAAATATGGCTGCGCCGGACTTGATAGCATAGCCTATGGACTTATCAATCAGGAATTGGAACGCGGCGATTCTTCGATTCGCAGTTTTTCCAGCGTGCAAAGTTCTTTGGTGATGTATCCCATTTATGCCTATGGTAATGAAGATCAACGGATGAAATTCCTGCCGAAACTTGCCACAGGAGAGTTCATCGGCTGTTTCGGATTGACAGAACCCGATCATGGTTCCGATCCCGGCGGTATGGTGACAATGGCCAGAAAAGTTGACGGTGGTTATATCTTGAATGGAGCGAAAATGTGGATCACCAATGGTACCATCAGCGATGTAGCAGTAGTCTGGGCAAAAGTTGATTCCACCGATTCAAAATCCATTCGTGGATTTCTTGTTGAAAAAGGAATGAAGGGTTTCACTGCTCCGGAGATGAAAGGCAAATATTCTCTGCGAGCAAGTGTCACAAGTGAATTAGTTTTTCAGGATGTCTTTGTTCCTGAAGCAAATATGCTGCCAAATGTTCAAGGGCTAAAAGGACCTCTCGGATGTTTGACTCAGGCGCGCTACGGAATTTCCTGGGGCGCAGTAGGTGCAGCGATAGCATGCTATGAAAGCTCCGTGGATTATGCAAAAAGCAGAATTCAATTCGGCAAACCAATTGCCAGATTCCAATTAGTCCAGCAAAAACTTGCAGAGATGCTGACAGAAATAACGAAAGGACAGTTACTCTGTTTGCGTCTTGGTCAATTGAAAAATGACGGCAAGATGAAACCGGCACATGTATCAATGGCAAAGCGGAACAATGTTGCGATGGCTTTGGATATTGCCAGAGTTGCCAGAGATATTCATGGCGCTAATGGCATCTTGGGCGAGTATCCGATCATGCGTCACATGGCAAATCTTGAATCGGTCAAGACTTATGAAGGCACACATGATATTCATACGCTCGTCTTAGGCCAGGAGATCACAGGCATTGCAGCGTATGAATAATTTTACATCCTTATCAGCCCCTTGAGATTATCTATTGTAAAGGGTCCTGGGGCTCCGATCAATGCCCTCGCATTCGGGATCTGTTCCCATACATTCCAAAGCAAGACTCCGCGGATTCTGCCTGAATCAAGATAGTAGATAATGCCTTCTTTATTTTCTTCTTTCCAATCTTCTACCATTTCGTGGCGGGAATCCATTTCGCCGATTGCTTCATATCCCAGGTCGAAAAGATCAGAATAAAAATTCGGCAGGTAATCATACTTCACTTCTTCGCCTGCCATATTTCTCCCTGCACATTCCCCCATTTTATTTGCATTATCTTCATGCTCAATGCGGATACGTTTACCAAGTGCCGGATTGTAAAAGTTAGCCACATCTCCTGCAGCAAAGATATTCGGATCACTTGTCATGCAATACTCATCAACATGAATTCCGTTATCAATACTGAGACCGATAGATTCGGCAAGTTTTGTATTTGGCGTAATACCGATACCGGCGATGACAGAATCAAAATGAAGTTCCTTGCCGCTCTTAGTTTTTACAAGAAAATTATCCGTCGAACCCGCAATATCCTGTACTGCATCGGATGAAAGAAGTGTCACACCTTTTTTCTTATAATATTCAGTGATAAAATTGCTGAGTCCTTTAGGATAATTCTTCTCACCGATACTTCCTTCCGGGAAGATCATCGTTACTTTTTTCTTATGGATCGATAATGCTGCTGCAAGTTCCGAACCTATGAAGCCGCCGCCGACAATAAGAAAATTATTCTTACTGTTCGTCAGATCACAAAGTTTTAGGTAATCTTCCACAGTTCGGTAATAGATGATCCCCTCGGCTTTGAACTCGAGTTTACGAACCGTACCCCCTGTGGCAAGAAGAAGTTTATCATACGTTACCTCTTCTTTTCCGTCAATAGTAACGTGTTTCATTTTCGCATCGATGGCAGTAACATTTCTGCCAAGATAAAAATGAAGATTTTCTTCAAGAGTTTTTCTCCAGATACTTTCGAGGTGATCTCCCTTCCAAAGTTTTTTTGTCAGCGGCGGCCTGTCATACGGTTTATTCTTTTCCGAACCGATAACTGCGATAGAAGCTTTTTTATCAATACTCCGAATTCCCTTGACGGCTGAATCGCCTGTCATTCCTGCGCCGATGATGATATGGTTATAATGTGCCATGATGAAATACCTTACAATTTATTTAAATCTAACGGGAAATTTTATAGGAGAGGGGAAGCACTATTTAAAAGGAAATTCTTGATCGCGAAGTTTCATGTTTTTTGTATCAAAAAAAAGGCAGCTTTTTCTAAGCTGCCTTTTTCCGGAAAGCATACTTTGCTATTTCCATCTGCCCGGTTTGTAGATATACTCGCCGCCGTGTTTTTTATATCTCGGTGCTATCCAACGTGCTCCGCGATGCGGAGGTCTATCCCATCTGCCGGGACGCCAGACATACACACCGCCGGCAGGATCCCATTCGTGAAATCCCGGTATCCATACTGCTTCAGGATATGGGCGTGTTACAATGACTTCCTGCCTCGGAGGAGGTGGTCCTAGACGAATATGAATTTCTCCGCCAATCTGTGCAGGTGCGGCGGTAATAAGTGGGGTTATTGATAGCAAAGCAGTTAGGGAGATTATCTTCAGAAATGTTTTCATAAATATTCCTTTCATTGATAAAAAATCATACTCAAATATGCGTACGTAAAGTTTATATAAATCAGGTTTAAAAAAATAAAGAGAGGAGAAATTATTTCTAATTTTCTCCTCTCCATTATCACTATCACTACATCTTATTTAGTTTTGGTCTTTGTGGCCTCGGCCATGATTACCATTGCCATTACCGTTATTTCCTTTACCGCCATGACCTTCGCCTTTTTCTTTCCATCTGCCGGGTTGAAATTGGTACTCTTTTCCGTGGCGATTATATCGCGGGGCTACCCAGCGCGCACCTTGACTTGGCGGTCTATCCCATCTTCCTGGATGCCAGTGATAGCTTCTGGCGCCGGGATCATATTCATGATACCCACCGACCCAAATATATTCCGGATCAGGTCGGGCAGGTCGTACTTCAACCTGCAAAGGCGGTGGTCCGATGTTGATATGAACCTCACCGGAAATTTGAGCTGAACTCATCTTTGGTGATGCAGTAAGTCCGAGTACAAGGCTTAGCGCGGTGATCTTTAGAAATGTTTTCATTTTTTTACGTTACTTATTTTGTCTATATTATACTACAAAGCTACGGACTTTGAACCTGCAAAGTGTTACATAACTTTAGTTATCTGTTACATCATTCACACATTGATCTCCGCTGCGTATGTGAAATAAAAAAGGACGAATGAAATTTTCATTCGTCCTTTGAATCTATTCTATGTTGGCAGTTTACCTTATTCTGCCTTCTCTGTGATCGGAATTGCCTCTGCCTCTTCCTTCATCACGATGGTCTCTGTCGCCGCCGCGATCATGACGGTCCCAATCGCGATGCTCGAAGCGTTCATGTCCCCAACCGCCGCCGCGGTAATAAGCAGGGCGTCTCCAATATCCCGGAACCCATACGTAACGGTATCCTACGTGATTGTAATATCCCGGTGCCCAGATAGCATCTGCATACGGACGTTCGTAAATTATTTCATGTGGCGCAGGCGGTGCTCCTATGTTGACGCCGATATCGAAACCGACTCGAACGCGCGCAAATGACTGTACTGAAGCAAGAAGTATCAATGATAGTATGCTTGACTTTAATAATGTTTTCATAAGATGGTCCTCTGATTGTTTTATTGTTGAATGATCAAATGATCGTTCACCTATTCAGACGTAATAAACGAGCGGAAGTTTAATAAAGTCAATGAATTATACCTAACAATTGTGTGAATTGATATTCATGGAATCTCAGAGGTTAGCCTGATTACTACAACACTTTTTTAAAGCCGCGCTCAGTATGACTACTCTTAGCAAAAACTTTTTCTTTGGAGTTTGCTTCTTTCGTACCTTTTTTTAACCGGTGATCGAGCGTAACACGCTCATCAAATACAAAGCATTCGCCTTCGAACATACTTTCTTCAGGCGGAATTGTCTCAAGATATTTTAAGATCCCGCCTTGCAGATGATACACTTCCTGAAATCCTTTGTCAAGCATATAACTTGTTGCCTTTTCGCAACGGATGCCTCCGGTGCAAAACATTGCGACCTTTTTATTTTTTTCTGGATCAAGATGCTCTTCGACGAATTTCGGAAATTCACGGAAAGCTTTTGTATGGGGATCAATCGCGCCTTTGAACGTACCAAGTTCTACTTCGTAATTATTGCGAGTATCAACGATGATGACGTCAGGATCAGAGATAAGCGCATTCCATTCTTCGGGGCTGACATACGTACCGACTTTTCGCAATGGGTCAATTTGCGGAACGCCAAGCCCGACGATCTCTCGCTTCAAACGCACTTTCATTTTCTCAAAAGGCAAGCCATCAAAATACGATTCCTTCCACTCGAAATCTGCAAAGCGTGGATCGCTTTGTAAATGTGCAATAACTGCATCAATCCCTTCACGGCTTCCGGCGATAGTGCCGTTAATTCCTTCTGTTGCAAGCAGTATCGTCCCCATCACACCATGCTGCTGGCAAAAAGTACGCAAGGGAATGCGCATCTCTTCGCAATCAGGAAGCGAGACGAATTTATAAAAAGCTATGACGACAGTTTGCACGTGAGCGGATTGAAATTACAAATGTTTTGTTACAGAGCAACTAAACAACCATTTCGGAGAAAAATACTCCGCATGAAAGAATATGATCACATCACTTGAACTTGTCGTCCACCCTGTATTTGCTACCGATTCCTCGGCGCATAAGCTTATCGCCGCAAAAGAACTTGGCATAACTCCTGAGAGAATCACATCTCTGCGAATAAAGAAACGCTCCATTGACGCACGCTCTAAAGAACCAAAATTCCGTTTACAGGCAGAAATTTATTATGATGAACCTGCGCCTGAAGCAGAATCCTTTACTCCAAATTATAAATCACTTCCGCCAAATGCAAAGCGAATAGTTATCATTGGCGCCGGTCCTGCGGGAATGTTCGCTGCTCTTCGTCTCATCGAGCATGGAATAAAGCCGATCATTCTTGAACGCGGCAAGGATGTTCAGGCAAGGCGATATGATCTTGCAGCAATTCAAAAACGCGGCATTGTTAATCCCGACAGTAATTATTGTTTTGGTGAAGGCGGCGCAGGTACGTATTCAGATGGCAAACTTTATACACGCGCAACCAAACGCGGCGATGTCGGAGCCGTGCTGAAAACATTAGTCGCACATGGTGCAAGCTCTGATATTTTGATCGATGCTCATCCTCACATCGGTTCAAATCTGCTTCCAAAAGTTGTTGCAGCAATGCGTGAAAGTATTATCAATTCCGGCGGAGAAATTCATTTTGATTCAAGGGTTGATGATCTTGTTGTCAAAAAGAAAAAAAACGTTGGAGTAATTACTCAGTCAGGTGATGAAATAATAGGTGAAGCAGTGATCCTTGCAACGGGACATTCGGCGCGGGATATTTTTCATCTGCTTGACAGGAAAAAAATACTCATAGAATCAAAGCCTTTTGCAATGGGTGTTCGCATCGAACATCCGCAATCATTCGTTGATAAGACTCAATATCATACAAATGATCGCGGAGAGTTTTTGCCAGCGGCAAGTTACAAACTTGTTGCTCAAGCTGATAGCCGAGGGGTATTTTCTTTTTGTATGTGCCCCGGAGGTTTCATTGTCCCATCGGCGACTGCGCCTGGCGAATTAGTGCTCAATGGAATGAGCCTTTCACGTCGGGATTCACCGTTTGCAAATTCAGGCGTCGTCGTAGCTGTTGAACAAGAAGACCTTACAGGTTATACAAAACACGGCGCACTTGCGGGAATGATGTATCAGGCAGATGTCGAACGTGCGGCATTTATGGCAGGCGGAAATTTGCAGCAAGCCCCTGCACAACGCATCACGGACTTTTTAGAGAATAAACTTTCAACTACTTTGCCTGAGACAAGTTATAAACCAGGGATGACTTCTGCACTACTCGGTGAAGTATTACCCAAAGCGATTGCAAACAGATTGCGCGATGGCATCAAGCAATTCGGAAAATCTATGCGCGGATATGTCCAGGAAGAAGCCGTAATGCTCGGAGTGGAAACAAGAACAAGTTCACCGGTGCGCATTCCACGCGATCATGAAACATTGCAGCATGTCGAAATAGAGAACTTCTATCCTTGCGGCGAAGGTGCAGGGTATGCCGGCGGCATCGTCAGTGCTGCTATGGATGGGGTACGAATTGCAGATGTGCTCGGAGCAAAGAATTAATGTGCCACGATGATCTTCTGCGTCAAAGTACCTTCGTTGGTGGAAAGACGAATAAGATACATTCCGTTTGCAATTGAACTTGCATTTATTTGCAATGAGTGCTCTCCTGTCTCCATTTTCAGATCTAATTCCTTCCGAACCTCACGACCAGCTGCATCAACTATCGAGACAATCGCTTGCTCCTGTTGAGATAATTTGAAATAAATTGTAGTTGATGAATTTGTTGCATCAAGAAGCGTACGGCCTATATTCAAACTATAGTCGCTCGTACGAATTTCATCTCCAACCGCCGCCCTCGTGACAAGTTTGTAAATCTTTCCGGCATACGATGTTGCATAAATTTCTTTATTCTGATCTTCAGCAAATGAGGTTATGGAAATTGACGGACTTTGCTTATCAACAAGCAATTGATTTGTCACCGGACCGTTATCCGTTGTTAAAGCCCATACTTTCCCTGACACCTCATCTCCATAAATATATTTTCCCTGAAGAGAGGGTATTGCGCTTCCATGATAAATATATCCGCCCGTAATCGAAGCCGATCCACCTGCCCCTCCGGGATGGATATATTCCCAAAGTGGAATGATCAAACCTGTCGAGTCACAATTAAAATCGTCATCATTGCCATTATGATAGCAATGAAATCCTTCCATTTTCTTCCATCCGTAATTTCCTCCGTTAACGATGGTATCGATTTCTTCATAAGTATTCTGACCGACATCGCTTGCCCACAACTTTCCTGTCACTTTATCAAATGAGAATTTCCAGGTGTTCCGAAGTCCATAAGCATAGATCTCTTTTTTAAACCCTTGTGTATTGGTTGCGAATGGATTATCTGCGGGAATAGCGTAGTTATTTCCATCTGCCTGATGATCAACATCGAGCCGTAATATTTTTCCAAGCAGTACTGATTTGTTTTGACCATTGCCATACGGATCGCCACCTGATCCTCCATCCCCAAAAGAAGCATAGAGAAATCCATCAGGTCCGAATTGAAGACATCCTCCTTTGTGGTTGCAGAAGCCAGTCGGTTGTACAATCGTTAAAATATCAAGCGCTGTTGAAGGAATGATGGTATCCGGTTTTGACGTAGCACATTCATAGCGAACGATATGAGAAGTCCATTGCGGATCAGAACCTGTCGTGTAGCTTAAATAAATATAATGATTATTAGCAAAATCAGGATGGAATGCACATCCAAGCAAGCCGTCTTCGCATCCATTCGGTGAGACTATCTTTGTGCCATCCCAAAAGAGTCTGGACTTCGTAGGGTTTTGCGGATTGAAGATCCATAAGCCTCCGCGCTGCTCAAGCACAAGGAATCTGTTCGAGCCATCGGGATAGAGTATCAAATCTGTCGGAACATTAAATGTCTGAAGATTCGGGTATTCGTCTTCAAGCGCATATTGGGCAGAAGCAGTGTTCGCAAAAAAAACAGCAAGAAGAATAAGCAGCGTATACTTCATAAAATCTTATTTAAATAATTGTGGCTGGGGTCAGCAATGATTCTAACATTTTTGAGGTGGATTAGTTTGACTGCAAAAAGTAATATGAAAAATATTTCATGGGGAAAGGAGTAACAATATACAATTTGAGGTGTTTTTACTAATGAACACGAATAGTGCTAACGCATTGTTTGTGTCGTTAGGTTAAGTACCCTCTCCTCAATTGCCCGAAGGGAGGGTATTTTTATGGGATATTTCGGTCGCTTCCGCTTGTTAGTTCATAGCTAAATTGCCACAGACTATGAAATATATTGCATTTCTCACCGTTTTCGCCATATTCTCTCTTTTAACCGTTCTTCCGGATGCAGAAGCACAAATTCCGCAAGGTGCAAGTTTTTGGCTGCGCGCCGATACCGGTGTCACCTATAACAGCACTGTTGTTTCGGAATGGTTCGATCAAAGCGGTTCACCGAAATCAGCATACCAGACAATTCCGATCAACGAACCGACCTACGTTCCTAACGGGCTTAACAAATTGCCTGTCATTCGCTTTGACGGGAAATACCAATATTTAGATTGCGCTCCTATTTATCCTGTAGCAAAAGATTATACGATCAGCATTGTTGCGAAAATAAATGATTTTTCGCAGACTAATAATCTTGTTTCAGGCTATGGCCATGCGATATTTTTAGGCGGCAATTATTACCCCATCGTTCTCAATGATACAACGCAGCCATGGAAAATGGCAACTTCACAAATTCCGATGCCGATAAATCAAGCGGCGATCATTACAGTATTGTTTAAGCAAGCAACGCAAACCGCATCAATATATATCAATGGTGAATTTGCAGGATCCGGTATTGTCGGTACCAACCACGATAAACAAATGTTCATCGGTGCCTTTCAGGAAGGAAATTCTCTTCTTTCCGGAGATCTTGCAGAAATCGTACTGTACCCGAGTGCACTTACGGATACAACCCGCAAGCAAGTGGAATCCTATCTTTTTAATAAATATGCGATCTCCCCTAATCCGGCACCTGACACCATTTATGCTGCAACTCCAAGACATTTGCAATTTTATCCTCGTGAAGATGATGATTCAGCAACAGTAACTCTTTCAGGGAATTATCCTATTGCCGGATATGACTCCATGTATTTAAAATTTTACAAGAATAATATTTTAGTTGAGCGCATTGCCGAGCCGCTTATTTATGAAGGAGGCAAGGCACCGTTCAACTTCAATGAAAGAATTCATGCAGAGCTTTCCGAATATACATTCAAACTGTATGTAAAATCCGCCTTTGAAGACAGATTGATCGCTAACCGCGACAGCATTGTCTGCGGAGACGTACTACTTATCAACGGCCAATCGAATGCCATTCGAAATAATTTAGGTTACACAAATGAATTTTTCCGAACGTTTGGCAAAAATTTCTCAGCAAACAGAGGCGATACGGCATGGGCAGTTTCGAGCACTGCTGTTGATTTTGGCGGCGGAACAGAAGTTGGTTCATGGGGCATCCGATTACAGGAGTTATTGAAAAATAATTATAACATTCCAACATGTATCATTAATGGAGGTGTCGGCGGAACAACTATCGAACAACATCTGCCTGATCCATTGAACTCAACGAATCTGAATACGATATATGGCAGCATGCTCTATCGTGCCGAAAAAGCAAATTTGGCTTCCAAAGCAAAAGTATTATTCTGGTACCAGGGAGAATCGGATGTCATATCAGGTTATGCAGAGAAATTTAGAGAACTGTACAACTCCTGGAAAGCAGATTTTCCAAATATCAGAAAAATATATTTGATGCAAGTTCGCCCGGGCTGCTCCATAGGTTTTACAGCTGACGTTCGGGATTTCCAAAGGAGCATACAAGCTTTCTACAATGATGTAGAACCTGTATCAACGATGGGAATTCCCGGTCACGATGTAGATAGCTGCCACTATGCTGCTCAAGGTTATTTACAACTTGGCGACCACCTTTTCCAATTACTTGCCAGAGATTTTTACGGAGCTACGGACATCATACAAATATCTTCTCCGAATATCCAACAAGCATACTATACAAATTCTACTCATACAGGAATCGCCGTATCATTCATGCCGCCGGATACCCGCTTCGTATTGCCTCTCGATACAACATTTGAAGGTATTACTGCCAGCCTCAAAGACTATTTTTATCTAAATGATATCGGTTCGGTCGTACAATCGATCAGCACAGATAGGAACAGACTTTTTCTCACACTAAAACAAGCCTCTTCTGCGAGACAACTTAATTACTTACCTGACAAATTTTACGACGGGACGACAACTGTGTATGAAGGACCTTGGCTTGAGAATACTCGTGGAATCGGAGCATTTTCCTTCTACCACTTTCCTATCGTAGATTCGGCGCACCAGGACGTTGCCGACAATATGTTCAATAATATTTCATTAGATGCCTTTCCCAATCCATCGGACGGAAGGTTCTTACTAAAATTTACTCTTCCGAAAAATCAGGATATATTGATCACCATTTCCAATATACTTGGCAAAACTGTAATTTTAAAGCAAATTAATCAAGCAGCCAAAGGGGAACATCAAGAAATTTTTGATACTAAATTTCTAAATTTAGCCAACGGATTTTATATCTGTAAATTGCAAGCCGGAGAAAAAAATCAATCTGCTACCTTATTGATTCGACATTAATCACCTACTTCATTACGATGATTTTTTGAGTGTATATTTGTGCACCTATTGTCATTCGTAAAATATACTCACCAATTGCCAGCATTGACAGGTCATAAGTAGCGATATTTGCTCCGGCGCCGGCATCTCGCTTCCCTAATGAAAGAGCTGTTTTCCCAAGAATATCAAGAACATCGAATTGTACTTCTTTTGCCTGAGTGAGTGAGTATAAAATCGTCATAGTTTTTGTAATGGGATTAGGAAAACACTGCATGGAGAACTCTTGTATTGGTTTTTGACCGGTATCAGAGGTAGTTGTATCCGGCACATAAGGTGAGATAGGAAAATTATTGAAAGAAAATGCCCCTATTCCCCGCTCATTCATGATCCAAGGACCTTCATAGATCAAGGTATCATCACCCTCATAGGTTCTATCCGGTAAATACGTAATACCTTTTGCATTCGATGGTAAAGAAAGCTGTAAAATCACTGAATCACCTTGGACAATGACATTATTAACCTTTCCACTAATGCTATCTAAGTAAAAATAATCCTTTAATTGACGAAGTTTGCCGGAAATTAGAGTGTCAGGTGTGAGGGCTAATTTTTTTGAATTTGGAAATTTCAAGACGATAATATCTTGGTTGCTATTTCCATATTTGGCATCTTTGATATTTGGTGGGTAAATATCAGTTGTATCAACAGAGCCATAAAAGTCATGTGAAACCAAACGGAAAAAATCTTCGGCAATATCAACATATCCATACCAATAGAAATGACATTCGAAATGTCCCGGAATAGCATTAGATGACATTGCAGAAATATTTGGAAATGAATCTGGCAGAGTTCTTTGAATTTCACGAAGTCTGCTATCACCGGCAAAACATCCAGGACGTATTTGCATGACATAGAATTTGGGAGATTTTAAAAGATCATGATAATCTTCTCCCCATGCATTATATAGTTGCTTGAAATTATTAAAATACCCATTAAAATAATTATACTCACCCTGATACCAAAAAAACGCTTTAATATTATTTATTAAACCGCTTTTAATCGTACGATAATACAATCTTCCATAAATTGATGACAGATCGAATTTATTCGCATCGTTTCGTAAATGTAATTCGATAATCGAACCGCCTGCGCCTCCATTTATGATACACACAGGAATTCCATAATTTCCAATTATGCGCTCCTGCATACCTTGCCCCCAGGCACCACTCAAGTATGCACCGCTCCAATCTTCTCCCCATCCGCTGGCAGTTGATAATCCCCACAGCGTATCTGCTGGATCATAAGGGTCAAGATTCGTAGTTGGTGTTTGAATTCCAAAAGAACGTGCAAATGGATTCTGCCAGAAATATCCCTCGACTGTGGGGTGTGCATTCGACTGTCCGTTTATCAAAAAAACATCTCCGGAGACGATATCAGCGGCTTCTTTCACAAAGATAACAACATCTTTTTTTCGAACGCTCATTCGATATGTTGACCGAACTCTCCCGGCATGGATTGTATCAAAAGTATGGAAAGGAGCATTACTACTTTGATAGACAAGTTTTTCTGCAATTCGTTTTACAAAATGGTCTTCATCGAACCGCTCAAGGATAACTGAGTCAAATCCAGATTCATTAATACTACCCTCAAATACCAAAGGTGAATTAGAATTTTTATCCCTTGCATAAAATTGCATATGTTGAGGGTAATTTAAGAAGGTGCATCGAGGAGTTGGACTCTGAATAAACTGAGCTGTGCTTTTCGTCAGTTTTATACCTTTATTTCCACTAGTAGCATTAAATCCTGAACTAGTTGAACCCTTGTTAAGCAATATAATACTTGAAGAATTACTATCTTGATCTGCGGAATAAAAGATAATCAATCCATTTTCCGATCCAGATAGTTGAGTTGACATTGTTCTTCCAATTTCTTCATAGCTTAATTCCCTGTTCCAAATTCTTATATTATCCATTTTCCCTACGAATGATTTTCCGAATGTTATCTGTGTCGTAGGTTTTAGTGGATTCGTTTTTCCCCGGCCGATCAAAGCACCATTCTTATATAAATTCCAAATTGAGTCGCCTCTCGTCATTGCGATGTGACACCATTGTTCCAAAGGAAGACGTGCACCATTACCGGTAACAGACATCTTTACGCCGCCGCACATAATAGAAATATATCCTTCATTTGTCACTAAATTTGTTTGAATTACGAACCCAAAACCTTCAGTTGTATCTTTCCCGACATATACCGGGTAAGCAAATTGTGGGAATGCTTGCGGAAATATCCATGCATCTATGGTTAAATTTCTGGTCGTATCAAGTGCAAGGGGGCATGCCAAATAATCTTCATTATTGAAATAAATGGCATTCCCGGCAATGGACTGAGCAGGAAGAGTATGTGAGTCCATCGAGATGAGCACTACAGTGGAAATAAGGAACAGTATTACTTTTCGAATTTTTGACATTTTTCATTACAACCCATTTTCGAGGGAATAGAAACCCAAATGGGTGAAAAGAGTTTTCTTCACTAAAAGTATCTTGTATTTTGTCAAGGCAAAAATTCTTGCCCTAAAAAGATTCGAACCTTAAAGCTAAAAGCAAAGTTAAAAATCACTATCCTGTATTCATCATAGACAATATATAAATGAGAATCTATTTTAGGAACATATATCATCGGTCCTTATTGCTTATTGGTTTTCTGATCCTTTCGACAACAACTTCCATAAGCCAGATTCCGACAGGTAATTTTATATGGCTCCGAGCTGATGCAGGTGTTAAACTCAATGGAGAAAAAGTACTCTCATGGAAAGATCAAGTTCATGGGTTTGACTTTGTACCTGGAGATACTGCCTCACTATCAAGGCTTGTTCCTAATGCCATAGGAACATTTCCGGCAGTACAATTCGATGGTTACCAATACTTGGAAGGTCCTCCCGTTTATCCAATTCAATCAGACTATACAATTAGTGCAGTCATTACTATTGATGATACTACAGCTTTTAATAACGTTTTTTCAGGTGATCATCATGCATTTTGGCTTCCTCAAAATACTTACCCTGCTCTTGTCCATAGCGATCATTTTTTTACTATGGCAGTTTCAAGAGTAGGTGTTCGTCAAGGTCCGAATATCATTACAGTGAGGTATTCAGAAGCGACTCAACAGGCCAAATTCTATGTCAATGGTGTTTTTGGCGATTCGCTTTTTGTTGATTCAAATCTTGACAGTTCATTATATATAGGGGCTTATCAAAGAAGTTATTTCTTGCGCGGTGCTATCGGCGAACTTATTTTATATAAACGACAATGTTCAGAAGATGAAAGAGCCCGGCTTGAACAATATTTTTTTTCTAAATACAATCTTACAAAAGGACTACCCTTGCCTCTGGCGGACTCCACATTTACTGAAATTCCTGAAAAGCTTCAATTTTACCCCAGAGAGTCAAATGATTCTGCAATTGTGCCCATCATGGGGACATTATACCAAACAGGGGCAGACTCTATATATTGTATCGTGTCAAAAAATAACATACATATTCTTCGATATTCGCAGCCACTACATTATGTAAATGGTAAAGCTGCTTTCTTCTTCTCCCCGACTATTCACGCTGAGTTAAGCGAATACTCCTTTGAAGTTGGCACGATTTCCGGTTCCAAAGACTCAATTCTAACTATTCGCGATAGTATCGTCTGCGGTGATGCTTATCTTATTGGCGGACAATCGAACGCCATTTTTGGATATAGTGACACGAACCTTAACCGTACCAATGAATATTGCAGGACATTTGGTCAAATTTTTTCCAAAAACATCAGAGATACACTTTGGACTTTTTCTACCGCAAATTATTACGGAGATGCTCCATCGTCTGTCAGCGGATGGGGATTGCAACTACAGCATCGAATTCTTAATGAAAATAAAATTCCTTCTTGCATAATTAACGGCTCCTATAGTGGGACAATCATTGAATACCATGAGCCAGATTCAACATATCTTTTGAATCTACGATCAATTTATGGCAGGATGCTCTATCGAAGCACCAAAGCAAAATTGGCAAAAGCTGCTAAAGCGATCTTTTGGATTCATGGCGAATTATATTCGACCGTCGATACATACTATTCCGATTTCAAAAACCTTTATGAGGAATGGCGAAAAGATTATCCCGGATTGCAAAAAATCTATCTTGGACAATTGCGCCCCAGTTATTGCGCAAATATACCTATTGTTGACTTGCGCAATCTACAAAGAACGATTGAAGACTCCTTGCCACTAATCGAAACATTTGCTTTGAGTGGTTTGCCATATCAGGATGGCTGCCATTTCCACGATTCAGGCTGGATCGCATTTGGAAATATGATATATGATCTTGTAGCTACTGACTTCTATAAAGCAACTGACACCATTGGGGTTCATTCACCGCATATTGTTAAGGCATTTTATACTTCGCCAAATAGAGATGAAATTAGTATTGTTTTCAGACCATATGATGGAGGAATTTCTGTCGGCGCAGATACAACTGTCTTAGGAGTAGCAGCTACATTAAAAGATTATTTCTATTTTGATGATCCATTTGTCAAAGCAACAAATCTTTCCACTTCTCAGGATACTCTAAAAATTAAATTAAATCAATCAAGTTTATCAACTACGATTTCTTATGTTCCGGAAAGATTTTATAACAATACACAGATAATGTATGAAGGTCCATGGCTGACCTCGAATCGAGGAGTTGGTACGCTGATTTTTTATCAATTCCCGATTCAAGATTTGAAAAGCGATACAAATCCAACCCCATACTCCGGAGAACTGACATTAGAGACATCTCCGAATCCGGTTGTAAATTTGACATCTTTCCGATTTAAAATAGCCCGAGCAAATTTTGTAAGCCTTGTAGTTTATGACCTTCTTGGCAGAAAAATCACTACCTTAGTTGACGAAGAAATGAATGCAGGGACCCACGAAGTGGAATTTGACGGCATTAATCTTCCCGCAGGTGAATACTTCTGCCGTTTGCAGGCAGGCGATCACACCCTGACGCAAAAAATCATCCTGACTAAATAATTATCAGAGTATATATCTGCTCAGATCCCTGTCTCTGACGATCTTTTGTAATTTTTCGTCAACAATCTCCGGAGTGATCGTGATATGTTTCTCGGAGATAATATCAGGGACATCAAAAAGTATTTGTTCTAAAAGAGTAGTAAGGATCGTATGTAGTCTTCTTGCACCAATGTTTTCTACAGACTCATTGACTTCGAATGCAATGCGGGCTATCGCTGCGATCGCACCTTCAGTAAACTCAATTTCTACTCCTTCAGACCCAAGCATGGCTGTATATTGCTTGAGCAGTGCGTTCTCCGGCTGAGTGAGAATTTTTACAAAATCATCTTGTGTCAGACTCTCGAGTTCAACGCGTATCGGAAATCTTCCCTGCATTTCAGGGATAAGATCGCTTGGCTTTGAAACATGAAATGCTCCGCTAGCAATGAAAAGAATATGATCGGTTCTGATCACTCCATGACGTGAACCCACACTTGAGCCTTCGACGATAGGAAGCAGATCGCGCTGCACGCCTTCACGCGAAACGTCCGGTCCGCCTTCTTTAGATTTCCCTGCGATTTTATCTATTTCATCGATAAAAATGATACCGTGATTCTCGGCGCGGTTGATCGCTTCTTTTGTCAATGCTTCCTGATCTATTAACTTCGCCGATTCTTCCTGAATAAAAAGTTGTCTTGCTTCTTTAATGGTCACACGTCTGAACTTTGTTTTCTTAGGCATCATGTTGCTCATCGCATCCTGCAGGTTCTGTGCGATCTCATCCATTCCGCCGCCGCCGATAGGCCCCATGATCTGCATAGATGCGATCGGAGGCATCTGGGAGACTTCCACTTCTATCTCCTTATCATCCATTTCACCGGATTTAACTTTCTTGCGAAAACGCACTCTTGTCCGTTGATTTGCAGCAGCTTCCCTCTTATCTGCTTCACCGTTTACAGGGGGTTTTGGTTCAGCTTCAGGTTCATCCACTGATTTTATAAACCCGAACTGCTTAAAATCCATGTGCTCCATGGGATTGGATTGTTGCGTTGGAGCCGGAGGGACAAGAATATCAAGGATTCGCTCATCAGCGATATCTCTTGCTTTTTCTTCTACTACTTTCAGCATTTCCGAACGCACCATCATCACGGCAATATCGGCAAGGTCGCGCACCATGGATTCGACATCGCGTCCGACGTAACCAACCTCAGTATATTTCGTTGCCTCAACTTTGATGAAAGGTGCGCCGGAAAGTTTTGCAAGCCTGCGGGCGATCTCGGTTTTACCTACACCTGTCGGTCCTATAAGAATAATATTATTCGGCATGATCTCTTCGCGCATTGACCCTTGAACCTGCTGTCTGCGCCAGCGGTTACGAAGTGCAATAGCGACTGAGCGCTTTGCATTATGCTGTCCGATAATATATTTATCTAACTCCCGAACGATCTCATGTGGCGTAAGGACATGTAAAGGAGTCTTGGGATTTTCTTTTTTTTCGATCTCAGAAACAGTAGCTAATTCTTCCATATATATCAAATAGTGGGGGTAGGGATGCTCTATAGCGTCTCTTTATGTTAGTATGTTACGTAAGTTCTTCTATTGTCAGATTCGTATTTGTATATATACATATCTCACCTGCGATCTTCAAGGATTCTTCAACGATCTGTTTCGGAGACATATCTATATTTTTCAGGAATGCTCGAGCGGCAGCGTAAGCATAAGGTCCGCCTGAGCCGATTGCAATAATTCCATGCTCAGGTTCTATGACATCACCATTCCCCGAAAGTAAGTAGAGATTATCGCGACTGACAACAGCAAGCATTGCTTCTAAACGCCGCAAATATTTATCCATGCGCCACTCTTTGCCAAGTTCAACTGCAGCGCGCGGCATATTCCCGCGAAATTCTTCGAGCTTTGCTTCGAATTTTTCAAAAAGTGTTAATGCATCACTTGTCGATCCTGCAAAACCTGCAATAACTTGTCCATTATAAAGCTTCCGGACTTTTTTGGCATTGCCTTTCATCACAGTATTGCCGAAGGTCACTTGCCCATCGGAGCCAAGGGATGCCTTTCCGTTTCGAACGACACCGATAACAGTTGTAGACCGAATTTGTATTGCCATTTTTTTAAAACAATTTCTACCTGAGAATAAGTCTTAAGACGTATAAGCTAATATAATATTTCAAACTCCATAAATTTCTTCGACGGGATCATGGCTGGTTGCCCATGTCATAAGAAGTGCAGCGAATGAAGCTATTGTCGCCTTCTCTTCATCTTCACGCACTACTAATCCGTAAGTCTCAGCAACGAATTGCATATTATCCAGTACCTTCCGTAACTGCGCATGACTTACTACGCCATGCCAGTACCCAACGGTTTCTATGAGCATTTTTCGGTGACGACGTAAAAATTCTGCCATCGAAATCGTTTTGCTGGCATCCCCTCGGGTTGAGCGCGGGCGGGCGATATTGAGCATATCGGTCACGTAATCATCAAAGTGCTCGGCAAGCGATACGTTGCCAGGTCGGCGCAAGAACTGTGCTCGGCGAAGCGAGAAATCTGCTTTGGTGCGAAGCCTAAACGTTGGCTTTAAGGGATAAAGATCGAAGTATTGTTTATGTGTGCCGTCGCGGAGATAGTCATTATAAACCCATCGGCGTTTCAGCTCCGTCCATGAGGGCAGACGGACTACGGGATCTTTCTCACTATCCAAAACGACGAAGCGTTTAGTCCTTGCATTATAACCCACTATAGTGACCCAATGCGCCCATTGGTTAATGCAGATGACACACGGTAAGCCCATATCAAGATACTTCGTAAGGGATTTATAGGCTGAGTCCTCGTTAAATCTTTTAATCTCAATGAGTTTGACCTTAAAACGCTTGGCTGCACGCTTGAGCATCTTTTCATCTGTTCCGCCGCGAGTGGTATGAGCGGCTCGGGAAATAGTCTTTTCATCCACAAAAAGCCCAACAATGGCAAGCGCATGCTTCAGCGCGAAAGGTCCGCACTGCCAGGTATTGGGTTGTGGGTAAAAGCTCAAGTCAAATCAAAAGTAAAAAGTCAAAATTATGAAGCGGGATGTAAACAGAGGAACCTTAGATGTGGCTCCCGGAGGAACCGACATATTAGTTTGTAAATTGAGTCTCAAACTGCTAAAAACTAAGTAAATTTATTTTTATTTTTTTGTCAAAAATTTTGCTCTGCCTTTTACTGCATCTTCTGTTCCTCTGGCAAGAGCATTCATACTTGCAGCATATTCAAGCGCGGCTTCCATGCTCATGCCTGATGTAGTTGCAAGCATTCGTTTTGTCATAGCAACAGCAGTACCTGAGTTTCTTGCAACTGTTAATGCATATCCTTTGACCATCTCTTCAAGCTGAGGGCATGAGACAACAGAATTGATCAAACCAAGTGAGTACGCTTCTTCTGCAGTAAATTTTCTTGCTGAGAGAAGTAATTCTCTGGCATGCTGCTCGCCAATTTTCCGAGTTAAGAAAACAGAAACTAATGCAGGAATAAAACCAAGACCTACTTCCGTATAACCGAATTCCGAATCATCGGAAGCAAAAACCATATCGCAAACTGCTGCAAGCCCTGCGCCGCCACCAAGGGCAGCACCATGAACTTGTGCAATGACAATTTTTGGATAGGTGTAAATTTTCCAGAGAAGATCACGAAGCTTGCGCGAATCAGCAAGATTCTCTTCTGCGCCGAAAGCTGAAAGTTTTTGCAGATATTCAAGATCGGCACCGGCACAAAATGTATTTCCTTCGCCGGTAAGAATAATAACGCGGACATCTTCATCACTGACGACTGAATCAAAAGCCGCAAAGATTTCATCCATTAATTCCGGAGAAAGCGCATTGCGCTTTTCAGGACGAGACATCGTGATCTTAACGATAGGATGCTCAAGGTGAAGTTTTATTAGGTTGAATGTTGTCATTGCCCTTCCTTTATCAAGCGAATTTTCTCATCATCAATTTGTTACTTACATACATGAAAATCTTCACTATAATTTCGTTGCTGTGTGTTTTGTTTTCGCAAAAAGGGACGAAGATCACTGTCTTTCATCATGGATGTGAAGGTACATGTCCTGTCTATACTGTGACCCTTGAATCTGAAAAAATCGGACAAGTTCATTTTCACCAAAACAAATTTGGAAGGAACAAAGATACCGTTTATTTCACAAATCCGGATTCAGTCAAAACTGTATATTCCCTACTTACGAAAATTCATTTTTGGGATCTAAAGGATAGCTATATTGGTGACGCAACCTATGATTTGCCTACAACAACAATCACGGTAGTTCAAGATGGCATAGAAAAGAAAATAACTTTTAACGGGCTTTGGAGAGAAGCCACATATCCCCATGTACTCGACAGTCTTTCTGATATCATTGATCGTATTGCCCGAACAGAAAATCAACTCATAAAATAGGAGATTCTTCCGGTTGAAAATTATTGATCTCTTCGATGAGTGTCGAAACAATATCTTCTTCTTTTATTCTTTTTATTACGACCCCTTTGCGATAGAGAATGCCGACTCCCTGCCCTGCTGCAATGCCAATGTCAGCGTCAGCAGCTTCACCGGGTCCATTAACAACACAACCGAGAATTGCAACCTTCACTGGTTTCTTGATGTGGCTTGTTGCGCGTTCAAGTTCGTCGCAGACTTTGAAGAGATCTATTTCTAAACGCCCGCATGTCGGGCAGGCAATGATCTCGACATTTCGGCTTGTCAATGAGAGTGAGCGTAAAATTTCTTTGCCGACCTCAATTTCTTTTTCGGGTTCATCAGTTAGTGAAACTCTGATAGTATCGCCAATACCTTCAGCAAGTAATGTGCCGATACCAACAGAGGATTTGATCGTGCCGACACGCATGGTTCCTGCTTCAGTTACACCGAGATGCAAAGGATAGTCAGTGCGTTCAGCTATCAAGCGATAAGCAGCGATCATTAACCTGACATCGGTTGATTTTACGCTGATGATAATATCACTAAATCCGAAATCTTCGCAAATATCAACATGACGCATTGCAGATTCAAACAATGCTTCGGCAGTCGGATAGCCATGCTTTTCGAGAATATCTTTTTCAAGAGAACCGGAATTCACTCCGATGCGGATCGGCACTCGGCGTTCTTTTGCAAGAGAAAGCACTTGGTGAATTCTTTCGATTGATCCGATATTGCCGGGATTCAAACGCACTTTCGCAACGCCAGCTTCGAGTGCTTTGATCGCAAAAATATGATTAAAATGAATATCAGCTACAACAGGAATTTTTGATCCCGCGACAATTTCTTTCATCGCTTCTGCGGCTTCCCAATCATTGACGGTGACGCGGATAATATCGCAGCCTGCTTCTTCGACTCGGCGAATTTGCTCAAGTGTTGCTTTCGCATCACCTGTTTTCGTCTTCGTCATTGATTGCACACTGATCGGTGCACCACCGCCGACAGCGATATTGCCAACCATCACCTGACGTGATTTGCGGCGATCATCTTTGAAACTGTCAAGTCCTGTCTGGACTGTAAGTATTGGTAATTCCATAAAATTTATTTAATGTGTCAGCACTCCTCAATGACGCGTGTGCTAATTTCCCCGATCCATTTTACGAGATGCTTCGATCAGTATTTCTCGTTCTTCTTCAGAAAGATTCTGATAGCCGGAAGCAGCGATCTTATCTAAGATGCGATCAATGTCTTCTTGGGTGATAATACGTGCACCGCTTATTCTGGTCTTTGTTGCAGTGCCGCCGATGTCATGATATTCCGCATCAATTGCATCGTCATCATCACTCGGTTTACGTCTGAAAATATTTCCGCCTGCAGGTCTTGAACTCCAGCTATTACTGCTTTCACTTCGCCGCATTCCTCGGTAGCCGGAAAAAAGTTTGAACCCACCCTCAGTCGCTAAGAGATAGATCAAACCGACAACTGCACCGCCGAGATGAGCTAAGTGGCCAACATTATCTGCCGAGCCGACTGACATAAATTCTAATGCTACAAATACTCCGATAGCATATTTTGCCTTCATCGGAATGATGAACATGACGTAGATAAGTGTATCTGGGAAAAGAAGTCCATAGGCGATCATTAGCCCAAAGATAGCACCTGATGCACCAATAAGCGGCCCCATGCCTCCACCTAATATCGGTGAAATAATTAAATGTGCAACAGCACCGCCAAGTCCGCAAAGAAAATAATAGGTCAGGAATTTCTTCGGTCCCCAAAGGGTCTCAAATTGCGAACCAAACATCCAAAGAACAAGCATATTTATAGCTATATGCATGATCCCACCTGTATCATGCAAGAACATATAGCTAAATAGTTGCCAAGGATAAAAATTCCCTGAGCCTATCGGCCAGAGATATAAATACTTTACAATGTAGGCATCGATAGGAACTCCGGAAAGCCGGAGTTTGCCAAAAAACATTTCAAATAAAAAAACGCCAACGTTCGCGTAGAGAAGTGTCCGAATAACAGGGGTGTTATACAGAAATCCGCCGGGATTGCCTCGCCCGAAAGACGGACGATTAAAATTTGCCATTATTGCTGTAATCGTGGGGAAGTAATAAAATTTCCCGCATTATGTAAAATAATCGAACAGGTATGCTGAATGCTCTGTTCCATTCCTATACGAATCAGAAAGAGTTGCTGTTTCAACTTATCGTGAATGACAACTACTCGGAAAATTTCTACAATCAGCCGGCCAAAAAAAAACTGCAGATCCCCAATCGGGATTTGCATTATCTTATCGTTGTTTTTTGCTCTCCCGCTGCAAGCCCAATGGGCAGTTGTCGCACCTGCTTTACTCGGACCTCAGCAAATTGAAACCGGTGCAATAACCCATCAATCAGGCATCACTTGGGCAGGAAGTCTCAGATCTGTCTTTATGTCACTTGATTCTGGCCTTACGTGGACAAATCGTTCACCAAACGGGCTTGGAAAGAATGATAACATCGACGACATTATCTTTTTCGACAAAAAGACCGGTGTTGTTTGTACTAATTCCGGAAGTGTCTATCGAACTGACGATCAGGGATTAAATTGGCGGGAGATCCATAATGCTAATGGAGGTTCGGGTTTTACATTCAGCGCTGCATTCCTCAATACGACAGATAATATCATTGTCGTCAGCGGACCAGGTGGTGTATCCGGTGCCGTAATTGATGTAACTCGTGATGGCGGAATGACATGGAAAACCCAAAGAAAAGCGGCAGGTACTTCAGTACCTCAGGTTAAAGCATTATTCGGAGGAAGTGCTGTCGCATTACTGGGCACACTTGGGACAGGTCTTAATCTGATCAAAACAACAGACTACGGTACAACATGGCAGCCAATGCCCGGAACAGTTGATTTTGACGCTTACTCTTTCGATGTAAATCCTTGCGAACCAAATGTACTTTATGTTGTCAATGAAAAAGGAACAAGCGGAGATAACCTTGCCGAGATTTATTCCTCAACCGATGGTGGTACTTCGTGGCAAATATCTCAGAGTTTCCCAATTAATCGTGTCGCATCAAAATATTTTTTATGCGGTTCGATCAGTTTGACGTCCAAAGCTCTTTTTGTCCAGACCGTAACTGATGGTATTCACCGCTCAACCGATCAAGGAGCAACTTGGAAATCCATCGGCGGACCAAGTGCGACTTTTGATACACGTCTTCTTTGTGCGATCAATAGTAATATCATTATTACAGCCGATAAGAACGGTACGATATGGCGGACGATCTCCAGCGGTGGAGATTCATTGCAGGGCACTTCTGCTTTTGAAAGTCTTTCTCTCAGCCCGAATGAGCTTTTTACCACCGATACCCTTGTCAGTTGCGACTCCCCTGATATTCAATCAATTCATCTTCACGGAATTTTTTGCAAACACTTGAAGATCATAGGCGAAAGATTTCAAGGCGCTGATTCTCTTGATTATAATATCGTCAAATCTGTCGGCGACTCTCTCACCGGTGATGATTCTGTTTATCTTTCTTTCAGACCGCACGGAAGCGGCTCTCGAAACGGAGAATATATCATAACGCTTGAAGATAGTACTCAACTTGCCGTTCCGTTAAAAGGATTTGGTAAAGACGTCACCTTCGTAGAACCAAGAACTCATGATATTGCCGTCGATACCATCGGCGGTTATGCTCAGGTACCTATCAAGTTTAATGGATTCCTGCAAAAAGAAGATGTTGAAGTGATCTTGAACTATGATCCACGAATGACCTATAACGGTTCAATTTCTCTTTCAGGAAGATCAGTGGACGTTCCCGGAGAATCTTGGTCTGGTAGAACAAAACTTCGCATTCAGAAAAATGAATTAAGCTTGGATACAGTATCAGGAATTGCCATCTTTACTGTTTTCCCTGAGGGAGCGGATTGCTTTAAAGTCTCCATTGATTCGATGAATATACTCAGTTCGTTTGCTCCGTGTACGTATTCCATCGGTAATTCTGTAACAGCAATGATATGCCCTCCAAAAGGCTGCGGTATAATGACATTAACTGATTACCTGCGTCATGGGATAATGCCACAGTTACGAATAGTCCCGAATCCGGCAACTGGGAACATAACAATATATTCATCGGTCAAACTTGGTAATTGTCAATGTATCATTTTTGATCAACTTGGAAGAACAGTTGATAAACGAAATTTTAATATTACTGAAGGACAAAATAATTGCGTATTCGAAAAACTACGCTCAGGATATTATCATCTGAAAGTAGTTTCAGAGTTTAGCTCAGTAACAATCCCTCTGATAAGAGTTGACTGAATCGGGCTAATTTTGGTTGTCAGGCTCTTTAATTTTTGCTTCAACGATAAATAGATCAACCGAGGATCCCTCTAAAACTAATTCACCGGGTTTAGGAGATTGATCACTAACTGTTCCCGGCTTATCTGTTTCTGATGTTTGATACGTCCTATTCCCCACTCCTAACTTTGCATTTCCTAACCTGACAATTGCTTCGGAGAATTGAAGGTGCGTTAGATCGGGCACTGACACTCTCCCTGCACGCTGACCTTCAGAAACGACGATATTCACTTTTTGGTCGGTAGAGATTTTCGATCCAGGATCAGGAGATTGCTTAAAAACCGTTCCTCCCGCTATTGAATCGGTAAATGCCATATCCGTTTTTCCTAGATCAAGATTTGCGCGGACTAAAAGTATTCTCGCATCTTTCAATGGTTGCCCCAAGAGATTTGGTACGATAACCATCTCTTTTCCACCTGAGACAATAAGATAAACCTTCCTACCGGGCTTAGTCTCATCTCCGCCTTCAGGAGTCTGGCGGATGATCGTCCCCTCTTTTGCCTTTTCATCGAACTGCGTTTCGTATTTGATAGGCTCGTACCCGGCATCCGAAAGTATTTTCATCGCGTCGTCAACAGGTTTGCCCACTACCTTCGGGAGCACCGTCACTTCGCCACGTTTAACATACCAAGGAAGAAGTATTTTATCCATTAATAAAACAAAGGCAAAGAAGCCAAGCAGTATAGCTGCCCCACGCAAAAGCCATCTGCGCCACTTATCTTTTTTTGGTAAAGGTTTCTTTTCCATCATGTGATTGAATACGAAAATACAATAATTATTTCATCGGAAGTGACATTACCGGCTTTTCGCGTGAACAGGATGACTATCTTCTTCGTTTTCCACACCTCGATGCCATCAAAAGGAACATATTTGCTTTTTTTTCTCGGGACGTCACTTGTGCTTATTGCAGCACAGGTTTTTGTCTACTTTCAACTTCGAAGATTTATAAGGCTTGATTTTCCAAAAATTTCAAAAAAGGCTGTACCGATCATAAGGTGGTTCTTTATTGCAATGAATTTGCCTCTGGTCTTTCTTTTCTTCAGAAGAGATATAAAACTTGATATCCCTACGCTGACGAACATTTTACTTTACCCATTTACAGTATGGGAATTCCTGATATTAATGTGGACATTTATCCTGATTCCGGTAGTAATCATCCGCTTTATCAGATCCAAAAGACGAGTAACTTCTCACAGGTAAAAAACGTAAAGAACATTACATGAATTTAGAGAGTCACGAATCCGAAAAGCAGGGGCAGAAACTTATTACCCGAAGAAAATTTCTCTATGGCAGTATCCTTACTGTCAGCGCCGCTGCTATTACCGGATGTGTTTCAGGGATTATTACCAGAAAAAATGTTCAGGTCAGTTATAGAACAATAACGTTGCCGAATCTCCCTGCTGAATTTAAAGGGCTTACGATCACACTAGCATCGGATATTCATTCAAGCCCTTATATGTCCCTTGAGGATATGCAGGAGATCGCAGGACTGATCAATTCACTGAAATCCGATGTCATTCTCCTTCCCGGCGATTTTGTCACCACTCATAAGAACGAACTCCCGCCTGTTGTCGAAGCCCTCAGTGTTCTTCATGCACCAATGGGAGTTTTTGCAACGACAGGTAATCATGAATTTTATGTCGATGCAGATCTTGTCAGTGAAGGAATAGAAAGCATTGGAATTCGCATGATGCGAAACGAGAATTTTGCTTTAGAGAAGAACGGAAAAAAGCTTTACCTTCTCGGAGTCGATGATAATAATGATAATGAAGTAATTGAGTACATCGAAGGGAAATCCGCAAAGCACATCGAAGCACTTTATACAGGTGTACCTGAAAATGCCGCAACGATCCTGATGTGCCATAAACCATACCGATTCGATGAATTTGCTAAAACGAATGTCGGTTTAATGCTATCAGGTCACACGCATGGCGGTCAGATCGTCTTTGGCAGAATAGGTGAAACTGTACTTTCACTAAGTTCAATGGCTTCAAAATACGTCGAAGGACATTATGAAATAGTGAACGGCGCAAAGCGAACCCAAATGTATGTCTCCCGCGGACTTGGCACTGTAGCACTTCCCATGCGCATCAACTGCCCGCCGGAGATTACGCAGATAACACTTGCATAAGAATAATCTTTAGAATCTACATAGCAAATCACTTCCTCCGTATTTTTGCATCTTAATCATCACATAACTTTTGTCAGACGAACCAGTTCTACCTCTTATTACGATCTTTACTGATGGCGCATGTTCCGGGAATCCCGGTCCGGGCGGTTATGGCGTTATCCTTCGGGATGAACAAGGAAATGAGCGAGAACTATCGGAAGGTTTTCGCAGAACAACTAATAACCGGATGGAATTGCGCGGAGTCATTGAAGGCTTGGAGGCTTTAAAGATCCCATGCAATGTCACCATCTACTGCGATTCGCAATATGTAGTCAAAGCCATCGAAGAAAAATGGCTTGTCAATTGGGTAAAGCGCGGGTGGAAAAAAGCTGATAAATCCCCGGTGATGAATGTTGATCTTTGGAAAAGGCTTATGCCAATGCTCGAAAAACACAAAGTAAAATTCATCTGGACAAAAGGTCATGCCGGACATCCTGAAAATGAGCGATGTGATGTTCTGGCTGTTGCCGCATCGAAAGGATCGGATCTGAAAGATGATATAGTCTCATGATTATACGATTTATTTTAGGACTTGTCTTTACCGCACTCCTCCTCCTAGGCGGATTACTTTTACTTGGAAAAAATTCAAAAGACCGTTCATTACCTCAATATGAAGGCGAAATAAAAATTGCAGGGCTAAAAAATTCAATTGAAATTTATCGTGATAGTTTTGCCATCGCACATATTTCTGCTGTCAATGATGAAGATGCGTACTATGCTCTTGGATATGTACATGGGCAAGAAAGAATGTTCCAAATGGATTTCACCCGCCGTATCGGCAAAGGTTTGCTTTCTGAAGTTTTAGGAGAGAAATCGCTTATCATTGATAAATGGGCACGAACATTAGGTTTTTCAAGGCTTGCACAATATATGTGGAATGCTGCATCAGCCGAAACAAAAAAATACCTGACGAGTTATTCCAACGGTGTGAACGCTTATATTTCCTCACACAAAGGAAAATTCGGTTTGGAGTTTGATGCTCTTTCCTACGAACCTGAACTTTGGAGGCCAACCGATTGCATGATCATCGGAAGACTTCTTTCATGGGAAATGAATTTTTCCTATTGGACTGATGCGGCTTTCAGCGACATAGCTCAATCAATTGATTCAGCACATCTTGCTTCACTCTACCCTGGCTATCCTTTTGATGCTCCGACTGTTATAGATGGTTATTCCGCTATGAATCGTCAACCATCATCCGTTACTCTTCAAGATACTTTGAAGAAAAAAGATGGGAGACAGTCAGAAAAAGAAGAATATTTAAAGAAATTTTATGAAGGTCAAAGCGAACTCCATGCCGCTTTACAAAACATTGTTGGGATGCAGGGCATGGGCGGGGGGTCAAATTCAATTGCGATCAGCGGCAAGCGAACTGCTTCAGGCGGCGCAATGCTTGAAAACGATATGCACCTTGCTATTAGCCAACCTGCGCGCTGGTATCTTGTTCATCTTGAATCGAAGACAGGACTTAATGTCGCAGGCTTTACTATTCCCGGAATCCCGCTTGTGCTTAGCGGGAGAAATAAAAACTTGAGCTGGGGACTTACCAATGGAATGATTGATGAATGTGATTATTTTATATTAAAACCTGATTCATCAGGCACAGGGTATATTACGCCAAATGGTGTGAAACCGATAGCGACAATTTCTGACAAGATACCTGTACGTACTTTCGATGGAAGCGGAAAAAGATACGAAAAGATAGATATTAAACTCACTGATAACGGACCTATCGTCAGCGACATTCATACCTTTGAACTTGCACAGACATTTGTTGCGGATAAAAAATCGCACATGCTGCCGCATTCGGAAACGGTGGTTGGCAAACATCCTCTCATTGCAATAGAATGGAATGGAAATTTTGCATTGACCGATGAACTTGGCTGTTTCTTTGCTCTTCATCATGCAAACAATCTCTTGGAAGCACGAAATGCTATGAATGATTTTGCAACTCCTTGCTTGAATCTTTCCATTGCTGAAGCAAAAACCGGCCAAATTTCTTACCAAATAATCGGAAGGATTCCAATTCGTACCGGAAGCGAGCAGCGCAATATGCTTCCCCGTTATGCAGCGAATGCTTCTGATGCCTGGCAAGGATTTGCAAGTGCTTCAACTCTTCCGCATTCAACTGATCCGGCTTCAGGATATTTTGTCAGTGCAAATAACCCTGCAACAGCATATCGGACAATTCCGCATACAGAAAATTGGGAGCCTCCGGGGCGAGCAGAGCGGTTGACTCAGCTTGTTGAATCCATAAAGAAAATGGATATTCCAAAAATGAGGCAGGTCATGACGGATACAGCAAGTCCGTTTGATAAGAATGAACTTGCTTCACAAATTCTTCGTGTTTATCGCGGAGTGAATCCAGATACTATTCATAAGAACGATCCACTTTTTAATTCGGCACTTGATTACTTAGAAAATTGGGATGGCCGGCAAGGAAGAAATGATATTAGTACGACGATCCTGAATGCCTTTCTTGTGAGGCTGATCACAAATGCGTTATGGGATGAACTTGGCAGCCAGCAGCTTGCAGAATTTTCTTATCTGAATAATGTCCCAATTCGTACAATCGGACACTTGCTAAAAGATGCTGATAATATCTGGTGGGATGATGTGCGTTCTCCTCAGCGTGAAACAAGAGATGACATTATCAAGCGGTCATTCGAAGATGCACTGAGTTACTTATCGAAAAAGCTGGGAAGCGATATTCGACAGTGGAATTGGGGTAAGTTGCATTCACTTGTTTATGCACATCCTTTTTCGGCTGAATCAAAAGAGATTGCTGGAATCGGCAATATTGAGATAGGCGGCGCTCCCGGGGGAATGACTACTGTCATTCAATCAAGTTATGGATTCTGGAATCCATTCATTATGAGAGTCGGTCCTTCAATGCGGCTTGTCGCTGATATGAAAACCGATGGTCTTTGGGCAGCTTTACCTACAGGGAATTCGGGCAACATGTTTGATCCACATTACCGTGATATGGCCGGACTTTTCCAACGCGGAGAACTTATTGAAGTACCGTTATACGAGAAAAAAGCTACATGGAAGAAATTGGTACTAAAGCCGGAATAGGTATTGGGTGATAGGTGTTAGGTGTTAGAATAACACAAATCCTGAATGAGAATTGACATTATCTCTGCGGTGCCGCCGCTCTTAGAAAGCCCTCTGAATGAGAGTTTAATCAAGCGTGCGCGGGATAATGGGATTGTTGAGATCGTCATTCATAATCTTCGTGACTACGGTCTTGGTAAATATCATCAGATCGATGATGATCCATTCGGTGGTGGTGCGGGGATGGTCCTTCGTGTTGAACCCATTTTTACTATCATCCGCAAACTTCAAGCTGAGAGAACATATGATGAAATACTTTTCCTTACTCCCGATGGGAAAACATTTAAGCAGGATGATGCGAATGAACTTTCGATGAAAACAAATCTCCTTTTTCTCTGCGGAAGATATAAAGGAATAGATGAAAGGATTCGTCAAACATTCATAACGAAAGAAATTTCTATAGGAGATTACGTTTTAACCGGCGGTGAACTACCTACACTTTGTGTAATAGATGCGATAGTAAGACTTCTCCCCGGGACGATACATGACAGCGAAAGCGCAATGCTCGATTCATTTCAGACCGGGTTACTCGATGCACCACTTTACACAAGGCCCGCTGAATTTGAAGGGATGAAAGTACCGGATATCCTTCAATCCGGAGATCATGAAAAGATCAGAAAATGGCGAAATGAAGAAGCGACCAAGCGAACACAGGAAAGAAGACCGGACATGCTTGAAAATTAACATATATTTGTAGCTTCCCCTCTGCATAATACTTATGAAATTCTTTGTTGTCTGTTTACTGCTCCTGCTACCAGTCGGATTATTCGCTCAGGAATATGGCGATAGTCTTTCTCATCATCAGATCGGGTTTTCAGCATCAAGTATTTCAAGTTACGGGATAACATATTCCTACATTTTTAATCCGACTTATAGAATAAAATCGACAGTCTTTGGATTATACGAAGATCATGGGGCATACTCAGATTGGACAGGAATATTAGGTCTTGAATTCGAGGCGACATTAGAAAGCGGACAGATGACGAGGTTCTATGGATTCCTCGGCGGAAGTTTTTATAAATATGTCGACAACAATCATTCATATTATAGTTATAACAATGAAGATGATTTCGCATTGGGCTTTGGTATTGGTTTTGAAGTCCTGCTTTGGAAACATATCGTTATCAATCTTGACTTAGGGGCAGAATACTGGTCTTTTAAACATTATGATTTCGATGGACCTTACATCACGAAATATTTCGGACCAGCAGGAGGTATTGGAATAAATTATAGATTCTGATTAAATTCTATTTGGAATACTTCTTCGAATGCGTTCTGATACTTCTTCATAACTTCATCCATTGGGATTTTTCTTCCGAGAATTTTAGCAAGGCTTGTCACCTTCTTATCTCCTATACCGCACGGTATGATTCTTTCAAAATAGGAAAGATCGGTATTGACATTAAATGCAATGCCATGCATTGTACACCAACGTGAAGCTTTAATGCCAATTGCACATATCTTTTCTTCATTCCCTTTTTCACAAACCCAAACGCCTGTTCTTCCGGTAATGCGAAACCCTTCGACATCATATTCTTTTAGTGTAAGAATTATGGACTCCTCTAATGCCCGAAGATACCATCCGAGATCTTCTTTGAAATGGGCAAGATTAAGAAGCGGGTATCCCACAAGTTGTCCCGGGCCATGAAAGGTAACATCTCCTCCGCGCTCAATCTCGAATTTTTCCGCTCTTATCTTTTTCAGTTCATCGTCACTAAAGAGAATATTCACTGCTTTGGTAACTCTTCCTAAAGTATAAACAGGAGGATGCTCACAGAGGATAAGCGTATCAGTATCTTCACCTTCAAGAAGTTCATTAAATATTGCTTTTTGAATGTCCCATACTACTTTATAATTCGTTTCAGGCAATATAAGCAAATTGATCATGGGTCTTTTTCGTCTAAAATAAATTCTATCAACATTATTGCTAGCAATGAAGTTAACATCATCAATAATTAAGAAACCGTTACCTGGAGAGGGATTGAAGATTATTTTCGTATATTTGTCTTATTACATTGGGCAGGGTGTTCCCCGCAAGGGATTGCGCTGTATTAATTATTCTTGTATGCGTATGAAAATCAATACATTAGCAGCTATAGTCTGTATCGTCTTATTGTCTATTTCCGATGGTTTTGCTCAACATTCTCTTCAGGTAGATGATGGTAACGGACATTATACTACCCTATTAGGGGGGAATCCCGGTGGGACACTTACTCTTCCAAGCGGCAATGGCATTCTTCTGTTGTCTTATTCGGGTACCTCTTCCGTAGCTTGGCTTACAGGGGGTAATAGTGGTACTACCCCTGCTTCCAACCCATTGACATTTAGTCTGACTACGAATAGTTTTCTTGGCACAGCTGATAATACAGAGCTTGATTTTGTGACAAATGGAGCAGTTCGTGCCCGATTCAAAGAATCTACAGGCGACACAAATACTTCCGGCGCTTTTGAGCCAGGGATCGGAAATACTTATTCTCTCGGCACCCTTGATCGTCCATGGAATCATCTATATGTTTCCGGAGCTACTATTACGTTCACGAATTCTACAGGTGTTCATGGAACAAGGGATGGGGGACAAAGTGCAGCAGCTGTCAGCATTGGTAATCTATCTTTTGATTCAGCTTCAAGTACATTTAATTTTGATCATCCGCTAAAATTTTGCTCCCGGTGGAACTGTGACAACAACAAGTGTGACAATTACCGGTCTTACTTCGCCAAACGGCGGACTGATAAAAGCAGATCCAAGTGGAATTCTCGGTTTGGCTGATACGATAAATGATTATCAAGTTCCTCTGAGTTTTTCCAACGGATTGACAAAAAATGGAAGAAATATTACTCTTGGAGGAGCACTGGGTAGTAATGTAGCTTTTACCGGCGCAGGAAACATTGCAATGAGTGGAACAGGCACATTAACAGTTGCTTCAATAGGAACCGGCGTCGTAAAATCTACTGCAGGTCTTTTAGGCTTGGCAACTCCGGGTGCTGATTTTGAAAACCCACTCACATTCTCGAATGGACTTACACGTACCGTCAATGCTATCACTCTTGGTGGCGCACTGGCAAGTAATGTAACATTCACTGGTGCAGGCAATATTGCCATGACTGGAACAGGTACATTGAAGGTCGCCTCTCTTGGAACAGGTGTTGTAAAATCTACTGCAGGTCTTTTAGGTTTAGCAACTCCGGGCGCCGACTTTGAAAACCCGCTTACTTTCTCTAACGGACTTACCCGTACAGTCAATGCAATCACACTTGGCGGTGCATTGGGAAGTGATGCAACATTCACCGGCTCCGGAAACATTGCTATGACAGGAACAGGTACTTTGAAAGTAGGCGCACTTGGAGGTGTTGCAAAGTTTAGTGCAGGTCTTTTGGGATTAGCAACTCCAGGGACTGATTTTGAAAATCCACTCACTTTCTCTAATGGGCTTACCCGCACTGTTAATGCTATTACACTTGGCGGAGCATTGGCAAGCAATGTAAGTTTTACAGGAGCCGGCAATATCGCTATGAGCGGTACGGGAACGTTGACTGTTGCTTCGATCGGAACAGGTGTCGTAAAATCTACGGCAGGTCTTTTAGGCTTGGCAACACCGGGCACGGACTTTGAAAATCCGCTCACCTTCTCGAACGGGCTTACCCGTACGGTTAATGCTATTACACTTGGTGGAGCATTGAGTAGCAACGTGAACTTTACAGGCGCTGGCAATATTGCTATGAGCGGAACAGGGACTTTGACTGTTGCCTCGATTGGCACAGGTATAGTAAAATCTACTGCAGGTCTTTTAGGATTAGCAACTCCTGGTACTGATTTTGAGAACCCGCTCACTTTCTCTAACGGATTAACCCGTACGACTAATGCAATTACACTCGGCGGTGCATTGACAAGTAATGTTGTATTTACCGGTGCAAACTCTATTAGTATCGCCTCACTCAACACCGGACTTGTGAAAGCCACGGCAGGATTACTTGTACCTGCAATTGCTGGTACTGATTTTGAAAATCCATTAACATTCTCAAATGGGTTAACCCGAACAGTGGATGCTATTACACTAGGTGGATCTTTAGCAAATGATGTTAATTTTTCGGGCACCGGAAATATTGCCATCACCGGAAGCGGCTCATTCACTGTTTCTTCGCTTGGAACAGGGATGCTTAAATCAACTTCAGGTCTCTTAGCTGTTGCAACTTCGGGCACTGATTATCAGTCACCAATGTCGGCAGGAGACGGAATTACTATCTCTTCAAGCACTATTATTTCACTTGGCGGGACACTAACCGGAGATGCTACATTCACCGGATCCGGCAACTTAGTAATGGGAAGTGGTACTTTGAATGTACCCACACTTGGAACAGGTATTGCAAAATTTAATTCCGGTCTGTTAGGTATCGCAACTCCGGGCTATGACTTTGAAACCCCATTGACTTTCTCTAACGGTCTTTCTCGAAGCGGTAATGCTGTCTCACTCGGTGGTGCACTAAGTAGTGATGCAAGTTTCACAGGTGCTTACAATCTCGTGATGACTGCGGGTTCTATTAATATTACTTCTCTTGGCAGTGGACTCGTTAAAGCCAATTCCGGTGTGCTCGTACCTGCAACTCCGGGTACGGATTTTGAAAATCCACTTTCATTCTCAAATGGGTTGACCCGTACTGTAGATGCAATTACCCTGGGTGGTTCATTAGCAAGTGATGTTAATTTTACAGGTTCAGGGAATATTAATCTTACCGGAAGTGGTGCAGTAGTCATTAGCACTTCAGGCAATGGAAATGCCTTAGATGCGACAACATCAGGTACTGGCTGGGCAGGAAGTTTTACCAGCGGTGCAAGCGGTAACGGCTTATACGTTTCAGCTGCTAACGGACAAACAGGACTCCAGATTAATTCAGGAAGTGTAGTTCTCTCACATACAGATCAACCTATAACACCTGCACTTACAGTTGACGCAGGTACAAATGGTGTTATTGCAATTGATAACGGTATTGGTGCCACATACAATATTACATTAAATACCGGTACGAACGGGCAATTAGTCTATATTTTCAACGGAGATACTGCTAATTCAGCAGCACTTATTGCAGGAACATCCGGGCTTCATATAAATAATACAGGACCTAATTCGATTGCTCCTGGCAATACTTTGATTCTCATTTATGTAACTAATGCTGCCGGCAGCGGTTGGGTAACAAAATAATTTTCGGAGACCTGACTCTACATATTTTTTTTATAGTTAGCCTTGGAAAAAGGATCGCTGCCGATACCTATTGCTGTGACCGGGCATCGCGATCTTCGCCCGGAAGATATTCCGTTGCTCGAAAACCGGCTGCGGGAAATATTTGCCGACCTTGAGCAGCGTTATCCTGCGTCGCCTTTAGTTTTACTTTCATCACTTGCTGAAGGGGCTGACAGACTCTCAGCACGAGTTGCTCTCGAATGTGGAATTAGCCTAATATGTCCACTTCCAATGTCAAGGGCTCTTTATGAAGAAGACTTCCTTACTCCTGAATCAAAAAAAGAATTTGCCGATCTTCTTGACAGATCGGATGATTGGTTTGAGTTACCTCTGCTATCGACAGCAACAATTGAGGAGGTAAAAAATCCCGGCGAGAAACGTAATCATCAATATGCCTACGTAGGTGCTTATCTCTGCCGCCATAGTCAGATCATAATAGCTTTATGGGATGGTAGTCCCATCGAACTTGTCGGAGGGACTACCTATATCGTTGGCTTTAAACTTCGTGGAATTCCCCCTCCATATATTATTCAACAGGGTAGGTTCGAACCTGAGGAAATAGGACCTGTGTATCATGTCCTTAGTCCTCGTATGAGTCACGATCTGCCTTCAGGAGAACCCGGAAGTCTGAAGATCATCTACCCGAAGCAGTACAAGAATGAAGACGCTGCAAAGCGAACTTATGACAGGATACTTGAAAACACCAATAGGTTCAACAAAGATGAGATCGATCTAAGGGAAGAACTCTCATTAGCCAGAGACAGAAGTGAGGAGTATTTATTTGCCGATGCAAAGAAATACAATAATGAATATGCACAACTCCTTGTCTCGCGTTTTGCAATAAGCGATTCCTTGGCTGTGTATTTTCAGAAGCATACCTTGAGATTGCTAACTATCTTGTTCTCATTTGCTTTACTTGCAACCATCGTCTTTGAACTTTATGCATACTTGATGATGGATTCACCTTCGTTGCTTCTCCTATTTTTTGGTACTCTTGCAGGCGCGTACGGAATCTATTCTTATTCCGCGAAAAAAGGATACCAGGATAAATTTCAGGATTACCGGACACTTGCCGAAGGATTACGCGTACAATTTTATTGGCAGTTTGTTGATCTAAAGTATTCTGCAGCGAACTATTACCTCGGCGATCAGCATGGCGAACTTGATTGGATACGACATGCATTGAGAATGTGGGCATTGCCATTCAGCGAAGAATCGAAATCAAAAGCTATGTTTGATACTGCATCGGAGACGGAACGATGGAAAGCCCTTCTCAATGATTGGGTAGTATCTCAAAATAATTATTTTACCCGGTCATCTGTGAGGGAGAATTTGAAAGTTCAAAAAGCAAACATGTGGGCAAGAGTATGTCTGATGTTCGGATTTTCACTGATTGCATTTAATCTGATCTATCAGTATTTCATCGGTCATACTGCCCTTCCCGTATTTCTTTACATTAGTTCAGTAACTCCGATCGCTGCAGGCTTGCTTTACGGTTATACGGAGAAGCGCGCACTTGCCGACCATGTGAAACAATATGAACGCATGGCAAATCTATTTTCACGTGCTCAGGTTCACTTGGAACAATTAATTAGTGACGAACAATATGATGAAGCACGTAAACTCATTTTTGATCTCGGTAAAGAAGCTTTAAAAGAGAATGGACGTTGGGTCATAACGCATCGTGAACGCCCTATCGAATTTCCGATCACTCAGTAAATAATTTCATGACCGACGCTATTCAGACTGCCTCCGCCGAAGAGCTAAGCGAGCGAACGCCTGAAATTCGTATATTTATTTCCTCAACCTTCCGTGACCAACAGCCGGAACGTGAATACATTATCAAATATGTTTTCCCGGAGTTGAGAATGATCTGTCGCGAACGCGGAGTAGAATTTACTGAGATCGATCTGCGCTGGGGGGTTACAATTGAAGAAGCAGAGCAAGGAAAAGTATTAAAGATCTGCCTCGATGAAATCGATCGTTGCAGACCTTATTTTATCGGCATTCTCGGAGAACGTTACGGGTGGACTCCGAAACTTGAAGATGTCAGAAAAGACCCTGAGCTTTTAGAGCAACATCCATGGATCATTCCATGTATTGAAAACGGGATCAGTGTGACAGAAATGGAAATGCTATATGGCGTATTGGAAAATCCTGCAATGGCTGACCATGCGTTCTTCTATTTTCGTGATAAAAAAGATACTCCAACAGAATTTATAGAGACTGATCAAGCTACGGCACAGAAACTAACCGATCTCAAGAACAAGATACGCGCAAGTTCCTTTCCTGTCCGTGAAGATTTTCCAAACCCTGCTGAACTTGGAAGATTAATTCGTGAAGACCTTCTAAGAGTTATTAATGAGCGTTTTCCAATTGATGAGATCCCATCTCCTCTTGAACAGAAACGACGTGTGCAAGAGGCGTATGCACTCACAAGAAGGAGAGCGTATGTACCAAGTACTGAATATCTTGAAAGACTCAATGCACTTGCTGAAAGTGAAGACCAACCTTTAGTTATTACCGGTGAATCAGGCTCGGGAAAAAGCTCGCTTCTTGCATATTGGTTAAAAGAGTATAAGAACACTCATAAGAATGCTTTCACTGTTCAGTTCTATGTTGGTGCGGGCTCTTCGGACACGGGGCATCTCGGGATAATTCAACGCATCATGGAAGAGATCAAGGAGCGGTATCAATTGGAAGAAGATGTCCCGACGCTTCCTGAACAATTGGAATCGGATTTTCCAATATGGCTTGCTAAAGTACAACAGGAAAAATTAATCCTTGTTCTTGATTCGTTAGATAGACTTACCGGCATCTCTGCAAATTTAGGTTGGCTTCCAAAATACTTCCCGCCGAATATTCGAGTTGTTATTTCAGCCGCTCCAAGTCAGATACTCATTGATCTCGATAGTTTTGGGTTCGATATTTTTCAGGTTCATCCTCTGAGTGAAGAGGAATGTGATAAATTGATCTTAAACTACCTCGGCCAATATCGGAAATCCTTAAGCAAAGAACAACGACTTCTAATCACCCGAAATAAAAAAAGCACAAACCCTCTTTTTCTTCGCACCGTCCTAGAAGAACTAAGAATATTCGGATCACATGAAGAGTTGGATGACCGAATAGTACACTATATGAATTCGGCAGACACCAGCGATCTATTCCAAAGAATGCTGGCGCGAATGGAACATGATTATGGAAAAGATCTACTCGACTCCATTCTCAGTTTGATCTGGGCTTCAAGGCGTGGTTTGGGTGAAACTGAGATCTTAGAAATAAGCCTTATTAATCGCCTTCAATTATCACATGTCCTTCTTGCTCTTGAATTTCAATTGATGCGCAGAACCGGTCTACTAGATTTCTATCATGCACATCTTCGCTCGGCAGTCGAACAGAGGTACTTCGCTTCAAAAGTAGGCCAAGGAAATAAATCTGCCTATCAAAAAACTCATCTTCAACTTGCAGAATATTTCAAAGGACAAGAAATATCCGAACGCAAAGCCGATGAATTACCATGGCAATATGAGCAAGCATCCGAATTCAACCTCCTGAAAGATTCAATTGCGGATCTTGAGATGTTTTTGAAATTCGATGAAGGCGAAAAGCATGTTGAATTACTTGGCTATTGGAGAAAGATTGGCGATCTTGCTATCATGGAAGATGCCTACCATCAAAAAATCAGCAGCAATGAAAGCACGCTGTTTATCAATGATCGTGGCGAATTATTCGATAAACTTGGAGGCTTCTTTAAGGAGTGCGGCAGAAATGTTCTCACTGAGCAATATTTCCAGGAAGCAGTTGAACTCAGGAGCGCGCAATACGGTGCTAATAGCGATCAGGCAGAAGAAAGCAGATTCCATTTGGCAACGTTGAAATGGTGGATACAAGGCGAATATGCATTTGCAGAATCATTATTCAGTAAAACCCTTGAGTATCGTATAGCCAAGTATGGTAGGCGCAGTCATCAGGTCGCTCAGATACTCCTCTACCTCGGAACGTTGGAACAACTTCAGGCAAGATATTCAAATGCAGAGGCAAGTTTTCTCGAAGCGATCGAAATAACTGAAAAGGAACGTGGTCCCCTCCATCTTGATATTGCGTATGCTGCAAATAAACTTGCATGTCTTTATCATGAAAAAGGAGACTATACCTTGGCAGAGCCGCTCTTTACAAAAGCTTACGAAATATGTGAACGTAAACTTGGAAAAGAGCACCCGACAACGATCGAACAATTTAATAACCTTGCCGAACTCTACCATAAGAAAGGCAACATTCGTCTTGCCGAACAATGTTACCGGGAAGCGATCCAGAAATTGGAAAAAATATACGGAAGAGAGCATCCGATTACGATAAACGCTCTGAATAATCTTGCAAGTACGCTGCTTCATAATAATGAACTTCATGAAGCCGAAAAACTATTCAAAGAAGTTCTTGAAATTGAAGAAAAGGTTTTTGGTCATGATAATTTTCACACAGCGGGTACATTAAATAATCTTGCAGAAACACTTGATGCTTTGGGAGATTATGATCAGGCTGAAAAATTTTATATAGACTCATGGCACACGCTCGAAAATATTTTAGGGAAAGGTCATCCGATCACCGGACATCCTATTCAAGGTTTAGGGAAGCTTTGGGTAAATAAAGAAGACCCTGCTAAAGCTGTTGAGTATTTTGAAAATGCGTACATGATACGTTTCTCTGCTTTAGGTGATCATCCTGAGACATTACAATCATTGGAATCCTATGTTGAAACGCTTCGGCTTATCGGCAGGATGGATGAAGAATCCGAACTTGACAAGAAGCTTAAGGCGATGAGGATTCTTCTCGGCGGTAGTGCAGGAGAATAGAAGATACTTTAGTCACCGATTACAAACTTCTGCGATTCTACCCAGCCATCTCCCCTCACACGACAAATATATATCCCCTTGGACAGATCATTTATTTGAAGTGTTAAAGATGAATTTGTATTACCGGATTGAGGAAAAAAAACTTTTCGGATAGTTATTCCCAATACTGATGCTAACTCTACATTCACACCGTTCTTATTCGCATTCAGTGGCAGTTCTATAGTGACTGCAGAACTTGCAGGGTTAGGAAATATTGAGACTTGTTGAGCAACAGTAGAGTTTGGAGGATAATGCACTGATGATTTTGCTCCGATCTTTGCAATAAACATATCTGTTTGACGAAGACTTTGTAATACGAATGGTCCGCAATTAACCGTATCACTGAAATAACCGCCTAAGAAAACATTTCCGCTTCGATCCGAACTAACAGCAAAACCTTCGTCATCGCCAATCCCGCCGATATTATCGGACCATTGTGCAGTTCCTGATGGATCAAATTTTACAATATATCCGTCAATAAAACTACTATGTGTAAGAGGACCGGCACCAAAATCAAATGTAAAGTCGAATCCTCCGGTTACAAAAATATTTCCTGAGCTATCAATAGCGATAGCATCACCACTTTCTTCTCCTCCGCTTCCGGCACACTTTTGCCAAACAATATGACCCTCTGAATCAAACTTTGCAATGTAGATATTTCCGCTACCTTCACAGTCAGGCACAAATCCGGGCAACTCAAATCTTCCTGCAACGTAAACGTTATCATTTACATCGATCGCCGTACTTTCTCCAATACCCGACGTCGTATCATGCGCTTGCTTGGCCCAAAATAAATTCCCGTCATATGAATATTTTGCAATAAAAATGTCTGAAAGTCCTGGAGAAATAAGTTTTATGCCGCCAAAATCCACCGTATCACTAAATGTCCCTGTGATAGCAAAGTTACCTGACTCACCGACAGCAATTCCCCACCCAGCATCATCTCCAGAAGCTCCGATTCGTTTCGCCCAAATCGCAGAGCCATTTGAATCATATTGAACTATGAAGATCTCATCACCACCTATGCTTGTCACTTGTTTAGAACCAAAAAGAGCTGTACCGGAAAAATTACCGGTGATATAAATTCGTCCGAACGCATCTGATGAGACGGATCTTGCCTGATCTAATCCCGGGCTGCCACCTTTTACTGCCCAAATTGCTGATCCGTCCAGATCATATTTCGCAAGGAAAATGTCATTGTTACCTGAACTGATGAGAAGATGATCGTCGAAGGCAATGCTGTCAGAAAAATATCCGGTAAGGCATAAATATTTTCCTTGGCTCAGACAAACACCAGTGCCGTAGGATTGGCCTTTAAGATTGGAGGTCCTGATCCAAATCAAATTACTATTAGGTGAGTACTTGGCAAGGAAAAAATGGTTGCCGGCTGAAGAATTAAGATCGACACCGGCGAAGATTGCAGAATCGCGATAATATCCAGTAACGAAAACATTACCAATACTATCGACGGCAAGAGAGGAAGTTTGATCGCGTGCCCTCCCTCCGCCGCTTCTTGCCCAACGCCAATTTGGTAGTTGGGCATGAAGCGAATCGGCTCCGAGAATTCCAAGAACAATGAGTACGCCGAGGCAATACTTCATTAACAGATATGTTATTTTACGAGAGTCATCCAATGGTTTGTGGTTACAGTACCAGATTGAATGACAAGCAGGTACTTTCCATTCGCAGTAATTTTTCGAGCATCATAAGGCAGTGTATGTGAGCCGGCTTCCATGTTGCCACTATAAAGTTCTTGTATCATCCTACCCATGACATCATATATTGATATCCTGACCATTCCTGTATTTGGAACTTCGAAACTGATCTGTGTTGAGATCGAGAACGGATTCGGATAATTTACCGGTTCAGAAACAGCCGAAGACAAACGACTAACAGGTACTGAACTGAAAAATGTTGCCATATCCGGTAACGTTTTGTAAACACTTGCTCCACGTGTTCCGGCATAAAATACTCCCGTATTCTTATCTTGCACAACGTAAGTAGAATTCAAATAAGTAGTCGTACCATAATCAGGAGCCACAAGTCCGGAACTTACATTCTCCCATTTAGTGAATGTTGAATCTGAGCGGAAAATACCATGATCTACAACAGCATTAGGATCTGTACCACCGGGAGCAATATCGCTTGTAGAGACAACGATTCTTCCTGTTCTATCCAACATCATCGAGAAATAATCCGGAATAACTAATGTAGAATTCGAATCAGGAAATACCTTCACCCAATTTCTTCCGCCATCAACGGAGCGAAGAACACCACCGTTCTCACCTTTTTCAAGACGAAATACCGAGCCATCAGGATGACAAATAAACTGCGTTATACCATTACCATCATTATTCACGACTTCCCAGTTTAATCCGTCATTTACCGAACGATAAATCTTTGGAGTGTTCGTAGACACATAAATTGTGTCATCAAGTCGAGGATCAGTCGGGGTAAACGCAAATGCATAAACATCTTCATACGCGAGGATACCTGTCAGACTAGAAGTATTAATACGGGTCCATGTCTTGCCTTTATCTTTTGATCGTGCAAACCATGTGCCAGCAGGTACAAGATCATTTCCATTGTTATCATGAGCGGCAGAAACAAAAAGCTCATCTTTCGGACTTACTCCCATATAAATGATCTGATTCTGTTTTCCTCCTTCTTTTTGCTCACCTGGCTGCCTAATGATCGTATCAAAAGTTATACCGTTATCCCGAGATATAAATAAACCTCTTGACATACCATAATAGTAGTTATCCTCATGATCAACCATTAACTGTTGGACCTGACCTTCATCAAGTTCATTCGGAAGGTTCAGCCATGTATTTCCACCATCGGTTGATCGATACTGGTTAAATTGAGAAGAGGTAAATACGTCACCTTTAGAATTGATGCACATACCTCCATCCAGATGTTGTATCTTCAGTGTCTGGTTAACGTCAACAAATGTCAAACCACTATCAGTTGATCTAAAAACTCCGTCCGGAATAGCACATTGATATACATTTTCATTACTGTCAATAACTATATCAAATAATTCTTCACCCATTTTTTCAGGATTTCTAATATTCCATGTCGCTCCGTTATCGGTAGAACGGTAAGTAGGTCCATGAGGGTTAAAATATATATTACCGCTTTTTGGAGCAACTCTCATCTGATTGACGCTGATCTCACGCAGGATCGGAAGTTGAATGACTGCTTTCCATGTCTGCCCCATATCGGTAGAACGATAAACTCTGTTACCATAAGTTACACCGCCAATAACCGTAGCATTCAAGCTGTCATTTTCCGAAACATTATAACCAAGGATGATCGATCCGTCACGAGCAATCACCATTTTGTTTACATACGTACTATTCGGAGGGGGTGTACCAATTGCATGCCATGTTGATCCATCATCAGTAGAACGGAAAACAGTATCTTGTCTCAGGGATGAACGAGACCCAAGACAATAAATATCCTGATTACGACTATCTAAAGCCATACAAACGATAAAGCTATCAGGAGTGGGTGTTCCATTCAAAACATTAACCTGATCAAAGTTCCGCCCATCATCGCGTGAGCGAACAACCCCAAAGCTTGTTGTTGCAAGAAATAAATATCCTTTTCGGTTCGTCATCATTTGATTGATCGGTACTGTCGCAAAAGCATGGATCTGGGAGTCGCGTGGTGAATACATACGGACAATTGTATCAAGATACTCCCACTGCGTTTCCGAAATTGTCTTGTTGATGATGCGTCGTACTACTTCATTTCTATGAGAAAGAGCATAGACATACGCAACCGAACCAGTTGTATTATTTTCGATTGTACTGGACTCAAGCCAGCGCATTGGCAATACACGCAAGCCTTTATTAAAACCATGCCACGTCACACCTTGATCGGTGCTCTGGTAAACGCCCGCGCCACCGGTGCAGACATAAATACGACCGAGCGAATCAATACTAAGACTATTGGTCGAACCTGAAGTAGGTCCATCGGTTTGTTTCCAAACATTTTGCGCAAATACTGAACTTGTTGCAAATAGAAGGCAGGCGAGTGTGTAGATGAGTTTTTTCATATTCTGTGTTCCCCTAAAAAAAATCCTTTTAATAAAGCGAATGCATTGCCCTCTGAAACTTATGTTCAGAGAGCAATGCCCGCTTATTCCAAATTAGAACATATTACTTCTGAATTACGAACTGGCTCGACTCAACATTTGTCGGGCTGGTAATGCGAAGCACATAGACGCCGCTTGGCAGATTTTTGACGCCGATCGGTAAATTATACTGACCGAGTTCATGCGGCTGGTCTTTCTCGACGAGGCGAATCCGCTCTCCGAGAGCATTGAATAATTCGATCGTCAGTGATACATTGTTTTCCTTGACGTCATAGGTGACGACAGGTGTACCACCATCGGTGGATGGGTTCGGTGTGATTCCGATGATCTTTGTCGGCGTATTTCCTTTAAGGAAAGTTCTTAATGTCGAATCACCGCAAAGTGGGTTCGGAGTAAAGAGTGCTGTGTCAAATTGATTGATCACATAACAGAGTGTATCTGTCGGGCTTGTTCCCCAGAACACTGCATTTGATACAGCGATCGTAGAGTTGTAGTCCTTTGCAACCATCAATTCGAAGTTCATTGTCACGATCGGGGTAAGCGTCGTGATAGGTGCAGGCGTATTGGTTTGCAATGTAAATGTTACGGTTTCCGTATTATCGCCATTATTGACAGCGGTTGGCTGATTAGCGAAATAATTCTTCAGCGATGCATTTAAGACATTACTATTCGGAATGTAATTAAGCAAATCGCGGCGGTATGTAACATTAAATGTCAGACCATTTGCAGAAGCTCCTGCAGGAAGCGGGCTGGTCAAATTGATCGGCACACTTACGATTGATCCCGTTGTCGTGCTATACGGAGTTGAAGGAACAGCTTGTAGTGGTGATAGTGTATCACGTTCAAGCTTACCGATTCCGGTAAGGATATTGCCGGAATAGAGCTTCTTCACAACCACTCCCTTTGTATCAAGGCTATCCCATGTGCAAAGCACGCTATCAGAAACAGGTCCTTCGATCGTTGGATTGTACTTCACACCATAGTTCGCTCTTTGGCCTCGATGGAAAACTTTTCCAACGAGAAGAGTTTGTGTTCCATTAAGGAATGAGAACTGCGGAGCAGCCGGCGGGCTTGGCGGATTCTGATTGATCAACTCGATCTTCTCAAGTGTCAGATCGGATGTACCAAGATTACGTGCCTGAATGCTATCGACTAAGTTTCTGCAATTCAAGTACGTCGGCTCAAACGGATGTCCGGTGTTAGACGGATTCACAAATGAAGCGGCAATCCTAACTTTTTGAACTACAGGTGCAGGGCAACTCGTCCTGAATGTGAAATTCACATCTACTGTTGTATCAATGTAGCTCGATAATGCACTTTCAATTTGAATTTCAGCACATTGACCTGGCAAAATAGTATCCCCCGGCTGCAAAGGATTACCTAGTGAATCCTTGACATTGATTACCGGATAAGTAAGTGGTCCAAATGATTCAATAATAAGCGGCGCAGTACCAGTATCACACAGTTCAAAAGTTCTAGTATTTGTGATACCCAAGGCAACCTGACCATAATCTAAGGAATTGGGTGTCTCAACAGGCGCTGCATAAAGGACTGAACCTGTGAAGTCGATGATCTGATCTTTTTCAAGATTCTTATTATACGCAATAAGCTGCATGTGACGGTCAGCATATTTCTGCGGCATCGGCTTCGTCAGATCAGCCTTGAATGTAACATCAACCCAGATCGAATCACCCGGTTTGAGATCAAAGTTTCCGAGTGGTTTGTAACCAAGTTGATTCTGCCAAGAATGGAATTCCAATGCATCTGCACCTGCAATGACAACACTATCAACATGAGCTGTCGGGCTTCCGATACCTGTCGCGTTATTAAAGAGATAAACCCTTACAACATTCGAATCTTCGCAGGTAACTGTCTGCTGCTGAACTGTACGGTCCCATACGAACCCGGATCTCACTCCTCGTCCGCGAAGAATTGAAGAGTCCTTAATTGCATGCTTGTAAGGATCTTGTTCCGTTGTCCCCCAATTCTGAACTGTTGTATCACCTTGCTCGGCATGAGGAGTGTAACAGAACGTCAAGTAAACTACCATACCCGGCTTCATCACTATAGGCAACAAAGCGCTGTCTTTGAAATTGAAATTTACAATATTATGCAATATCCAATTCGTTGTCAATGTGAAGTCAGCATTACCGACGTTTCTTACACTAACGGTATCACACTTTGTCGAGTCAACGATAACATTTCCAAAATCTCTGTTGCCAGCGACGATAAGCGGCACTGCACCTCTTCCAAGAAGATCAATCGGTGCGGTGAAGCAATCATTAACAAGCATGATCGTATCTTTTTGTGTTACAGAATCGATTGGAGTAAAGCATGCGGTGATCCAGAGTGAATCGCCCGGCTTAATATCTGCCGGAAGAGCGGGTACAGTATTTGAGACCGTAAATGTCTTGTTTCCGTGCTTTAGATTATCCGATGAAACGGTGAATGTCTTACCGATGTGGTGGGTAACATTCTTATTAATTATTGTATCATTCTTATGCGTAACCGGATTCAGTGTGATAATCGTATCATTTTTTACAACGATCTGTCCCTTATTATAGAACAAGAAACTTTCGCATGTATCCTTTCCGATAGGAATTTTTAAATATCTACCACTATCAGGAAGAAGCTGTACAAACGGCGGTTTGTAATAAAGATCAAGAATCACACCGTTACCTGCATCATCAACGATGAAAACAGGTGCGTAAGCACTATCGGTAGGTTTATTGACCAGTACCTTGAAGCAAACATCAGAGTCTTCTCCTGTAAAATTAATTTCATTGGTATTTCCACCCGGATATCCAGGATCCAATGAATCATCGAGTCTTGTATTGTAGAAAATTACCGGGTTTACTGTTGGGATACTGTCGGAGCAACCGTGAATATGACGGATGGATGTGTTGGGTCGAACATTATTCTGCAGGCAGGAAGATTGGCTCAGCCTCCGCCTGAACGCTTCGGAGTTACATGCCCTGTAGATTTCGAAAGTATGAACGGTAAAAAGTTTACGGTTATGATGTACGATCAGCGTAACTTTGCAACATCAGCTCCTTATCCTGCTCCGAGTATGATCACCGTTATTCCTATGTCACGCTGGAGAACATCTTTCTTATGGTATGTACCGACAAATAAGTTCGAAAGTTTGCAGGCATATTATGTGAACGTACTGGCTCCTACTGCAGATTTTGATAACGGGTCAGGAGGATTGGGGGGGATTAAAGCTTCATTTAATGGTGGTACGATTAAACCTATAAAGGCAGTTATATCTGTTGTCAAGCAATATAAAATTATTCCTAACGCCCCTGGAATATCAGGTATCACTTTTAAACTTTCACCTGGAAGTTATTATGCTACAGGACCTCATCCGTTTATGGTCTATAATTTCGGGTTCCGCGCTCTTGACCCGAATTTTGATCTTGGTGATTTCGACGGAGATGATTTCTTCTTCTCATATGGACTGCCCGTTGGTGTGAAGCTTGGCAGTGGTTTCCCTCACTTACGT